>Ga0079997_106867_pt1 | contig 59107 bp, 56 predicted proteins | sample PerSpoCPS_CMetaG_FD_69200 | JGI IMG/M metagenome (GOLD analysis project Ga0079997, IMG submission 69200) | Archaeal communities from Yellowstone National Park, Wyoming, USA - Perpetual Spouter C (PS_C) MetaG (SPADES assembly) (version 2) | ecosystem: Environmental > Aquatic > Thermal springs >... | reverse complement strand
CCAGCATGAGGAGGGTGGACCTGGGCAGGTGGAAGTTGGTGAAGAGGCCGTCTATGACCTTGAAGGCGTAGGGGGGGCGGATGAAGAGCCGGGTCTCCCCCGCCCCCGCCGCCACCCCCTCCCCTTCCCGGTAGGCGCTCTCCAGGGCCCGCACCACCGTGGTGCCCACGGCGATGACCCGCCTCCCCTCCGCCTTGGCCCGGTTCACCGCAAGGGCGGTGGCCTCGGGGATCTCGTAGGGCTCGGGGTGCATGGCGTGCTTCTCCGGATCCCCCTTCACCGGCCGGAAGGTGCCGGGGCCCACGTGGAGGGTCAGGAAGTGGAGCTCCACCCCCATCTCCCGAAGTCTTTCCATTAGCTCCGGGGTGAAGTGGAGGCCCGCCGTGGGGGCGGCCACGGAGCCCGGGCGCCTGGCGTAGACGGTCTGGTAGCGCTCCAGGGGAATCTGGGCCTTGATGTAGGGGGGAAGGGGGACCTCCCCCACCGCCTCCAGGTGGGCCAAGAGGTCGCCCTGGATCTGGAGGAGGCGCACCCCGTCCGCCTCCACCCCCACCACCTCCGCCTTCAGGCCCGGGACCGGGCGCCAATCCCTAGGGGAGAGGAAGGAAAGCTCCGTCCCCACCGGGGCCCTCCTGGCGGGGCCCAGTAGGGCCTCCCATAGGCCCGGGGCCCTTTCCCGCACCAGAAGGACCTCCACCCTGCCCCCCGTGGGCTTCCTGGCCAGGAGGCGGGCCGGGATCACCTTGCTCTCGTTGAAGACCAGGAGGTCCCCTGGGTAGAGGTACTCCGGCAGGTCCCGCACCCTCTTGTGCGCCACCCGGAAGGGGCCTTCCCGGTAGACCACCATCATCCGGGCCAGGTCCCGGGGCTCCACCCCTTCCTGGGCGATGAGCTCGGGAGGAAGGTGATAATCGTAAGCTTCCATCTAGCGCTCGGTGTTTTTGGGCTCCATGAAGGGGTTGGGGATCTCGGGGAGGTGGACGAAGCGGTCCACGGCGTCTATGAGCCTCTGGGCCGTGGTCTCCCGGAAGGCGATGACCTCCACCCGGATGCCCCGCTCCATGAGGACCTCGAGGATCTCCACAAAGTCCCCGTCCCCGCTCCCCAGGACCACCACGTCCAGGTAGGGCATGAGGCGCACCATGTCGGCGGCGATGCCCATGTCCCAGTTGCCCTCGTAGATGGGCCTTCCGCCCTCCCCGGTCTCCTTCACCGTCAGGTACATGCGCCGCACCCGGTAGCCGATGGTGGAAAGCTTGTAGATGAAGGGCCAGGCCGAGGTGTCCCCCTCCTTCTCCACCACGTAGGCCGTGGCCCGGACCAGGCGCCTTCCCCCCACGGCGAAGCGGAGGAGGCTTTCAAAGTTGACGTTCCGCTCGTAGTAGTCCCGGGCGGAGTGGTAGAGGTTCTGGGTGTCCACGAACACCCCCACCCGCTGGTCCTGGTGGTGGCCCAAAAGCTCCATGGACCCCATCTTACCCCGCGTTCCTGAGGCCCGCCGCCACCCCCAGGATGGAGAGGAGAAGGGCCTTCCTCAAGGCCTCGTCCTCCCGCCCCCCGGGGGCGCGGTAGCGCCTTAGGAGCTCCACCTGGACGATGTTGATGGGGTCCACGTAAGGGTTTCTGAGGGCGATCTGGCGCTCCAAGGTCCTTTGGTTGTGGAGGAGGGGGGCCTGGAAGATGGCCTCCAGGAGGGCCTGGGTGCGGAGGTACTCCTCGGCGATCCGGTGAAAGAGGGGGTGGAGGGCCTCGGGCACCAGGCGCAAATAGAGCCGGGCCACCCCCAGGTCCGCCTTGGCCAGGGCCATGGCGGCGCTCTCCAGGGTGGTGGCGAAGAAGGGCCATGCCCGGTACATCTCCCTTAGAAGCTCCAAAGGAAGCTCTTCCAGGATGGAGAGGCCGTACCAGCCCGGCAGAAGGAGGCGCACCTGGGTCCAGGCCATGACCCAGGGGATAGCCCGGAGGTCCCCGATGTCCCTGACCCGGCCGTGGCGGTAGACGGGGCGGCTGGCGATGGGGAGCTCCCCGATCTCCCGGATGGGGGTGAGGGCCTCAAAGAAAGGGAAAAAACCCTCTTCCGCCAGGAGGGCCCGGTAGTGGGCCATGCTCCTCTCCCCCGCCCAAGAGAGAGCCTCCCGCCAGTGGGGCTTAGGCTCCACCCCGTCCCCCAAGGCGGCCTGGGCGAAGTGGAAGAGGAGCTGCTCCAGGTGGCGCACGGCCAGATCGGGGTGGCCGTAGCGGTCCGCCAGGGCCTCCCCCTGCTCCGTGAGGCGGAGGCGGCGGCCCACGCTCCTTGGGGGGAGGCTGGCGATGGCCCGGCCCGCCGGGCCGCCCCCCCGGGCGGTGGAGGTGCCCCGGCCGTGGAAGAAGTGGACGGGAAGCCCCCGCTCCTCCCCCACCTGGCTTAAGGCCTCCTGGGCCTCGTAGAGGGCCAGGTTGGCCATGAGGAAGCCGGCGTCCTTGTTGGAGTCGGAGTAGCCGATCATGACCTCCACCCCGCCCCGGCCCCGGGCGTGGGCCAGGAAGACGGGGTTCTCCAGGAGGCGGCGGAGGACCAAGGGAGCCCGCCTGAGGTCCTCCAGGGTCTCAAAGAGGGGGACCACGTCAAAGGGGAGGGGCTTCCCCGGGCGGTAGAGCCCCACCTCCCGGGCCAGGAGGAAGACGCTGAGGAGGTCGGCGGGGTGGTGGGTCATGGAGACCACGTGGGCCCCCTTGTCCCGCCAGGCCCGTAGGGCCCCCAGGGCCACCCTCAGGGCCTCCTCCTGGGGCTCCTCCCCCACGGGGAGGAGGGGCCTTGCCGTCTTCAGCTCCTCGGTGAGGAGGGCCTCCTGGGCCTCGGGGGAAAGGCTTAGGAAGTCTGGGTGGACCCCGCCCAGGCGAAGGAGCTCGGCGGCGGCCAGGAGGAGCTTCCCCGACTCCTCCCGAAGGTCCAGGGGGGCGAGCTCCAGGCCGAAGGCGCTCAAGCGGGCCTCGAGGGGGCGCAAAAAGCTCTTCCCCACCTCCTCAAGCCCCACGGCCCTAAGCCCCCCTTCCGCCACCTTCAGGGCGGAAAGGAGCTCCTCGGTGGTGGCCTCGTCCTGGGAAACCTTCCGGTAGATCTGCGCGAAGAAGCGGCGGTAGGGCTCTCCGGGGAACCGCTCCACCCCCTCGCCCCCCGCCCGCACCTCCCGGGGCACGGGCACCTTGGCCTCGGAAAGGGAGAGGTCCCGCACCAAGGCTCCCAGCTCCTCCAGAACCTTCTCCTTGGCCACCTCGCGGGCGTAGCGGGCGGCGAAACGGGTGACCTCGGGGGTCACGAAGGGGTTCCCATCCCGGTCCCCGCCGATCCAGCTCCGGAAGCGGACAGGGCTTTTGAGGCGGGGCCTCTTGCCGTAGACCCGCTCCAAGGCGGTCTCCAGCCCCTCCACCACCTTGGGGATGGCCCGCCAGAGGGTGGTGGGCAGGTAGTAAAGCCCCCCCTTGATCTCGTCCTCCACGCTGGGCCTGGCCTTGCGCACCTCCTCGGTGGCGTAGAGGAGGGCCACCCGGGCCTCGAGCCGGGTCCTGTCCCCCTCCTCCAGCTCCCCCTGTAAGGCCTCCAGGTGGTGGCGCAGGGTGCGGCGGCGGGTCTCCGTGGGGTGGGCGGTGAAGGTGAGGAGGAGCTCCAGCCGGTTCAGGTGGGCCTCGGCTTCCTCCAGGGAAAGCCCCCGCCCCTTCAGGGCCTGGGCCAGGGCCAAAAAGCCCTCGGGCCTGGGGTTCTCGGGGGTCTCCGCCTGGGCCCGCACCCGGTTCACCCGCACCCGGTGGCGCTCCTCCGCCAGGTTCACCAGGTGGAAGTAGTGGGTGAAGGCCCGCACCAGCGCCTCGGCCTCCTCCGTGGAGAGGGTCCCCACCCGCTTCAAAAGCGCCTCCCCCGCCCCCTCGTCCCCCTGCCGCCTGGCCTTGGCCAGGAGGCGCACCTCCTCCACCAGGGCGAAAAACCTCTCCCCAGAAACCCTCCGGATGGCCTCCCCCAGGAGCCGGCCCAGGAGGTCCACCTCCGCCTTCAAAAGCTCAAAGGGCTCCGTCATGGCTCTTCCCACACGTAGGGGCTGATGGAAAGGGGCCTCCCCCCTTCCAGGACCAGCTCGGTGGCGTGGAGGCGGGCCTTCCCCTCTGCGGCGCGGAAGGGCTGGGGGCGGCCCGTCAGGAAGCGGGCCAGGAAGGTTTCTATCTCCCCCCCGATGATGGACTGGTAGGTGCCCGTCATGCCCACGTCGGTCTGGTAGAGGGTCCCTTTGGGCAGGCGGGTGGCGTCCAGGGTGGGCACGTGGGTGTGGGTGCCGAGGACGGCGCTGACCCGCCCGTCCAGGTAGTGGGCCAGGGCCATCTTCTCGCTGGTGGCCTCGGCGTGGACCTCCACCAGCACGTAGTCCGCCTTCTCCCTTTCCAGAAGGGCGTCCAGGGCCCGGAAGGGGTCGTCCAGGGGGTCCATGAAGATGCGGCCCATCACCTGGACGAAGAGGAGGCTCCCGCCGGCCTCGAGGCGCCAAAAGCCCTTCCCCGGCGTCCCCGGGGGGTAGTTGAGGGCCCGCACCACGGGCTCTTTTTCCAAAAGCTCGTAGACCTCCTTGTGGTCCCAGGCGTGGTTGCCCAGGGAGATGAGGTCCACCCCCGCCTCCCGGAGGAGGCGGTAGCTCCTCTTGTCCAGGCCCTTACCTCTGGCGGCGTTCTCCCCGTTGGCGATGACCAGGTCGTAGCGGTCGCGGATGTCCGGCAGGTGCAGGCTCACGGCCCTGAGGCCGGGCTCCGCCATCACGTCGCCGATGAAAAGAAGGCGCATAGGGGCATTATAGGGCGGCAAGGAAAAACCCCTCCCCGAAGGGAGGGCCTAGGCTTTTCCCCTTCAGCCCACCTTGATGTAGCCGTACCCCTTGGCCTGAAGCTCCCCCAAAGCCCCCACCCCGGAGGGGACCCACTTCAAGAACTCGTCGGGGCGGAGCTTGTCTTTGGGAATGTTGTTGCGGGCGAAGGTGATCTCGCACAAGGGGGTGGCTTGACAGGCAAGACAGTATCAATCCCCTTACGGGGCTAAGTGGTTTGCAACCTTGCGAGACGTGGTTAGGTGGTTGCGGACCGCAAATCGCAATCCCCTTACGGGGCTAAGTGGTTTGCAACTACTATATAGGTATTCCCCTTAGCGTCCAGAACGATCCAGAGTCGCAATCCCCTTACGGGGCTAAGTGGTTTGCAACTCTACCCCCCTAAGAATGCCCTTCTGGACGGCGCTGTCAGAGGGGGGTTTGTGAGAAAGATGAAGTTTGGAATATGCATGGGGCGAATAACGGTGGTTTTCGGGGGTTTGTGCCGATGAAAACACACAGGAGAGAGGGCCGATGAGAAGGGGAAAACGCATATTGCCCATCCTCAAGGGAAGAACTGGCTATCAAGGTCCCCACCCGGAGGTCCGGGTTAGGGGGAGTATAGCACACACCGCAACGTTGGACCAGGTCAAAATATGGGCCAAAAGGCGGCCTGGCAAAGGGGCTTTGATTTTCAAAGCGCAAGAAGGGCCAGTTGCATCGTAATTTTGCTGACAAGTGTAGTAAAGGCCCTTCCGCCGCCAGAGGCGGAAGGGGTACGCCCTTGGGCCAACCCCAGGAGGTGGACCCGGGGCTTTCCCGGCCAAGGGAAAGCAAGGAGCGGGTCCCCGCTCCCCGGAAGCTTCTCAAGGCGTTGCCCTGGCGAAAAAGGCCTAGGAGGCGCTGGAGGAGCGCTTCTGCAGGAAGTAGACCACCCCGTAGCCGATGGCGGCCACGATGAGGATGGGAATGGCGTAGGTGAGAAGGGTCCAGATGAGCCCGGAGAGGGCCAGGAGGACCTTGCCCAGGAAGGTGAAGACCCAGCCCCCCACCCAGAGGGCGAGGAGCACCCCCACCACCACCAAGAGGCCCAAAACCACCCACTCCAGGATGTCGCGCAGGGTCCTTTCCATGCCTTCAGCATACACTGAAAAAGATGGAGCGGTACCGCCTCGAGGAGGGCATCGTGGTGGGCAGGAAGCCCCTGGCGCAGGGGGATCTCCTGGTGCGCTTCCTCACGCCCAAGGGGAGCCTCGAGGCGGTGGCCCGCAAAGGCCAGAGGCCCACGGGGCGCACGGGGAGGCTTTCCCTCTTCCACCACGTGCGCTTCCAGCTTTACGCCAAGGAAGAGGGCCTTCCCACCCTGACCCAGGCGGAGCTCATAGGCAGGCTCCACGGCCTAGAGGAGCCCAGGCGCTTCCTCCTCGCCTCCTTTCTGGCCGAGCTGGCCTACCGCCTGGCCTCCCCCGAGGCCGCTCCCAGGATCTACCCCCTCTTCGTCTCCGGCCTCCGGGGCATCGCCAAGCACGAAGAGCCCCTCCTCCCTCTAGTCTGGGCGGGCTGGCGGGTGCTGAAGGCCGGGGGGCTTTCCCCCAACCTCCTGGGGCCAGGCCTCCACCTCAAGGGCGGCAGGCTGGGGGAAGAAGGGGTCTACCTGGGGGAAAAAGGGGTGGAGGCCCTGAGGGCCGTCCTCCACCTCAAGGGCGGGGAGGCCCTCCCCTACCTGGAGGAGGCCCCCCTAGACCGCCTCTTCCTGGCCCTCAAGGCCCACGCCGAGGAGAGCCTGGGGCCCTTGCGCTCGGCGGAGGCTATAGGGGTTTGATCTCCAGGATGGTGTAGACCTGGGCCCCCTTCTTGCCCCGGATCTCCACCACGTCCCCCACCTTCTTGCCCAAAAGGGCCTGGCCCAAGGGGGACTCGTCGGAGATCTTGCCGCTGAAGATGTCGGCCTCGTGGCTCCCCACAATGGCCAGGGAAAGCCTCTCCCCGCTTTCCGTCTCCAGCTCCACCTGGCACCCCAGGGCCACCTGGTCGTAGGAGCCGTTCCCCTCCACGATCACGGCCCGGGCCAGGAGGTCTTCCAGCTGGGCGATGCGGGCCTCGTTCTGCCACATGGCCCGCCTGGCCTCGTCGTAGCCGGCGTTTTCCCGCAGGTCCCCCTCCTCCAGGGCCTGCTCAAAGTCGGCGGAGATCTCCTGCCTTTTGGTGGTCTTCAGGTGGTTCAGCTCCTCCTGAAGGCGGCGGAAGCCTTCTGGGGTGAGGTAGACGGGCTTCTTCATGCGTCCTCCCGTGCGAAAAGGGCTACCAGCCCAAAGCCTTCGGGCTGGCGGTACCGCTATTCAGTATAGCAAGCGGGGAGGAAGCGCTCTATGAGGGGAAAGAGGGCCTCCGGCGGCCTGCCCACGGGCAAAAGGCCCACGCCGCTTCCGGCAAGGAGAAGGGCGCCCTCCAGCTCCTCCGGGCGCAAATGGACCCGCTCCACCTTTAGCCCAAGCTCCCGGGCCGCCTCGGCCACCTTCTCCCGGGTGAGGCCCTCGAGGCCCCCCTCCAGGAGGTAGAGGGTTCCCTTCCGAAAAAGCAAGGGGCTGGTGCGGCTCCCGTCCACCACGTGCCCCTTCTCGTCCAGGAGGAGGCCCTCAAAGGCGCCTTGCCTTTTCGCCTCCTCCAGGGCCAGGCGGTAGGGCAGGTAGTTGCCCGTCTTGTAGGGGAAGAGGTCCGGGTGGACCCGGTAAGGGGTCAGGTGGACCCGCACCCCCTCCCGGTAGAGGGCCCGGGGTAGGGGGGCGTAGGGCCTGGCCTCGGAGAGCCACACCCCCTCCCCCACGGTGAGGCGAAGGCGGAGGCAGGGGGCCTGGGGAAAGGCGGCGAGGAGGACCTTCAGGTCCTGCAAAAAGGCCTCGTCCCCGGGGTAGCTAAGGCCCAAGGCCTCGGCGTGGCGGCGGAGGCGGGCCAGGTGGTCCGGTAGCCAAAGGGGCCTTCCCCCCTCGGCCCTCAAGGTGGTGAAGACGCTATACCCGTGGTAAAGAAAGCCCTCGGGAAGGGGCTCGGCGAAGGGCTTGCCCGAAAGGAGAACCCGCTTCATCCCACCTCCAGAAACCGGGCGAGTAGCTCCATGCCCCAGGGGGAGAGGATGCTTTCCGGGTGGAACTGGACCCCAAAGGCCACCTTACCGTCCCAGATGGCCATGGGCACCCCGTCCTCCGTCCAGGCCAGGAGGCGGAGGGCGGGGGGTAGGCGCCTTAAGGCCAGGGAGTGGTAGCGGGCGAAGGGCAGGGGGTTGGGAAGGCCCCGGAAGAGGGCCTCCCCCGAGTGGTGGATGGGGTGGGCCTCCCCGTGGACCGGGGCCTCCCGGTAAAGCTCCGCCCCCAGGGCCACCCCCAGGGCCTGGTGGCCCAGGCAGACCCCCAAGAAGGGGATGCCCTCCTCTAAGGCCCTCTTGGTCCACTCCAGGACCCTTCCCGCCCTATAGGGGTCCTTGGGCCCCGGGCCCACCAGGAGGTGGGTGAAGCCGGAAAACCTGGGGGCCTCCTCCTGGTCCACCACCTCCACCTCCGCCCCCAGGGCCCGCAGGTAGTCCACCAGGTTGTGGCTGAAGGAGTCCCGGTTTTCCAGGAAGAGGACCCGGGCCTCGAGGCGGCGGGGAGGGGGCGGGGGAGCCCACCTGGCGGTGGGCTTGGGCGGGGCCAGGGGGCTTCCCGGCCTGCCCCCCGTGAGGGCCCTCAGGAGCCCCTCGGCTTTGTGGAGGGTCTCCTCGTACTCCTTATCGGGGTCAGAGGCGATGACCACCCCGGCCCCGGCGGAGAAGTAAAGGGTCTCCTTCACCTGATACATGGAGCGGATGAGGATATTGAAGTCCGCCCCCCTCCCCGAGACGTACCCCAGGCTTCCCGTGTAGGCCCCTCGGGGCACGGGCTCCAGGTCCCGGATGGCCTCCATGACCGTCCCCTTGGGGGCCCCGGTGATGGTCCCCCCGGGGAAGAGGGCGGCGAAGACCTCCCCCAACGAGGCCCGGGTGTACCCCTCCACCTCGGAGACCAGGTGCATGACGTGGGCGTAGCGCTCCACGGTGAAAAGCTCCCTGACCCGCACCGTGCCCGGCAGGGCCACCTTGGCCAGGTCGTTGCGCAGGAGGTCCACCAGCATGGCGTGCTCGGCCCGCTCCTTGGGGGAAGAGAGGAGCTCCTCCTCCAGGCGGAGGTCCTCGGCCTCATCCCGCCCCCGGGGCCTGGTCCCGGCGATGGGCCGGGTCAAGACCCTGGCCCCCACCTTCTGGAAAAGCCGCTCCGGGCTCCCCGAGACCACCGCCCAGCCTTCCCCCTCCAGAAGCCCCATGAAGGGGGAGGGGTTTTGGGCCCGGAGGCGGGCGTAAAGGGCCAGGGGGTCCAAAGCGCCCTGGGCCCGGAAGCGGTGGGAGAGGTTTACCTGGTAGACCACCCCGGCCCGGATCCGCTCCTGGACCTCCCTCACCCCCTCCAGGAAGCGGGCTTTGGGGTAGTCGCTATGGAGGCGAAGGGGCGGCAAGGGCGGGGGGAGGTAGGGGGAAGGCCGGATGGGGAGGGTGGGCCTTTCCACAGGCCGCCCCTCCAGGAAGGCGAAGCCCTCGGGGTAGTAGAAGAAGGCGGCCTCGGGAAGGCCGGGCACGGGCGGGTGGGTGGGAAGCCCCAGGTGGCGGGCGAACTCGTAGGCGAAAAAGCCCATCCAGGCGGGGAAGAAGCCCCGCCCCAGGCCCCTTTCCAGGTGGCGGAAGAGGTCCAAAGCCTCCCCCACCCGGCGCCCATCCAGGTAGAGCCGCCCTTCCAGGACCTCGAGGCGGTGCCGGGGCTTTAGCCCCAGGAGGGAGAGCCGGGAAAAGGGGGTCTTTGGCCCCAAGGACTCCAGGAGGGCCGGGCGGAGGCCCAGGGCCCTCGCGGCCTGAAAGAGGCCCAGCACGGCCAGAGTATACTCAGGGGAGATGGTCAAGCACCGCTTCACGGTGGAGGCCTACCACAAGGCCTACGAGGCGGGGGCCCTCCCCGAACGGGTGGAGCTCCTCGAGGGGGAGGTGTACGCCGTGTCGCCCATGGGGAAAAACCACATCCGCTACCTTATCCACCTCACCAAGGTCTTCAGCGAAGCCTTCGGGGACGAGGCCCTGGTCGTCTCCCAGATTCCCATCCTTCTTTCCGAGGTGTCGGAGCCGGAACCGGACCTGGCCCTCCTGGCTCCCCCGGAAAGCCGTTACGACCAGAGGCCCCCCAGGGCCGAGGACGTTCTGCTTCTGGTGGAGATCTCCGACACCACCCTGGTCCAGGACCGCGCCCTGAAGCTTCCCCTCTACCAGAAGGCGGGCATCCCCGAGGTCTGGCTGGTGAACCTGGTGGAGGAGGTCCTCGAGGTCTACGCCTTCCCCCACTACGCCATGGAGCGCCACCCCAAGGGGGAGGCCGTGGCCCCCAGGGCCTTCCCCACCCGCCCCGTCGCCTGGTGGGTCTAATGCCACCCCATGCTGGCCCAAGCCAGCATGGGGCCCCGGCAAGGGGAAGTTACCGGGCATGGTGGGCCGAAGGAAAAGGGTCAGTCCACGCTGAAGTAGCGGGCCTCGGGGTGGTGGACCACCAGGGCGCTGGTGCTGTGTTCGGGAACGAGCTGGTAGCTCTCCGTCAGCCCCACCCCGATCTGGGAAAAGTCCATGAGGCGGTCCAGCTTGGCCTGGTCGGAAAGGTCTGGGCAGGCGGGGTAGCCGAAGGAGTAACGGGCCCCCTGGTAGCCCTGCTGGAAGAGCTTGCGGACATCGGTGGCGTCCTTCCCCGCGATGCCCCACATCTGCCGCATCCTCTTGTGCCAGTACTCCGCCAGGGCCTCGGTCATCTCCACGCTGAAGCCGTGGACGAAGAGGTAGTCCTGGTAGGCCCCGCTCTCAAAAAGGGCCTTGGCCTTGAGGGAAGGCTCCTCCCCCATGGTGACGAGCTGCACCCCTAGGACGTCCCGCGCCCCTGCCCGGAAGGCGGCCTCGGGCATCCAGGCCGCCTCGTCCCCCAAAGGCGGGGCGAAGCGGGGGCGGAAGTAGTCCACCAGGGATAGCCCCCCGCCCTTCTGCCGGGGAAAGGGGAAGCGCTCCAAAACCTCCCCCGTCTCTGGGCTGAACACCAAAAGCTCCTCCCCTTCCCGGGCCACGGGGAAGAAGCCGTAGAGGACCCTGGGCTTAAGCCACCCCTCTTCCCTGGCCTCCTTGAGGAGCCTCCGGAATACGGGCTCCGCCTCCCTTTCCACCAGGGCCTGCCAGGCCTCCCGGGAAAGCCCCTTTCGGCTGTAGCCCCATTGGCCCCGGTAAAGGGCCAGCTTGTTGACGTAGTGGGCGATGGTGTGGAGGTCCAACCCCTCCTCCTTCCGCACCCCGAAAAAGGGCGGGCGGGGAATGAAGGCGGGCTCGCCCACGGGCTTGGCCTTCACCTCCACCCGGGGAAGGGGAGCCTCCCGCCCCTTGACCTCCCGCCGGGTGAGCTCAGGGGGAGCGTGGCCGGTGAGCTCCTCCATGAGCCTCAGGCCTTCAAAGGCGTCCTCGGCGTAGTGGACGTTGGGGTAGATGGCCTTCAGCTCCTCCACGTAGGCGCGGGTGAGAGCCGCCCCACCCAGGATGACGGGGAGGGTGTAGCCCCTTTCCGCCATGTACTCCAGGTTTTCCTTCATGACCACGGTGCTCTTGACCAGGAGGCCCGACATGCCCAGGGCGTGGGGCCTGTGCTCCTCCACCGCCTTCAGCATCTCCTCAATGGGCACCTTGATGCCCAGGTTGATCACCTGGTAACCGTTGTTGGTCAGGATGATGTCCACCAGGTTCTTGCCGATGTCGTGCACGTCCCCCTTCACCGTGGCCAGGACCATCCTGCCCTTGCCCTCTCCCCGCTTCTCCATGTGGGGCTCCAGGAAGGCCACCGCCCGCTTCATGACCTCAGCCGCTTGGAGGACGAAGGGAAGCTGCATCTTTCCCGCTCCGAAGAGCTCCCCCACCTCCTTCATCCCCTCGAGGAGGGGGCCGTTGATGAGGTCCAGGGGCTTATACCCGGCCTTGAGGGCCTCTTCCAGATCGGCCTCGAGGCCCCCCTTCCGCCCCTCCACGACACGCCGCTTTAGCCTCTCCAGAAGGGGCAAGGCGGAAAAGGCATCCTCCTTGGCGCCCACGTCCTCCCGGTGGGCCTCAAAGTAGGCCATGAAGGCGAAGAGGGGGTCATAGCCCTCCCGCCGCCGGTCGTGGATGAGGTCCAGGGCCAAGGCGTAGGCCTCCTCGGGGATCTGGGCTATGGGCAGGATCTTGCCGGCGTCCACGATGGCGGCGGTGAGGCCCCGCTTCCTGGCCTCGTCCAGAAAAACCGAGTTCAGCACCCGCCTGGCCCTGGGCTTGAGGCCAAAGGAGACGTTGGAAATCCCCAGGATGAACCCCACCCCGGGAAGCCTCTCCTTAAGCTCCTCCATGGCCAGGAGGGTCTCCCGGGCCAGAGGGCGGCTTTCCTCGTCCCCTTGGGTGATGGGGAAGGTGAGGAGGTCCAAAAGGAGGTCCTCGGGGCGAAAGCCGTGGTGAAGGGTGAGGCGCTCGTACATCCTGAGGGCCACCCGGACCTTCTCCTCCCTGGTCTTGGCCATGCCCTTCTCGTCAATGGTGAGGGCCACCAGGGCCGCCCCGTGGGCCTTGGCCAGGGAGGCCACGCGGTCAAACTTCTCCAGGCCGTCCTCCAGGTTCACGGAGTTGAGGAGAACCCGGCCCGGCAGGTGCTTCAGGGCCAGCTCCATGGCCTCTGGGGAAGTGGAGTCCACCATGAAGGGCACGGTGACCGCCGTGGCCAGATGGGGAAGAAGCCACTGGAGATCCTCTAGCTCGTCCCGCCCCGTCCAGGCCACGCTGAGGTCCAGGGCGTGGGCCCCCTCCTCCACCTGCTCCCGGGCCAGGGCCAGGATGCCCTCGAGGTCCCTCCCAAAGAGCATCTCCCGGAAGCGCTTGCTCCCCGTGGCGTTCAGCCTCTCCCCCACCAGGAATACGCTGGCCTCCTGCTTGAGGGGCACCGCCAGGTACAAGGAGGCCACCTGCGGGGGAAAGGCCTGGGGGCGCTCTGGGGCGGGAAGCCCCCTCACCGCCTCGGCCACGCGCCGGATGTGCTCCGGCCCCGTGCCGCAACACCCCCCCACGGCGTTCACCCCGTACTCGGCCACGAACTTGCGGTGCCACCTGGCCAGCTCCTCGGGGGTGAGGTCGTAGACCACCTTCCCCCCCTCGTTGCGGGGCAGGCCGGCGTTGGGAAGGCAGGAGACGAAGCGGGTGCTGTTCTTGGCGAAGTAGCGGATCTTGCTGTCCATGAGGTCGGGACCCGTGGCGCAGTTCATCCCCACCACGTCTATGGGGAGGCTCTCCAGGGCCGCCAGGGCCGCCTGCTCGTCGGTGCCCACCAGCATGGTGCCCGTGGCCTCAATGGTCACCTGGACCTGGAGGGGCACCTCCCGCCCCACCTCGGCCATGGCCTCCCGGGCGGCCAAGACGGCACACCGCACCTGGAGGATGTCCTGGGCGGTCTCCAGAAGGACCAGGTCCACCCCGCCCCTAAGGAGCCCCCGCACCGCCTCCTTGTAGGCCGCAAAAAGCTCGTCCCAGGTGATCTGGCCCAGGGAGATGAGCTTGGTCCCCGGCCCCAAGGCCCCGGCCACGAAGGCCCCGTAGGGCTCGGCGGCCTCCTTGGCGAGCCTGGCCCCCAGGTAGGCGAGCTCCTCGGCCCTATGGCCCAGCCCGTACTCGGCCAAAACATGGCGGAGCGCCCCGAAGGTGTTGGTCTCTATGACCTCGGCCCCCGCCTCCAGGTAGGCCAGGTGGATCTCCCGGATGACCTCGGGCCGGGTGGCGTTCAGGACCTCGGGGCAGCCGTAGTAGGCCTCCCCCCCGTAGTCCTCCGGGGTCAGGTCCCGCTTCTGAAGCTCGGTCCCCATGGCCCCGTCAAAGATGACCGGCCTTTCCAGAAGGGCCTTCAGGTAGGGGAACTTGCGGGCCCGGGCCTCCTTGTTGTAGCCCAGGCGCACCAGGGGAGCCTCGCCCCAGCCCGCCCCACCCAGGTGGTGGCGGCAGCCGGGACTGCAGGTGTGGACCTCCACCATATCCCGCTAGTGTAGCCGGAAAAGAGGGGCTATGCTACCCCCATGGACCCCTTCGGCATCCTCTACACCGACCTCTACCAGCTCACCATGGGCCAGGTCTACTTCCGAATGGGCCTCCACGAGCGCGAAGCCCTCTTTGAGGCCTTCTACCGAAGAAACCCCGACTACGGGGCCCACCAGGCGGGCTACACGGTCTTCGCCGGGCTGGACCCCCTCCTTTCCTGGATGGAGGAGGCCCGGTTTGGCGAGGCGGAGCTCAATGCCCTCCGGGCCCTCAAAAGCCGCTCGGGCGGGCCCCTTTTTTCCGAGGACTACCTGGCCTACCTGAAGGCGATGGGGGGGTTTTCCGGCCTGACCGTGAGGGCCCACCTCGAGGGCCGGGTGGCCCACCCCCAGGTCCCCCTCATCAGCGTGGAGGGGCCCCTCCTCCAGGCCCAGCTTCTGGAGACCGCCCTCCTCAACCGCATCAACTACGAGACCCTGGTCGCCACCAAGGCCAGCCGGGTGCGGGAGGCGGCCGGGGAGGCGGTGGTGCTGGAGTTCGGCCTGCGGCGGGCCCCCGGCAAGGGGGGGGAGAGCGCCACCCGGGCAAGCCTGATCGGCGGGGCCGACCGCTCCAGCGCCGTCTCCCTCTCCCACCTCCTGGGCCTCCCCTCCTCCGGCACCCACGCCCACAGCCTGGTCCAGGCCTTTTTGGCCCTGGGCCACTCGGAGGAGGAGGCCTTTCAGGCCTTCGCCGAGGTCTTCCCCGATGACACCATCCTTCTTCTGGACACCGTGGACACCCTGCACTCGGGCCTGCCCCACGCCATCAAGGTCTTTGAGGCCTTGCGCAAAAAGGGCCACCGGCCCGTGGGGGTCAGGATAGACTCGGGCGACCTGGCCTACCTGGCCATCCAGGTGGCCCGGGAACTGGACAAAGCAGGCTTCCCCGAGGCCCTGATCGTCCTCTCGGGGGACCTGGACGAGCTGGTCATCTGGCAGATCAAGAGCCAGATCCTGGAGGAGGCCCCCCGCTACGGGGTGGAGCCGGAGGCCCTCCTGAAGCGCCTAGTCTTTGGGGTGGGCACCCGGATGGTGGTCTCCTGGGGCTACCCCGCCCTGGGAGTGGTCTACAAGCTGGTGGCCATAAGGGAAAACGGCGCCTGGGCCCCCGCCATCAAGATCTCAGACTCCCTGGAAAAGATCCTGAACCCCGGCCACAAGCGGGTCTACCGGGTCTACGACGAAAGGGGCCTGGCCACCGCCGACCTCCTGGCCCTGGCCGAGGAGGAGGTGCGGGAGGACAGGCCCCTCACCCTGCGCCACCCCACGGACCCCACCAAGAGGCGGGTCCTGAGCCCCGGGGCCTTCACCCTCGAGCCCCTTCTGGTGGAGGCCTTCCGAGGAGGCAAGCGCCTCTTCCCGCCCCTCTCCATAAAAGAACTGAGGGCCCGACGGGACCGGGACGTGGCCCGGCTGGACCCCGGGGTGCGCCGCCTGGTAAACCCCCACATCTACCACGTCTCCCTCACGGAGAGGCTCTTCGCCCTCAAGGAAGAGCTGGTGAGGAAGCTGGAAGGCTAAGTGCCCGCGCTTTGGTTTCGCAACATGGGGTAAGGGCTTTTCTGGGGCCCCCACCGCGGCGAAGGCCGCGGTGGGGTACTTAGGAGGCTTGTCTCAGCTTGGCCTCCTCGAGGGCCTTCAGGGGCTGGTCCAGGTGGGGAAGATCTATGACGATCTCCCGCACCCCGCTTCCCGGGGCCTCAAACATGAGGTCCACCATAGTCTTCTCCAGGATGGCCCTAAGGCCGCGAGCCCCCGTGCCCCGCTTGAGGGCCCGCCTGGCGATCTCCCGGAGGGCGGCCTGGGTGAAGCGGAGCTCAATCCCCTCCATGCGCAGAAGCGCCTGATACTGCTTGACCAGGGCGTTTTTGGGCTCGGTGAGGATGCGCACCAGGTCCTCCTCGCCTAAGGGGTGGAGCTGGACGATCAGGGGGGCCCGGCCCACGAACTCGGGGATGAGGCCGAACTTCACCAGGTCCTCGGGGATGACCTCCATGGGCTCCTCCTTGGCCCTGGGGCGGGTGAAGCCGATGGTGGTGCGCTCGGTGCGGGCCTTGACGATGTTCTCCAGCCCCTCAAAGGCCCCGCCCAGGATGAAGAGGATGTTCTTGGTGTTGACGGGAATGAACTCCTGGTGGGGGTGCTTCCTGCCCCCCTGGGGGGGGACGTTGGCGATGGTGCCCTCAATGATCTTGAGGAGGGCCTGCTGGACGCCCTCGCCGGAGACGTCCCTGGTGAGAGAGGGGTTTTCCGACTTGCGGGCGATCTTGTCAATCTCGTCAATGTAGACGATGCCCATCTCCGCCCGGGCCACGTCAAAGTCGGCGTTCTGCAAAAGGCGCAGGATCACGTTCTCCACGTCCTCCCCCACGTACCCCGCCTCGGTGAGGGTGGTGGCGTCGGCGATGGCGAAGGGAACCTCCAGGAAGCGGGCCAGGGTCTCGGCGAGAAGGGTCTTGCCGGTGCCCGTGGGGCCGATGAGGAGGATGTTGGACTTGCCGATCTCCGCCTCGGGGTGGAGGAGGCGCTTGTAGTGGTTATAGACGGCCACCGAAAGGGCCCGCTTGGCCGCCTCCTGCCCCACCACGTACTGGTCCAGGTGGGCCTTGATCTCCTGGGGCTTGGGCAGGCGCGTGGGGCCTTTGGGCCTCTCCCCCTGGCGGAGGATCTCCTGGGCCCTTTCCACGCAGTCCTCGCAGATGTAGACCTCGTCAATGGGGCTTTCCAGAAGCCGACCCGTCTCCGGAGGGCGGAGGCCGCAGAAGCTGCAGAAAGGCCTAGGCTTCTTCACGGGTCACCACCTGGTCAATGAGGCCGTACTCCAGGGCCTCCTGGGCCGAGAGGTAGTAGTCGCGGTCCGTGTCCCGCTCCACCTTCTCCAGCGGCTGGCCCGTGTGCTTGGCCAGGATCTCGTTGAGGAGCTTTTTGGACTTCAGGATCTCCTGGGCCTGGATGGCGATGTCGCTGGCCGTGCCCCTGGCCCCGCCCCAGGGCTGGTGGATCATGACCTTGGAGTGGGGCAGGGCGTAGCGGCGCCCCTTCTCCCCCGCCGCCAGGATCACCGCCGCCATGCTGGCCGCCATGCCGATGACGATGGTGGAAACAGGGGCCCGGACGAACTGCATGGTGTCGTAGATGGCCAGGCCGGCGTCCACCTCCCCGCCGGGGGAGTTGATGTAGAGGCGGATCTCCTGGTTGGGGTTCTGGGCGTCTAGGAAGAGGAGCTGGGCCACGATGGTGTTGGCCACCTGGGCGTCTATGGGGGTGCCCAGGAAGATGATGCGGTCTTTGAGGAGGCGGGAGTAGATGTCGTAGACCCGCTCCCCGCGGGCGGTCTGCTCAATGACGTACGGGATCACCATACCGCCTCCTATTGTAGCGGCAAGCCCAGGGGGAAACCCCCCCTGGGCCACCAATGGAACCATACCCTTGTTTCCTTCGGCCCACCATGCCGGGTAACTTCCCCAGGAACCCTTTGCCGGGGCCCCCATGCTGGCTTGGGCCAGCATGGGGTGGCATCAGATCTGGCCCAGGGCCTCGCGGAGAGCCTTGTCCTGGACGTAGGCCGCCCGCAGGCGGGCGAGGCCCCGCTCGCCGAACTCCCGCTTGAGCTCGGCCAGGCTCATGCCGTAGGAGCGGGCCACCGCCTGCAGGTAGGCCTGCCACTCCTCCTCGGTGACCTCGGGCTTCAGCTCCTCGGCCAGCTTCTCCTTGGCCAGGGAGCGCCTGACCCGCTTCAGGGCCTCCTGGCGGAGCTCCTCCTTGAACTTTTCTAGCTCCCCCTTCTCCTCCAGGGCTTTCAGGTAGGCCTCCAGGGTCACGCCCTGCTGGTAGAGGTCCTCCGCCAAATGCTCCAGGAGGTGGCGCTCCTCGGCCTCCACCATGGAGGGGGGGATCTCGGCCTCCAGCCCCTCCGCCAGCTTCTCCAAGAGGGCCCGCTCCCGGGCCTCCTGGTAGGCCCTTTGGGCCTGGGCCTCGAGGCGTTGGCGCACCTTGGCCCTCAGGTCTTCCAGGCTCTCGGCCTCGAGGGTCTTGGCGAACTCCTCGTCCAGCTCGGGAAGCTCCAGGGTCTTGACCTCCAGGATCTCGGTGCGCACCTCCCGCACCTTCTCGCCTTCTTCGTTCAGGACGGGGACCATGACCACCTCCCCCGCCCTCTTGCCCAAAAGGGCCTCCCGCACGTGGGGCAGGGCCTTGGAGAGGTCAATGGGGAACTCCACCCCCTCCTCGGTGCGGACGAAAACGTGGTCCCCTTCCCTGGCCTCCCGGTCCACGGGGACAAGCTCGGCGTAGCGGTGCCGGAGCTCCTCCAGGGCCTTGTCCACCATCTCCTCCGTGACCTCAGGGGGAGGCACCTCCAGGGAGAAGCTCCGCCAGTCGGGAAGCCTCACCTCGGGGTAGTTCTCCACCTCGGCCACGTAGCGGAAGCCCTCCCCTTCCTTAAGCTCCTCCTCCACCACCCGGGCGGCCACGGGCAAAAGGCCCAGCTCCCGGACGGCCTCGGGGTAGGTCTCCTCCACCAGGCGCTCCTTGAGGTCCTCAAGAAGCTCCTCCCGCCCAAGCCGGGCCTCTACCACCTTGAGGGGGGCCTTGCCGGGGCGGAAGCCCGGGATCCTGACCCTTTTGGCCAGGTCCTTCAGCATGGCCTGATAGCTGGCCTCCACCTTTTCCGCCGGGACCTCAACCCGGACCTTCACCAGATAGCCGGAACGCTCCAGGATCTCCGCCACGCCTCACCTCGCAAGAACAGGGCCCCGCCCTTTTGGTGCGAGGAGCGGGACTTGAACCCGCACGGGTTGCCCCACCGGATCCTAAGTCCGGCGCGTCTACCGGTTCCGCCATCCTCGCAAGGAGGGCGAGGCCCTCCTCTAAAATACCACCCCTTTCGGGGTGGCGGGATTGGGGTGAGCGATGGGACTTGAACCCACGACCCCCGGATCCACAGTCCGGTGCTCTAACCAGCTGAGCTACGCTCACCACGCTCAGCATCCGCCATTCTAAGGGGCTATCTCCCCCCCGTCAAGGCCTGGAGGCCGCCCTCCAGGCTCATGGCCTCGTACCCTTCCGCCTCCAGGTAGAGGGCGGCCACCTGGCTCAAAAGCCCCCTCTCGCAGACGAGGAGGAGGGGGACCTTAGGCAGGCCGTGCTCCCCCTTTTGGATCTTCTCCAGGGGTACCCACTCGGCGGGAAAGGGCAAAGGGGTCTTTCGCTTCTCTGGGGGGCGCACGTCCACCACCTTGACCCCGGCCTCCAGAAGGGCGGGGAGCTCCTCGGGGCGCACCTTGCGCATGGGGTCAGTATACCGAACCCCTCCCCCGCGCGGTCGCAACTTTATGCGCAACTTCCTGGGCCAGGCGCATACCTTTGCCAAACCCCCTTGGCCCCGGAAGCCCTCTGTGCTAAGCTTGTCCCCCGGGTACGCGATGCCGCCGAGAAGAGACCTCAGGAAAATCCTCATCATCGGTTCCGGGCCCATCACCATCGGCCAGGCCGCCGAGTTTGACTACTCGGGTACCCAGGCGGTGAAGGCCCTCCGGGGCGCGGGCTACGAGGCCATCCTGGTGAACTCCAACCCCGCCACCATCATGACCGACCCCGACCTGGCCGAGAGGACCTACGTGGAGCCCCTCACCCTCGAGGCCCTGGAGAAGGTCATCGCCAAGGAGGCCCCGGACGCCCTCCTCCCCACCCTGGGCGGGCAGACGGCCCTCAACCTCTCCATGGCCCTCCACGAGGAGGGGATTCTTAAGCGCTACGGCGTGGAGCTCATCGGGGCCAACGCCGAGGCCATCAAGAAGGGAGAAGACCGGGAGGAGTTCCAGAAGGCCATGCGGAAGATCGGCCTGGAGGTGCCCCGGGGAAAGATGGTGGGGAGCGTGGAAGAGGGCCTCCACTTCGCCCGGGAGGTGGGCTTTCCCGTGGTGGTGCGCCCCTCCTTCACCCTAGGGGGCACCGGGGGCGGCATCGCCAAAGACGAAGGGGAGCTCAAGGAGGTCCTGGCCCGGGGCCTGGCCCTCTCCCCGGTCCACACCGCTTTGGTGGAGGAGTCGGTGCTGGGCTGGAAGGAGTTTGAGCTGGAGGTGATGCGGGACCACGCCGACACCGTGGTCATCATCACCAGCATTGAGAACGTGGACCCCATGGGGGTCCACACCGGGGACTCCATCACCGTGGCCCCCGCCCAGACCCTCTCCGACGTGGAGTACCAAAGGATGCGGGACGCCGCCAAGGCGGTGATCCGGGAGATCGGGGTGGACACCGGCGGCTCCAACATCCAGTTCGCCGTGGACCCCAAGACGGGCCGCCAGGTGGTCATTGAGATGAACCCCAGGGTCTCCCGCTCAAGCGCCTTGGCCTCCAAGGCCACCGGCTTCCCCATCGCCAAGATCGCCGCCCTCCTCGCCGTGGGCTACCGCCTGGACGAGCTTCCCAACGACATCACCCGCAAGACCCCGGCCTCCTTTGAGCCCACCATTGACTACGTGGTGGTCAAGATCCCCCGCTTCGCCTTTGAGAAGTTTATGGACCTCCCCAACACCCTGGGGGGCCTGAAGGACGAGCTCGGGACCCAGATGAAGTCCGTGGGGGAGGTGATGGCCATGGGCCGCACCTTCAAGGAGGCCCTGATGAAGGCCCTGCGGGGCCTGGAGCGGGATGTGCGGGCGTTGGCGGGGGTGAAGACCGAGGCGCTGGAGAAGAAGCTCTACCCCAACCCCGACCGCATCTACGCCGTGCTGGAGCTCCTTAGGCGGGGGATGGGGGTGGAGGAGCTTCACCAGGCCACCCGGATTGACCCCTGGTTCCTGCACCAGATGCGGGAGATCGTGGAGGCCGAGGCCTGGCTCCAGGGCCACCCGCCAAGGGACCGGGAGGCCTGGCGCTTTTACAAGGGCCTAGGGCTCCCCGATGCCCGGATCGGGGAGCTTCTTGGGAAAAAGGAGGCCGAGGTCCGGGCCGAGCGAAAGGCCTTGGGCGTGGTCCCCGTCTACAAGACCGTGGACACCTGCGCCGCCGAGTTTGAGGCCTACACCCCCTACCACTACTCCACCTACGAGCTGGAGGACGAGGTCTGGCCCTCAAAGAAGCCCAAGGTGGTCATCCTGGGCTCGGGGCCCATACGGATCGGCCAGGGGGTGGAGTTTGACTACGCCACGGTCCACGCGGTCTGGGCCCTGAAGGAGGCGGGCTACGAGACCATCATGGTGAACTCCAACCCCGAGACCGTCTCCACCGACTACGACACCGCCGACCGCCTCTACTTTGAGCCTTTGACCCTCGAGGACGTCCTCAACCTGGTGGAGCACGAGAAGCCCCTGGGGGTGATCGCCACCTTGGGGGGGCAGACCCCCCTGAAGCTGGCCCAGGGCCTGGAGGAGGCCGGGGTCAGGCTTCTCGGCACCCCCTTCCAGGCCATCCACCAGGCCGAGGACCGGGAGGCCTTCCATCGCCTCTGCCAGGGCCTCGGCATCCCCCAGCCCGAGGGGAGGGTGGCGAAAAGCCCGGAGGAGGCCCTGGAGCTTGCGAAGGAGGTGGGCTTCCCCCTCCTGGCGAGGCCCAGCTACGTCCTGGGGGGGCGGGCCATGCGGGTCCTGAGGAGCCAGGAGGAGCTTAAGCGCTACCTGGAGGAGGTCTACGGGCCCCTCCAGGAGAAGCCCTCCATCCTTTTGGACCGCTACCTGGAAGGGGCCCTGGAGCTGGACGTGGACGCCCTCTCCGACGGGGAGGAGGTCATGATCGCCGGGGTGATGGAGCACGTGGAGCGGGCCGGGGTCCACTCGGGGGACTCGGCCACGGTCCTGCCCCCCGTCCACCTCTCCCAGGAGGCCCTGGAAAAGGTCAGGGCCTACACCCGGCGCCTGGCCCTGGCCCTGGGGGTCCGGGGGCTTTTGAACGTGCAGTACGCCGTGCTGGGCGAGGAGGTCTACATCCTCGAGGCCAACCCAAGGGCCTCCCGCACCGTCCCCTTCGTCTCCAAGGCCATCGGCGTGCCCCTCGCCAAGCTGGCGGCCCTGATCGCCGTGGGCAAAAGCCTGAAGGAGCTCGGCGTGCGGGACCTGGACCCCGTGCCCCCCTACTTCGCCGTCAAGGAGGTGGTCATCCCCTGGCTCAAGTTCCCCGGGGTCATCCCCGTCCTGGGGCCCGAGATGCGCTCCACCGGGGAGAGCATGGGCCTGGACGAGGACCCCTACCTGGCCTACTACAAAGCCCAGCTGGGGGCCGGGCAGAGGCTTCCCCTCTCGGGAAGGGTCCGCTTCATCGGCGAGGGAGAAGGGGTGGAGGCCCTCAAGGAGGCCTACCGGGAGGCGGGCTTCGCCCTAAGCGAGGGCGAGTACGACCTCCTCATCAGCCTCATCCCCCACCCCGAGCTAAGACGGGCGGTGGAGGCGGGGCTTCCCTTCATCACCACGGAGGAAGGGGCCCTCTGGAGCCTCAAGGCCATCCTGAGGGCCCGGGAAAAGCCCCTAGGGGTGCGAAGCCTCCAGGAGTGGCACGGGGTGTACAATAAGGCCCAATGAAGCTCATCGTGGCCATCGTCCAGGACACGGACGCCCCCGGGCTCACCAAGGCCCTCTTGGAGCGGGGGCTCCAGTCCACCAAGCTGGCCTCCACCGGGGGCTTCCTCAGGGAGGGGAACACCACGCTCCTCATCGGCCTCGAGGACGACCGGGTGGAGGAGGCCCTGGAGCTCATCCGGGAGAAGTGCCGCACCCGCACCCGCCTGGTCACCCGGGGCCTCCCCCTCTCCGAGGCCCCCGACCCCTTTCTGGCCCAGCCGGTGGAGGTCCAGGTGGGGGGGGCCGTGGTCTTCGTCCTGCCGGTGGAGGCCTTCTTCCGGGTATGAGGCGGCTTTTCCCCCTCGCCCTCCTCCTGGGCCTGGCCCTGGCCCAGATCGGCCGCCCGGTGGAGGCCTTCCAGAAGGCCCTGGGGCCCCTTCCCCCGGGGGCCAAGGTGGAGGTGGAGGCCAAAGGGGGCCGCCTCCTCTCGGCCACCTACCGGGGGCCGGAGAACGCCTCCTTCCTGGCCCGCTTCCTGGAAAAGGGCACGGGGATGCCCTTCGGCCAGGCCTTCTTGGACTGGTACGCCAAGAACAAGGAGGCCCTGAAGGGCAGGCGCCTCACCCTGAACCTGGGCGAGGACTTCCTCCTGGAGCTCTACCCAAGCCCATTCCAGGCCCGCCTCCTCCCGAGAAGCGTCCCCGAGAGCGCCTTCGGCCAAGACCGCCTGGTCCTTGGGCAGAAGGGGCCTTTTCTCCGGGTCTTTTCCGACTTCCAGTGCCCCTACTGCCAGCGCCTGGCCCGGGAGGTCCTGCCCGCCCTGAAGGCCAGGGCCCAGGAAGGGGAGCTCCGCTTAAGCTACCGCCACTTCCCCCTCACCGAGATCCACCCCGAGGCCCTCCCCGCCGCCCACGCCAGCGAGTGCGCCCAGGAGCAGGGGGCCTTCTGGCCCTACCACGACCTCCTCATGGCGGGCAGGCTCGGGGACTACCTGGGCTTAGCCCGGGCCCTGGGCCTGGACGGGGAGGCCTTCGCCCGCTGCCTGCAAAGCCCGGAGGTGCGGAAGCGGGTGGAAGAGGAGCGGGCTTTGGCCCTGCGCCTGGGCCTTAGGGGAACCCCCACGGTCTTCGCCGGGCCCTACAAGGTGCCCAACCCCTTTGACCTGGCCCAGGTTCTGGACTACCTGGAGCTCGCCCGCTAAAGTGGGCGGGGTGGAAGGCGGGCTCGTTCTCCTCAAAGACCAAAAGGGGCGCGCCTTCCTGGTGCGCCTCAGGCCCGGTGGGGTCTTTCACCACCACCGGGGGACGGTGCCCCACGAGGCCATCCTCGAGGCCGGCCCCGGGGGGCGGGTGCAGACCCACCTGGGGGAGCCCCTCTCCGTCCACCGGCCTACCCTGGAGGAGTACGTCCTCCACATGAAAAGGAGCGCCACCCCCACCTACCCCAAGGACGCCAGCGCCATCCTGACCCTTCTGGACCTGGCCCCGGGCATGCGGGTCCTGGAGGCGGGGACGGGGTCCGGGGGGCTCACCCTCTTCCTGGCCCGGGCCGTGGGGCCTAGTGGGCTCGTGGACACCTACGAGAAGCGCCCCCACCACCTGAAGCAGGCGGTGGAGAACGTGCGGGCCTTCTGGCAGGCGGACAACATCCGCTTCCACGAAGGGAGCCTAGAGGAGGCCAGCCTGGAGAAGGAGGCCTACGACGGCGTGGCCCTGGACCTGATGGAGCCCTGGGCCGTCCTAGGGGTGGCGGCGGAGGCCCTGAAGCCCGACCGCTTCCTGGTGGCCTACCTGCCCAACATCACCCAGGCCCTGGAGCTCATCGCCAAGGCCGAGGGCCTGCCCCTGGTCCTCCATAGGGTCATGGAGGTGGGCTGGCGGGAGTGGGAGGTGCGCCTGCCCGTGGCCCATCCCCGCTTCCACCAGGTGGCCCACACGGCCTTTCTGGTGGCCTTCAGAAAATGGAAGGTCTCCTGATCCACGCCGTCCTGCGGGAGCTAGAGAAGGAGCTCCCCGCCCTGAACCTGGGCCTGGCCTTCCCCGACGAGGGCACGGCGGCCATCCTCCTCAAGGGGCGGTCGGGGCGGATCTTCAACCTGGTCCTCCACTACCGCCCCCCCTCCCCCAGCCTGGTCCTGGAGGAAGCGACCCTTTTGGGCGAGCCCAAGACCCCCTTCCAGCGCCAGCTCTCCGCCCGGGTCAAGGGGCCTTTGGTGGAGGCCCGCCAGCTCAAGCTGGACCGGGTGGTCTTCTTCCGCTTCGCCGGGGAAAAGGGCTTCGTGGACACCCCCCCTTCGGTCCTGGTCCTGGAGGCCACCGGCAGGAACGCCAACCTCCTCCTCCTGGACGAGGCGGGGACCATATTGGGGGTGGACCGGGTCATCACCAAGGAGGTGAACCGCTACCGGGAGCTCCGCCCGGGCCTCCCCTACACCCCCCCGCCCCCCTACGAGAAGCTGGACCCGAGAACCCTAAAGGAGGAGGACCTCCGCCCCCTCCTGGGTAAGCCCCTCAAGGAGATCGTCCGCCTGGTGGACGGGGTGGGCCTGGAGCTCATGCGGGAGCTGGCCCGCCGGGCGGGCCTCACGCCGGAAACCCCGCTGGACGAGGAGGGCTTAAGGCGGGTCTACGGGGCTCTGAAGAGCCTGGTGGAAGACCCCTCTTTGCGCACCGCCCTTTCCGAGGAGCTGAGGAAAAGGTGGGCCGAGGAGGAGAAGGAGGCCCTGAGGAGGCCCCTCCTCGAGGCCCTGGAGCGGGAGAAGCGGACGCTTCTCGCCAGGCTTTCCGACTACCATAAGGCCCTGGAGCGCCTGGAGGAAGCAGGAAGGCTTCGGGCCATGGCCGACCTCCTCCTCGCCCGCCTCAAGGAGGTGCCCAAGGGAGCGGAAAGGGTGCGCCTTACGGGGTTTGACGGCAAGCCCGTGGAGATCCCCCTGGACCCCGCCCTAAGCCCACAGGAGAACGCCAAGAAGCTCTACGAACGGGCCCGGCGCCTGGAAGAGCTTTCGGAAAGGGCCCTGGAGCTGATCCCCAAAACCGAGGCCAAAATAGCGGCCCTGGAAAAGGAGGAGGAACGCCTGAAGGAGGCCGATCTGGAGGAGCTCCTCGCCCTTACCAGAAGGCCCAAGGAGGAAAGGGAGGCCCGGCTTGGCCTCCGCTACACCTCCCCTTCGGGCTTTTTGGTCCTGGTGGGAAGGAACGCCAAGGAAAACGACCTCCTCACCCGCCTGGCCCACTCGGAGGACCTCTGGTTCCACGCCCAGGGGGTGCCGGGAAGCCACGTGATCCTGAAGGCCGAAGGCAAGAACCCGCCCCTGGAGGACCTCCTCTTCGCCGCCAGGCTGGCCGCCTACCACTCCAAGGCCCGGGGGGAGGCCCAGGTGCCCGTGGACTACACCAGGAAGAAGCACGTCTGGCGGCCCAGGAAGGCGGCGCCGGGCCAGGTCCTCTACACCGGGGCCAAGACCCTCTTCGTGGAGGGCACGCTTCCCAAGGCGGAAGGGGAGGAGTAAACTCGCCTTTCGTGAGGCGCGTGATGTTCCACGCCAAGATCCACCGGGCCAGGGTGACCGAGGCCGACCTCCACTACGTGGGCTCGGTGACCGTGGACCAGGAGCTTCTGGAGGCCGCCGGGATCCTCCCCTACGAGCAGGTGGACATCTACGACATCACCAACGGGGCCCGGCTCACCACCTACGCCCTGCCCGGGGAACGGGGCTCGGGGGAGATCAAGATCAACGGGGCCGCCGCCCACCTGGTGCGCCCGGGGGACCTGGTCATCCTGGTGGCCTACGGGGTCTTTGAGGAAGAGGAGGCCAGGAGCCTGAAGCCCACCGTGGTCCTAGTGGACGAGAGAAACCGGATCCTCGAGGTGCGCCGAGGGTGAGCCGCCTCAAGCTTTACCTGGAGCTCATCCGCTTTGAGCACACCCTCTTCGCCCTCCCCTTCGCCTACGGGGGGATGCTCCTGGCGGCGGGAGGGTGGCCGGGGTGGCGCACCTTTTTCCTGGTGACCCTGGCCATGGTGGGGGCCAGGACCATGGCCATGGCCCTAAACCGCCTCATAGACTGGCCCATAGACGCCCTGAACCCCAGGACCAAGGACCGCCACCTGCCCCGGGGCCTGGTCAAGCCCTGGGAGACCCTCTTCCTGGCCCTTTTGGGCCTGGTCCTCTTGGTCTACGCCGGCCTCTCCCTGAACCCCCTCACGGCCAGGCTTCTGCCGGTGGCCGTATTCTTCCTCACCGTTTACAGCTACACCAAGCGCTTCACCTGGCTGTGCCACTACGTCCTGGGCCTCACCATCGGGGCGGCGGCGGCGGGCGGGTGGATCGCCGTCACCGGGAGCTTCGCCCCCACCGCCTACTGGCTCTGGGCGGGGGTGGCCTTGTGGATCGCCGGGTTTGACATCCTCTACGCCACCCAGGACTACGCCTTTGACCGGGCCCACGGGGTGAAGAGCATCCCCGCCCGCTTCGGCATCCCCCTGGCCCTCGGGATCGCCCGCGTAAGCCACGCCCTGGCCTGGCTCGCCCTCCTCCTGGCGGGGGTGAGCTACGGGGCAGGCCCCTTCTACTTCCTGGGGCTTTTCCTGGTGGGAGGTCTCCTCCTCTACGAGCACCGCCTGGTCTCCCCCGAGGACCTCTCCCAGGTGGACCGGGCCTTCTTTCAGGCCAACGTGGGCGTGAGCCTGGGGATGTTTCTCTCCATCCTCTTAGACCTGGCCTTTTGGATGTAGGCTCAGGGCATGGAAGGGTTGCGGCAGCAGGCCAGGAAGGCCATAGAGGAGTTCCTGGAGCTCTTCCCCATGCCCGAAGGGAGCCTCTTCGTCCTGGGGGGCTCCACCAGCGAGGTCCTGGGGGCGAAGGTGGGGACGAGGCCCAGCCTGGAGGCCGCCGAGGCCATCCTGGAGGGCCTTCTTCCCCCGCTTATGGCGCGGGGGGTCTTCGTGGCCGTCCAGGGGTGCGAGCACCTGAACCGGGCCCTGGTGGTGGAGCGGGAGGCCCTGAGGGCCTACGGCCTCGAGGAGGTCACCGTCTTCCCCCACCCCAAGGCGGGCGGGGCCTTGGCCACCGCCGCCTTCCTCCGCTTCCGGAACCCGGTCATGGTGGAGTCCCTGAAGGCCCAGGCCCACGGGGGGATGGACATCGGCGGGGTCTTGATCGGGATGCACCTGCGCCCGGTGGCCGTGCCCCTCAGGCTTTCTGTAGGGAAGCTGGGGGAGGCGATCCTCCTCGCCGCCAAGACCAGGCCCAGGCTGGTGGGCGGGGCCCGGGCGGTCTACACCCGGGAGGAGATGCTCAAGAAGCTGGAAGAATATCGCTAAAGGCTTCCCGGAAGAGGGCCGCCACCCCCAAGGCCTCGTAGCGGTCGTAGTGGCCCATGAGGGAGAGGCGGAAGATCCTGCCCTTCAGGGGCCCCTGCCCCCCGGCGATGACCGCTTTCCTCCTGGCGAAGGCCTCCTTCACCGCCCCGTAGGCCACGCCCTCCGGCAGGTAAAAGGCGGCCACGGCGGGGCTTCGCACCTCCGGAACCGGCCGCAAGCCCAAAGCCTCCCCCACCCCGTAAAGGAGCTCGTTCTGCCAGGCCTTGAGCTCCAGGTGGGCCTCCAGGCGCGGCAGGACCTCCTCCAAGACCGCCGCCACCGCCCCCACCAGGTTGATGGCCGGGGTCCAGGCGCTCTCCCCTTCCCGCTGGGCCCTAAGCTCCCGGGAGAGGTCCAGGTAGTAGCCCCGGGGGCGGAGGGCGGCCAGGGCCCTGGGGGCGAGGGCCACGAAGCCGAGGCCGGGCGGGCACATGAGGCCCTTCTGGCTTCCGGAGGCGGCGGCGTCCACCCCGAAGGCCTCGAGGGCCACCTCCTTGAGGAGGAGGCTCGTCACCATGTCCGCCCCCACCAGGCCCTCGGGGTTTTCCGCCTTGAAGGCCCGGGCCAGGGCGGGGAGGTCGGCGAGGGCCCCGGTGGAGGTCTCCGAGTGGACGAGGAGGAGGCCCCGGTAGCCCTTCCGCGCCACGTCCTCGGGCCCCGGCACCCGGCCGTAGGGGAAGTCCAGGCGGTGGACGTCAAGCCCCGCCTCCAGGGCGATCTCGTAAAAGCGCTCGGAGAACTTGCCGTAAACGGGCACCAAGACCCTTTCCCCGGGGGCGAAGAGGTTCTTGACCAGGGCCTCCATGGCCAAGGTGCCGCTTCCCGTCAGGATCAGGACCTCCCCTTCCGTGCGGAAGGCCTCCTTGAGAAGGTGGCGCACCCGGAGGAAGAGGGCCCGGGCGGGCTCGGTGCGGTGGTGGAGCTGGGGCCGGGCGAGGGCCTCCAGGGCCTTGGGGTGAAGCCGCACCGGGCCTGGGGTGAGGAGCCAGTCCATAGGAAAAGTGTATCGTGTTTTCCGTGCGCCTCGCCCTCCGCTTCCGCGCCCTAAAGGCCGGGGAGCACCTCCTCCCCCTCCCGGCCGACCTGCCCGGCCAGAGGGTCTGGGACCTGGCCCTTTCCAAAAGGCCCCTCGAGGTCTACGAGGCCTCCGGCAACGCCCTGGCCCGCTTTGCCCTGGAAGAGGGGGAGGTCCTGGAGGTCCGCTTCACCCTGAGGCCCGAGCCCCTGGCCCACGACCCCCCCTGGCGGGAGGCCCTCCTAAGGGAGCCCCCCGAGGCCTGGCCCGGCATCCTGGCCCACCGGGGGCACCGGGTGGAAAGGGCCCTGGGCTTCCTCCTCTCGGGCAGGCCCCACACCTGGTTCCTGGTGGACGGCCTTCCCCTGGACCCCGTGCTCTTCCAGGCCCTAAAGGAGGACCCCGCCCACCTCCTTCCCCTCGGGGTGGCCCCCAGGCCCAGGGTCTACCTGGGCGGCCACGAGGGGAAAAGGCTCCTCCTCATGAGGGCCCCCTGGCCCGGGGAGGAGGTCCCCATGTGGGAGGGGCTGAGGTCTTTGGACCCCGACCCCCTTCCCCCGGCGCGGGCTTTGGCCCTGGGGGCCTTGGGCCTTTCCGCCCTGGGCCTCCCCACGGGCCCCTGGCCCTACCTCCCCTACCTCCTTCTCCTCGCCTTGCGCCAGGGAAAGGCCCTGAAGGACCTTTTCCTCACGGCGCCCTTGAGGGCCCTCGAGGCCCCCCTCTTTCACGCCTTCGCCCTCTCGGTGACGCTTGACCCCAGACCCGAGCTGGGTCTGGGGTTCCTGGCGCTCTTCTTCTGGAACCGCCTCAGGCCTTCTTCCGGAGTTCCTCCAGAATCTCCCGAAGGAGCTTGACCTCCTCGGGGGGCTCGGGGGGAGCCGCCGGGGCCTCCTCCTTCTTCCGCCGCTTGGCCAGCTCGTTCATGGGCGTCACCACCAGGAAGTAAATGGCGGCCGCCACGATCAGAAAGTTCACCACGGCGTTGATGAACTTGCCCAGGGCGATGGGCCCGAGCTTGATGGCGGAGAAGTCCGGCGCGCCGCCCAGGGCGCCGATGAGGGGCGTGAGCACGTCGGAAACCAGGGAGTTGACCACCTGCCCGAAGGCCCCGCCGATGATGACCGCCACCGCCAGGTCCACCACGTTGCCCCGCATGATGAAGTCCCTAAACCCTTTCAACATAGTTCACCTCCTTCAAAAGAAGCCCTTTCTGGGCAGTATCAGACTACAGGGTGCCGGTGAAAAGGATGTGAAGGCCTGGCCTGCGGTAAAATGCCCCTGCACCCCCGATGGGCCAGCCGGGCTCAAAGCGCGGGGTCAGGAGGTCAAGGATGGCTAAGGTAAGGCTGGAACACGTGTGGAAGCGCTTCGGCAAGGTGGTGGCGGTCAAGGACTTCAACCTGGAGACGGAGGACGGGGAGTTCGTGGTCTTCGTGGGGCCTAGTGGCTGCGGCAAGACCACCACCTTGCGCATGATCGCCGGGCTGGAGGAGATCTCCGAGGGCAAGATCTACATCGGCGAGCGCCTGGTGAACGACGTCCCCCCCAAGGACCGGGACATCGCCATGGTCTTTCAGAACTACGCCCTTTACCCCCACATGAACGTCTACGAGAACATGGCCTTCGGGCTCCGCCTCCGGCGCTACCCCAAGGACGAGATTGACCGGAGGGTGAAGGAGGCCGCCCGCATCCTGAAGATTGAGCACCTCCTCAACCGCAAGCCCCGGGAGCTCTCCGGCGGCCAGCGCCAGCGGGTGGCCATGGGAAGGGCCATCGTGCGGGAACCCAAGGTCTTCCTCATGGACGAGCCCCTCTCCAACCTGGACGCCAAGCTCCGGGTGGAGATGCGAGCCGAGATCGCCAAGCTCCAAAGGCGGCTTGGGGTCACCACCATCTACGTGACCCACGACCAGGTGGAGGCCATGACCCTGGGCCACCGCATCGTGGTCATGAAGGACGGGGAGATCCAGCAGGTGGACACCCCCCTAAACCTCTACGACTTCCCCGCCAACCGCTTCGTGGCGGGGTTCATCGGGAGCCCCTCCATGAACTTCATCCGGGCCCGGGTGGAGGTCCAGGGGGAGAAGGTGTACCTGACCGCCCCCGGCTTCCGCCTCCGGGCCAACCCCGTCCTGGCGGGCTCGGTGAGGCCCTACGCCGGCAAGGAGGTGTGGCTGGGCATCCGCCCCGAGCACCTGGGCCTCAAGGGCTACACCGTGATCCCCGAAGAGGAGAACGTGATCCGGGGCGAGGTGGAGGTGGTGGAGCCTTTGGGGGCGGAGACCGAGCTCCACGTGAGCGTGGACGGCACGGTGCTGGTGGCCAAGGTGGACGGCCACGCCCCCGTGCGGCCCGGAACCCAGGTGGAGCTCCTCGCCGACACGGGCCGCCTCCACGCCTTTGACCCCGAGACCGACCTCACCATCGGCCACTCCCAGGAGCGGACGGCCGTGGCCCGCTAAGGGCCCTGGGCCCTGGGGCGGGGGAACCTCCCCCGCCCTTTATCATGGAGGGGTGAGCGGGGTGAAGCCCTTCGTTATAGGCATCGCCGGCGGGAGCGCCAGCGGCAAGACCACCCTGGCCCAGGCCCTGGCCCACCTGGTTCGGACGGAGGCCGCATGAACCGCTGGCTCAACCTCCTGATCCTCCTCTCCCTCCTTCCCTCCCTCCTCGCCCTTTCCCCCAGGCTCCAGGCGGAGCGTCCCGGCCCCGTGGCCCTGGTGGTGGACGCCGAGGCCCTGCGGGAGGAGGCGAAGGTCCAGGGGAAGGGCCTCCTCGAGGTCCTCGCCGCCTACCGGGCCCTGGGGGTGAACGGGGTCGCCTTCCCCGAGCGGTTCGTCAAGGACTGGGTGGCGGGTGGGGTCCTCCTTTACCGCCAGGGGCGGGAGCTTCAGGAGGCGGGGCTTCCCGCCAGGCCAGGCTGGTACTACCTGAAGGGGGAGGAGTGGCTCCTTTCCCTCCTGGAGCGGGCCTACGAGCTGCCCACGGAGCGCCTGGGAGGCTGGCTGGGCTTCCCCGTGGACGTGAGCGCCTTTCCCGCCTTCTACCCCCTGGAGGAGGTCCGGCAGGCCAAGGAGGCCGGGTACTACGTGGTGGCGCGGCCCATCAACCAGCGCCTGCGCCGGCTCTTCCCCGGGCTTCCCCTGGTGCCCAAGGAGGCGGACGCGGTGGTCTTCGCCGGCCTCGAGGCCCTGGGCTACCCCTACCGCCTGGAGGAGGCCCAGGCCCTGGTCCAGGTGCCCGTGGCCCTCATTGAGGGCACGCCCCAGCCCGGCCTCCAGGCCTTCCGGGAAAAGGGGGTGCTTCGCCTCTTCAGCCTCCGCTATGAATGGCAGCTCACGCTAAAGCCCGAGGAGGCCGCAGACAAGTACGTCCTGGCGGCCAGGGAGCGGGGCCACCAGCTCCTCTACCTGAGGCCCTACCCCTACCCCGAGGACACCGCCCGGATGCTCCGGCGGATCCAGGAGGGCCTGAGCGCAAGCGGCATCCCCACGGGGGCTCCAAGGCCCAGGGACCTCGCCCCAAGCCCCTTGAGGCATGCCGCCTGGCTCGGGGTTCTGGCGGGCCTGGGCCTCCTGGCCCAGGGGCTTTCCCTGTACGGACCCGCCGTGGCCTTTCTCCTCCTCCTCTTCGCCCTGGGCTATGCGGGGAGCCAGGCGGGCGCCCTTCTCGCCGCCCTGGTCTTTCCGGTACTGGGCTTCCTGGGCCCGAGGGAAGGCCTGAGGATGTGGCTCCGGGCCCTGGGCTACGCCCTTGCGGGAGCCGTCTTCCTCTCCGCCCTGGGCTCCACCAGGGAGGCGGTGCTGGGGCTCACCCCCTTCAAGGGAGTCTCCCTCACCCTCCTGGTCCCGCCCCTCCTCGTGGCCTACAGCTTCCTGGACCGGAACTACCGGGAAACCCTCACCCGCCTCTTCCAGCACCCCCTGCGCCTGGGAGAGGTGGCCTTGGCCCTCCTGGCCCTCTTCCTCCTGGCCCTCGCCCTCCTCAGGCGGGGGAACGACGCCCCCCTGGTCCTCGAGGCCGAGCTGAAGCTGAGAAGCCTCCTCCAGGACCTCATGGTGCGCCCCCGCTTCAAGGAGGTCTTCGGCCACGCCCTTTTCCCCATCGCCCTCCTCCTTCCCTGGCCCCGCTGGGTGCAAAACGGCCTCCTCTTCCTGGCCGCCATCGGCGTGGCCTCCATCCTCAACACCTTCAGCCACTTCCACACCCCCCTTCTCATCTCCTTCTTCCGGGTCTTGAACGGGGCCCTCTTGGGCCTCCTCATAGGCGGGGTTGGGGTTATCCTGGTAAGGAGGCTAAGGGCATGGTGGTCGGGGTAGCGGGGTATTACGGGTTTAAAAACGCCGGGGACGAGGCCATCCTCGAGGCCATCGCCCGGGAACTCAAGGCCCGGGGCCACCAGGTCCTGGCCCTCTCGGGTGACCCCAGGAGGACCCGGGAAGAGCACGGCATCCGGGCCGCCCACCGCCTGAACCCCCTGGCCCTCCTGCAGGCCGACCTCTGGCTTTTAGGGGGCGGGGGGCTTTTGCAGGACGCCACCAGCCCTCTGAGCCTTCTTTACTACCTCTCCGTGCTCCGGCTGGCCCGCCTTTTCCGCAAGCGGGTCATGGTCTTCAACCAGTCCCTGGGGCCCCTTTCCCCCTGGGGGGAACGGCAGGTCCAAAGGGCCCTTAGAGGGGTTCCCGTGATCCTCCGGGACCAGGACTCCTTGGAGTACGCCAAGAGGCTCGGCATCCCCGCCGAGCTGGGGGCCGACCCCGCCCTCCTCCTCACCCCGCCCCCGGTAAAGCGGGAGGAAGACCTGGTCCTGGTCATCCCCCGGGCCGGAGTGGGCAAGGAAGCGGTGCGCACCCTCTACGTCACCGCCAACCGCCTCTTTCACGACGGCAAGAGGGTCCTCGTCCTCCTGCTTCAGCCCGGCTACGACGAGGAGATCCTCCCCGACCTCCCCCACCACCAGGTGGAGAAGACCGCCGACCCCAGGCGGGTCCTCTACCTGGCGGCCCAGGCGGGGTACGTGATCTCCATGCGGCTTCACGGCCTGATCCTGGCGGCGGCCGCCGGTACCCCCTTCGCCGCCCTCTCCTACGACCCCAAGGTGGCCGCCTTCGCCAAGGAGACCGGCGCCTTCTACCAGGAGCTTCCCGGCGACCCCATCCAGCTCTCCAAGGCGGCGGTCTACGGCCGCTACCCCGACTGGGAAAAGGTGGCCGCCCTCAAGGAGCGGGCCAAGCGGAGCTTTGACCTGGCCCTGGGCGAAGCTTCCCCCGTCAAGCGCCCCCACGGACGCGGCTGAGCCTGGCCTTCAGGCCCTCGGCGAAGGCCTGGAGGTCGCTCAGGGCTTCCTCCACCTCCTGCCGGAGGAGGAACTCCCCCGGGGCCAGGCGCTTGAGGACGAGGAAGGGGGGCTTGGAGAGGAGCTCCACCCCCTGGCGCACCACCTGGGGCACCAGGCCCTCCTCGAGGGCCTCGGCCTCCAGGTCGGAAAGGAGAAGCACCTCGCCAAGCCGCCTCTTGGCAAGGAGCAATAAAAAGGCGGCGAAGGCTCCCCTTTCGGAAAGCTCCGCCACCAGCCGGTCCTCCAGGGCCTCCACCGCCTCCAGGTCCACCCGCCCCTCCCGCAGGAGGTCCTCGAGGTCCAGAGGGGTGATGGGGAAGCGGGCCTTGAGGCGGACCAGGCGGCTTAGGGCCTCGGGGGAAAGGTAGCCCACCCCATGGGGCACGGCCCCCTTCTCGGATTCCGGGGCCAGGAAGGCGGCGTAGGCCCCCTCTTTCTGGTAGGGCCTGAGGAGGGCGGCCTCCCCCTCCCCCAGGCGCAAAAGGGCCAGGACCACCTGCCTCCGCCCCAGCGGGGCCTTGTAAACCCAAGGGGGGCCTCCCTCCAGGAAGAAGCCCAGCCGCCCCAGGTCCTCGGTGGCCCCAGGGGGTTCCAGGGCCTTGGGCTCGTGGGGGAAGAGCACCTCCTTGGGGTACGGGGTGACCCGCACCCGCTTTTTCTCGGGCTCCTTGACCTCCTCCTTGGGCTTCTCCTGGGGCTTTTCCGGCTGGGGGGCGCGGAGGGGGGCCCTGGGCAGGGCCTTGAGCTCAATCTCCTCCCCCCGGAAGTGGAGGAGGATGGCCTCGTTGGCGGCCAGGCGCCGCTTGGCGTAGTAGGGGGCCAGGCCCCGCACCACGCCCGCCTTCCAGTCCACCTCCCCTTCGTAGACCTCCCCGTCCTCGTCCACAAAGAGGACGCGCTCCTTCCCGAGAAGGCGCTGGCGCAAGGAGGCGGTGAGGGCCATGGTGCCCGCATGGATACAGGTGCTGGTCAGGACATAGCGCGCGGTCATATTATCTCGCCAAGTCCACCAGGGGGCGGGGCCTCCCTGAAGTGAGCATATAATACACCTCGTAGACCACGGCCAGGGTTCTCTCCACGTCCAAAAGGGCCCGGTGCTCCGCCCTGGGCGCAAGCTCCAGGACCTCGGAAAGGGCATCCAGGCCGTAGCGCCTGAGGCCCCGCATGGCCCTTTTGCTGAGACGGATGGAGTCCACCACGGGGTTTTCCAGCTCCAGGCCCAGCTCCCCCAGGGCGGGACGCAGAAACCCCAGGTCAAAGGAAGCGTTCTGGATGACCAAAGTGGCCCCCTCGAGGAGAGGGTAGGCCCGGAAGAGGACCTCCTCCAGGGGTGGGGCCTTCTCCAGCTCCTCCAAGGTGATGCCGGTGAGGCGCTGGATGAAGGGGCTTGGGGGGCGGCGTGGCCGGGCCAGGCTCTGGAAGGCCACCCTTCTTGCCCCCTCCAGGCGCACCAGGGCCACCTCAATGATCTCGTTGAGGCCGGGGGCCAGGCCCGTGGTCTCCAGGTCCAGGACCACCACCGCCTCCTCGGGGTGGGGAAAGGGGTAGCGCCACTCCCAAAGCCCCACCTCCTCCCCCCTGATGAAGCGGCCGTCCAGGAGGGGGGCCACCACCGGGGCCACGGGGCCCCTCAGGCCCAGGGCCTCGCCCAGGGCGGGAAGGGGTAGAGGCCTCCCCTCGGCCCGGAGACGGCGGGCCATGCGGGTGGCCATGCGGTAGCGAAAGGCGGGGTCCATCACAGGGCTTCCCCCAAAGGCGTCTTGAGGAAGGCCCGGGCGGTGGCCTCCTCGTGGGCCAAAGCCGCCCTCAGGAGGAGCTCGTCCTTCCCCCAGGGCGCTAGGAGCTGGAGGCCCACGGGCAGGTGCCCTTCAAACCCGGCGGGGAGGGAGAGGGCGGGGAGGCCCGTCAGGTTGGCCCCCACGGTGTAAAGGTCCTCCCGGTACATGGCCAGGGGGTCCGGCCGGCCCCCCAGGGGGAAGGCGGGGTGGGGGGTGGTGGGAAGGAGCAGGAGGTCCACCTCCTGGAAGAGGGCCCTGGCCTCGGCCTTGAGGCGGGCGCGGAAGGCCTGGGCCCGGCCATAGTAGGCCTCGTAGTAGCCGCTGGAGAGGACGAAGGTGCCCACCAGGACCCGGCGCTTGACCTCGAGGCCAAACCGGGCCCGGGTGGCCTCCACCACCTGCCACACCTCCTCCCCCTCCGCCCGAGTCCCAAAGAGGGTCCCGTCGTAGCGGGCCAGGTTGGAGCTGGCCTCCGCCGGGGCCAGGATGTAGTAGGCGGCCAGGGCCAGGGGCAAAGAGGGCCAGGACACCTCCTTCACCCTGAGGCCAAGCCCCTGGAAGACCCCAAGGGCCTCCTCCAGGGCCCGCTCCACCCCGGGGCTGTTGCCGGAAAGCCCCTCCCGCACCACGCCGAGGCGCAAGGGAGGAAGGGGCTCTTCTAAGGCCTCCTGGAACCTTGGGGGAAGGTCCAGGCTGGTGGCGTCCATGGGGTCCAAGCCCGCCATGGCGTCCATGAGGAGGGCCAGGTCCCTCACCGATCGGGCCATGGGGCCGATCCCTTCCAGGCTGGAAGCGTAGGCCACGAGGCCAAAGCGGCTCACCCGCCCGTAGGTGGGCTTGAGGCCATAGACGCCGCAAAAGCTCGCGGGCTGGCGCACGCTCCCCCCGGTGTCCGACCCCAGGGCCAGGGGGGCCAGGTCGGCGGCCACCGCCGCCGCGCTTCCCCCGCTGCTCCCCCCGGGCACCCGGGAGGGGTCAAAGGGGTTTTTGCTGGGGAAGAAGGCGGAGTGCTCGGTACTGGAGCCCATGCCGAACTCGTCCAGGTTGGTCTTGCCCAGGACGAGGGCGCCTTGGGCCTTGAGCCGGGCCACGGCCGTGGCGTCGTAGGGGGGAACGAAGTTCTCCAGGAGGCGGCTTCCCGCCGTGGTGCGCAGGCCCTTGGTGGCGATGTTGTCCTTGACCGCCAGAAGTAGGCCCGCAAGGGGCAGGCCCCTTTCCACCCTCCTGGCCTCTTCCAGAAGGCGCTCGTTCAGGGTGAGGAAGGCCTTTAGCCCTGGGTCCAGCTCGTGAACCCGCCTGAGGTAGGCCTCGGCCACCTCCAGGGGACTAAGCTCCCCCCGGGCCACCTGGGCGCGGATCTCGTGGGCCAGCATGCCCCCACTATAGCCGGAAGTGGAGGCGAAGCCAGTCCCGAAAGCCTAAAAAGGCCTCTTCCCCGCCCCGGGGCAGGTAGGTCACGTCCTTGGGCTCGTGGCGGAACCAGGTGTACTGCCTCTTGGCGTAGGCCTTGACCGCCTGGATGTCCCGCCTCAAGGCCTCCTCCAGGCCGTACTCCCCCTTCAGGTAGCCCACCACCTCCTTGTAGCCGATGGCCTGGAGGGCCGTGGGCATCCTGGGGTAGCGCTCAAGGAGCCCCCGCACCTCCTCCACCAGGCCCCGGGCGAACTGCCGCCTGGCCCGCTCCTCCAGCCTGGGGAAAAGCCAGGTCCGCTCCGGCCAGAGGACCAGCTTTTTGTAGCGGAAGCGGGGGGGCCTTCTTTTGTGGCGGGCCGGAGGGAGGCCGGTGCGGCGGAGGACCTCGAGGGCCCGGATAAGCCGCCTGGGGTTTTTCCCCACCCGGCTGGCGTCCTCCGGGCTGGCCTGGGCCAGCTCCTCCAGGAGGGCCTCAAAGCCCCTTTGTGAAAGCTCCTCCCAGAGGGCGGCCTGCAGGGCCTCGTCGGGAGGCGGCAGGTCGTGGATCCCCTCGGAAAGGGCGCGGATGTAGTACCCCGTCCCCCCCACCACCAGGGGCACCCTTCCCCTGGCCAGGACGTGGGCGATGGCCCCTTCGGCCATCTCCAGGAAGCGGGCCACGCTCATGGCCTCGCTGGGGTCCAGGACGTCCACCAGGTGGTGGGGAACCAGGGCCCGCTCCTCCTGGGTGGGCTTGTCGGTGCCGATGTCCAGGCCCCGGTAGACCATGGTGGCGTCGGCGGAGATGACCTCCAAGGGGAGCTCCTGGCCCAAGCGAAGGGCGAGGGCGGTCTTGCCGCTCCCCGTGGGCCCGGCCAGGACGGGTATGGCCTCCACATCCCTTATGCTAAAGGCATGCTGGAGCCTCTGGACCGCCTGGAGACCCTGAGAAAGCTGAAGGAGCTACAGGAGCGCATCGCCGAGCTGGCCTACCAGCTCACGGGGGAGGAGCCCGCCGCCTGGGCGCCGAGGGTAGACCTCCTGGAGGAAGAGGAGCACTACGTCCTTCTCGTGGACCTGCCCGGGGTGCGCCCCGAGGACCTGGAGCTTTTGGAGGAGGGAAGCCGCGTCACCCTGGCCGGGGTGCGCCACCCCCTGCCCGGCACCTACCTCCTGGAAGAACGGCCCATGGGCACCTTCCGCCGCACCCTGGACCTCCCGGGACCCATTGAGGAGGGCATGGCCCAGGCCACGCTGCGCCAGGGGGTCCTCGAGGTCCGCTTCAGGAAGAAAAAAGGAGGCGCCCTTCCCCTCTAAGGCCAGACCTCGTGGCAGGCCCGGCACCTGGGCTCGTAGTGCTCCTCGGCCCCCACCAGGATGACGGGGTCGCTGTAGCGGGCGGGCTTGCCGTTCACCAGGCGCTGGGTGCGGGTGGCCGGGGCCCCGCACCTCGGGCAGATGGCGGAAAGCTTCTCCACGAACTCCGCCCGGGCCAGAAGCTCCGGCATGAGGCCAAAGGGCTCCCCCCGGAAGTCCAGGTCCAGCCCCGCCAGGATGACCCGCACCCCCTGGGCCGCAAGCCGCTCCACCAGGGAGAGGAGGCCCCGGTCCAGGAACTGGACCTCGTCCACGGCCACCACCTGGGGCAGGGGGTCCAGGTGGGCCTCCATCTCGGCGGCGCTCTCCACGGGAATGGCGGCCACCTGCTTGCCGTCGTGGCTCACCACGTGGCTTTCGTGGTAACGGTTGTCCAGCCTGGGCTTGAAGACCAGAACCCTCTGCCGGGCAATGAGGGCCCGCCTGACCCGGCGGATCAGCTCCTCGCTCTTCCCGGAAAACATGGGCCCGGCGATCACCTCAATCCAACCCTGGCGGTGCATAACGGGGGGCATAGGCGTCCTCCAGAGGGGGATTCTATAAGGAAACCGGGGGGCGCCAAGCCCCCCGGCCCCAAGGGCCTCCTTACCGCCCCTTGCGGTGGGCGTTCCCGTAGCGCCGCTGGAAGCGCTCCACCCGGCCCTCGGTGTCCACGAAACGCTGCTGCCCCGTGTAGAAGGGGTGGCACTTGCTGCAGACCTCCACGTAGATCTCGGGCTTGGTGGAGTAGGTGTGGATGACGTTGCCGCAACCGCAGATGATGCGGGCGGGGACCAGTTTGGGGTGAATGCCTTCTTTCACGCTCGCCTCCTCCCGCACGGTCTTGGCCGTGCGAAAACCGCCTTTTAGTCTACCGGGGAAGCCCCTTTGGCGCAAGGGCCCCTAGCGGGGCGGGGGAAGGCGGCGCCATCTGCGGCCAAAAAGCCTCCAGGAAAGCCGCCTCCAGGCCAGGTAGGCCGAGGCGGAAACCAGGCCCAGGGCGAAAAGAAGCCAGAGGAGGCCCAAAGCCGCAAGCCCCAAGAGGGACAGGAGCAATATGGCCAAAGGCGCGTACCAGGGAAGCCTCACCCCTTCACCTTAGACCCAAGCTCTGCTAGAATGATGAGTGCCCCAGGATAGGGGTGCGGTCGCGCCCGGGGGACTTCCCCCCTGGGTGAGGAAAGTCCGGGCACCATAGGGCAGGGTGCCAGCTAACGGCTGGGCGGGGTAACCCGACGGAAAGTGCCACAGAGAAGAGACCGCCAGCGGCCGGGGCTTCCCTGGTGCGGGCAAGGGTGAAACGGTGGGGTAAGAGCCCACCGCCTGGCCTGGCAACAGGCTGGGGCACGGCAAACCCCACCCGGTGCAAGGCCCGATAGGCAGGAAGGGCTTGCCCGGCCCGTTAGAACCTGCGGGATGGGCCGCTTGAGGCCGGTGGCGACACCGGTCCCAGAGAGATGACCGCGTAAAACAGAACCCGGCTTACGCCCTATCCTGGGGCCCCCGAGCGCAGGCTCGGGGATTTTTTTTGGCCAAGGGGTGGGTGGTAGGTGGGACCCAGGTGGGAGGTAGTGGAAATCTGTGGGGGTTGCGTGGTATACTCCCGGGCGAAAGCCCCGCCCGGGCACGGCCCACACCTTCCCGAGCCACCTTGGCCGGCCCCCGCGGAGGTGGGAGCGGGTGGGAGATGCCCTTCGGCGAGTACCAGTACAGCCTGGACGACAAAGGGCGGGTGGTCATCCCCGCCCCCTTCCGGGACTTCCTGGAAGACGGCCTGGTGCTCACCCGGGGGATGGAGGGCTGCCTCTACGTCTTCCCTTCGGACCGCTGGCGCAAGATTGAGGAGCAGCTGGTGAACCTCCCCCTCACCGACGCCGAGGCCAGGGCCTTCGTGCGCTTCTTCTACTCCGGGGCCCACAAGACCCGCATGGACAACGCCTCCCGGGTGCTGATCCCGCCCCCTTTGCGCCAGTTCGCCGGCCTGCAGGAAGGCGGAGAGGTGGTGGTGGCCGGGGCTCCGGGCCGGCTGGAGATTTGGAGCCAGGAGCGCTGGTGGAAGACCATTGAGGCCATCATGCAGAACCCGCCGGCGCCCGAGGCCCTCAAAGGACTCATCGGATAGGGATTTATGGAGGCCACTACGGAGCACATTCCCGTTCTCTATCAAGAGGCCCTGGACCTTCTAAGGGTCCATCCGGGCCAGGTCTACGTGGACGCCACCTTGGGGGGCGCGGGCCACACCCGGGGCATCCTGGAGCGCGGGGGGCGGGTCATCGCCTTGGACCAGGACCCCGAGGCCGTGGAGCGGGCCAAGGCCCTCTCCCACCCCCACCTCCTCGCCTACCGGGCCAACTTCCGCCACCTGAAGGAGGTCCTGAAGGAGGCGGGCGTGGAAGAGGTGGCGGGGATTCTGGCGGACCTGGGGGTTTCCAGCTTCCACCTGGAAGACCCCGGGCGGGGTTTTAGCTACCAGAAAGAAGGGCCCCTGGACATGCGCATGGGCCTCGAGGGCCCCACGGCGGAGGAGGTGGTCAACACCCTGCCCCTGGAGGACCTCTACCGGATCCTCAGGGACCTGGGGGAGGAGCGCCAGGCCTACCGCATCGCCAAGGCCATCGTGGAGGCCAGGAGGAAGGCCAGGATCCGCACCACCACCGAGCTGGCCGAGATCGTGCGCCGGGCGGTGGGCTTCAGGGCGGCGGGCCACCCCGCCCGCAAAACCTTCCAGGCCCTCCGCATCTACGTCAACGACGAGCTGAACGCCCTGGAAGAGTTCCTGCGCCAGGCCGAGGAGGTCCTGGCCCCTGGGGGGCGGCTGGTGGTCATTGCCTTCCACTCCCTGGAGGACCGCATCGTCAAGCGCTTCCTGAGGGAAAGCCGCCTCAAGGTCCTCACCAAAAAGCCCCTCACGCCAAGCCAGGAGGAGATGGCCAAGAACCCACGGGCCCGTAGCGCCAAGCTGCGGGCGGCGGAGAAGGAGGCGGCATGAGGACGGCCTTGCGGATGGGGTTCCTCTACCTCCTGGCCCTCCTCCTCCTCTTCGCCCTGGGCCACCGCAACCAGATGGAAAAGGCCCGGCTGGCCCGCCTCGAGGCCCAGCTGGAAGCCCTCTCCCAAAGGGAAGAGGCCCTCCTAAAAGAGGGCTGGGAGGCGGCCAAGCCCCACAGGGTGCTGGACTGGGCCAAGGAGCAGGGCTTTATTCCTATGAGCCAGGGGAGGTGGGCGCCGTGACCGTGGGGGTGAAGCGCCTGCCCTGGGTGGTGGCAGGGTTTGGCCTGTGGATCGTCCTCTTCCTGCTGGGCGTCCACGCCCTCCTCACCCGGGGCCCAAACCTCCCCGCCCCGCCCCCACCCGTCCCCGCCCCTAGGGGCCACCTTTACGCCAAGGACGGCACCCCCCTGGCCGTGACCCTGAAGGAGGGGCGGTACTACCCCCTGGGGGAAAGCGCCAGCCAGCTTCTGGGCTTCACCGAGCGGGGGTCGGGCCGGGGCCTCGAGGGCCTGGAACGGGACCTGAACGCCGGTCTGAGCGAAGGGCGCGCCTTCACCCTGACCCTGGACCCCTGGGTCCAGGCCATGGCGGAAAAGGCCCTCTGGGAAGGGTTAAGCCGAAGCCGTGGGGCCTTCGCCACCCTGATCGTCCTGGACCGGGAAGGCCAGATCCTGGCCGTGGCCAACGGCCCCGCCTTCCACCCCCTGGCCCCCAGAAAAGACCCCGACCAGGACGTCTCCTGGCGGAACCACGCCTTCCTGGTGGCCCTGGAGCCCGGCTCCACCATGAAGGCCCTCACCGCCGCCATGCTCCTGGAAGAGGGCGTAGCCACCCTAAAGACCCGGGTGGAGGCGCCCATGCACCGGGTGGTGGACGGCTGGACCATCCAAGACGCCGTGCCCCACCCCCCAAGCCTCACCCTGGCCGAAGTCCTCAAGTACTCCTCCAACGTGGGCATCAGCGGGCTGGCCGAAAGGATTTCCAAGGACACTTTCTATAGCTACATGGAGAGGCTCCACCTCACCGACCCCAACCCCCTGCCCGGCATCCGCACCGCGCCCCCCCTGGTCAAACCCCCTGGGACCTGGAGCCGGGCGGCCTACGCCAACCACACCTTCGGCCAAGGGTTTCTCGTCACCCCCCTGCACCTGGCCGCCGCCTTCTCCACCCTGGTGGACGGCCTCTACCGCCCCCCCCGCCTCCTTCTGGGCCAGGAAGCCAGGCCCACCCGGGTCTTCTCCGAGGCCACCGCAAAAGCCGTCCGGGAGGCCCTGACCCTGGGCCTGGCCCCCCGGGCCAGCCTCCCCGGCTACCCCCTGGCGGGAAAGACGGGCACAGCCCAGGTGGTGGTGGCGGGGCGGTATTCCCGGGAGGTCTTCACCGCCTGGTTCGCCGGCTTCGTGCCCGGGGACCGGCCCCTTTACACCGTGGTGGTGGCCGTCCACCACCCCAAAGGCGAGGTCCACGGCAGCCAGGTGGCCGCCCCCATCTTCCGGGAGGTGGCCGCCGGGCTGTTGGCCTATGCCGGGATTCCCCCCTATGCTGAGGAGCGGTGAGGTAGTGGTGCATCTTGCGCATGTTAGGGAAGTGACGCCCGAGTGGGTGGCCGAGGCCACGGGGGGGAGGCTCCACCCCGGGGGTGGGCCGGTCCGCGACCTCCACTGGCATAGCGGCCAGGTGGGGGAAGGCTTCCTCTTCGTGGCCCTCCCGGGAAGCCGGGCCCACGGCCGGGAGTTCGCCGGGGAAGCCTTGGCCAAAGGCGCCACCCTGGTCCTCTCCGACCGCCCGGGAAGGGCCACGGTGGAGGTGGAGGACCCCTATAAGGCCCTCATCCGGCTAGGCCGGGCCCTCAGGGACCTCTTCCCCGGCCCGGTGGTGGCCGTGGGGGGAAGCTCCGGCAAGACCACGGCCAAGGAGGCCCTGGCCCAGGGATTGGGTTTTCCCGCCCCCGAGGGCAACCAGAACACCGCCCCGCCCCTGGCCCGCTTTTTCCTGAAGCTCCCCCAGGAAGCTCCCGGGGCCGTGGTGGAGCTGGGCGTGGACCGGGTGGGGGAGATGGCCGAGCTCATGGAGCTGGCCCGCCCGGACCTGGCCGTTCTCACCGCCTTGGGGGAGGAGCACCTTCTGGCCTTCGGCGACCTGAAGGGCGTGGTGGAGGAGGAGATGGGCCTCCTAAAGGCCCCCATGGCCCTGGTGAGCCAGCAGGCCAAGGAGGTGCTTTTAGCCTTTGGCCACCGGGTAGACTGGCCCACCTACGGCTTCGGCCAGGCCACCTTCCGGGGGGAGGGGCTGGAGCTTCTTCCCCAGGAAAGCCGCTTCCGCTACCGGGACCTCCCGGTCCGGGTGCCCTACCCGGGCCTGGGCCCGGCCCTGGGGGCCCTGGCCGCCATGGCGGCGGCGGAGGTGCTGGGCTGGGACCTTTTGGAGGTGGCCGGAAGGCTCGCCCACCTGCGCCTGCCCCCGGGGCGCATGGAGAGGCGGGAGATCGGGGGCGTGGTCTTCCTCAACGACGCCTACAACGCCAACCCCCTCTCGGTGAAGACGGGGCTTGCCTGGCTCGCCGCCCAGCCCGGGCGGAAGTGGGCGGTCCTGGGGGAGATGCGGGAGCTTGCGGAAAAGGCGCTGGAGCTTCACCTAGAGGTGGCCGAGGAGGCGGCCCGGCTGGGCCTAAACCCCCTTTACCTGGGCCCCTTCGCCAAGGCCCAGGCCGCCTTGGGGGGCGAGGCGGTGGAGGACCTCGAGGCCGCCCTCGCCTGGCTGAAGGCCCGGGTCCGGCCCGGGGACCTGGTCTACCTGAAGGCCTCCCGGGCGGTGGGCCTGGAAAGGATCCTGGAGCTATGGGACGCCTAAGGGCCCGCGCTTTGGTTTCGCAACACGGGGTGCCCAAGTCTGGGCTCTGGAAGGGCTTTTTTAGGGCCTCCACCTCGGCAAAAGCCGCGGCGGGGTACTTGGCCCTCCTCCCCGCCCTGGGCCTCCTTGCGGCCTGCGTTCCCCAGGCCCAGGGCCCCCTCCTCCCCTACCCGGGCGGGTTCGCCCGGGGGGGGCTGGTGGAAGGACGGTTCAGCCTGGCCCTCCCCGGCACCCCCCTCTTCCTGGACGCCGACGAAAAGGCCCTCTACGCCGCCTACCCCTACCAGCTTTTGGTCTATGGGGAAGGCCGCCTGCAAAGCCTTCCCCTCCCGGGGGTGCCCCGCTTCCTTAGGGCCAGCCCCAGGCTCGTGGTGGGCCTGGAAGGCGGGGTGTGGACGGAAGACGCCTTTTACCCCTACCCCGCCCTGGACGCCCTCCTCACCCAGGAGGGGCTTTACCACGTGGACGGCCGGGGCCTTTACCGGGATGGGACCCTCGTCCTCCCCGGGGCCTTCCGCCAGGTGGTGGCCTGGGAGGGGTGGGTGGTGGCTTTGGGCCAGGAGGCCCGCTTCTACCCCGCCGGCCCCACCCTGCCCCTCCCCGGGCCCGTCAGGAAGGCCCAGGCGGGGGCCTGCGGGGTGGTGGTCCTCCTGGAGGGGCTCTACCTCCTGCGCCCTGAGGGCCTGAAGCCCCTGGGCCCGGCCCAGGACTTCGCCGCCTTCGGGGAGAAGATCTACCTGGCCCCTTCTTTGGAGGTCCTGAACTGCAAGGAGGTGGCATGGCCCTAGCCCTGGTGCTCTCCTGGTTCCTGACGGCCGTCTGGATCGCCTTCATGAAGGGGCTCGGCCTGGGTAAGCGGGTCCGGGAGGATGGGCCGAGGAGCCACCTGGCCAAGGAGGGCACGCCCAGCATGGGCGGCGTAGCCTTCCTCCTGGCCGCCTTCCTGGCCTACTGGGCCCTGGGGATGGACGGGCTTAGGGGGCTTTGGCTTCTCGGCCTGGGCTTTGCCCTTTTGGGGCTGTTGGACGACCTTTCGGGGAGCCTGAAAAGGCCCATGAGGGCCCGGGAGAAGCTCTTCTTCCAGACCCTCATGGCCCTGGTCTTCGCCCTCTGGGCCGTCCGGCAGGTGGCCTACACCCCCTGGCCCATCCTGGACGTCCTCCTGATCCTCCTGGCCGTGGTGGGGGCCGCCAACGCCTTCAACTTCACCGACGGCCTGGACGGGCTTCTGGCCTCGTTGACGGCCGTCCTCCTCATCCCCTTCTACCCCCTGCCCCTGGCCCAGACCCTCCTGGGCGGGGTTCTGGGCTTCTTGTGGCACAACGCCCCCAAGGCCAAGGTCTTCATGGGGGACACGGGAAGCCAGGCCCTGGGGGCCATGGTGGCGGGGCTTTTTATTCTGACGGGGAAGCTCTGGCTCCTGCCCCTGGCCGCCATCGTCCCCGTCCTGGAGGTCCTTTCCGTGGTGGCCCAGGTTCTCTACTTCAGGAGGACGGGAAGGCGTCTCCTGCGCATGAGCCCCCTCCACCACCACTTTGAGCTCATAGGCTGGGAAGAGGCCAAGATCGTCTTTCGCTTCGCCATCCTCACCGCCTTGACCACGGCGCTGGCCTTTGGAGGTGGCCTGTGATCCTGGTCTTCGGCCTGGGGCGAAGCGGCCTGGGGGTCCTCCGCTTCCTGGCCCGGCGGGGGCTTTCCGCCCGCTTTTACGACGACCGCCCCAAGGACGAGGAGGTGGCCCAGGCCCTGGCCCTGGGCTTCACCCCCGACTGGCAGCTGGCAGAGGCCTACCGGGAGGTGGTGGCCGCCCCCGGGGTGCCCCTCGCCCACCCCAAGCTGGAGGCGCTTGCGGCCCGGGGCGCTTTGGTCATGGGAGAGGCGGAGCTGGCCTACCGGCTCTCCCCCACGCCCATCATCGGCATCACCGGCACGGCGGGAAAGACCAGCACCACCCTCTTCACCGCCCACCTCCTCCGGGGCCAGGGGCTTGGGGCCCTCGAGGGGGGCAACGTGGACCCGCCCCTGGTCAGCGTGGTGGACGAGGCGGAGGTGGCGGTGGCGGAGCTTTCCAGCTTCCAGCTGGAAAGGATCCACCGCTTTCGCCCCCGGGTGGCCGTCCTCCTCAACCTGGGGGTGGACCACCTGGACCGTCACGGGAGCCTCGAGGCCTACCACGCCGCCAAGCTGAACCTCCTCAAAAACCTGACCCCCGAGGACGCCCTGGTCTACAACGAGGCCGATCCCAAGGTGAGGGAGGCGGCCTCCCGCACCCCCGCCAGGCCCTACCCCTTCACCCCCGGGAATAGCCCCAGGGAGAGCAACCTAAAAGCGGCCCTGGAGGCCACCCGGGCCTACCTGGACCTCCTGGGAAGGCCCCTGGACGAAAAGGCCCTGGAAGCCAGCCTCAAAACCCTCCCCGAGCCCCCCCACCGCTTTCAGGCCTTCGCCCGCAAGGGGGAGGTGGTCTTCATTGACGACTCCATCGCCACCCGCACCCCCGCCGTGGCCGCCGCCCTGCGGGCAGCCCCGGCCCCCATCGCCTGGATTTTGGGAGGCGAGGACAAGGGGGCGGACCTGGAGGCCCTGAAGCCCCACCTGGACCGGGTCCGGGTGGTCCTGGCCATAGGCCGGGACGGGCCCAGGATGGCCGAGGGCCTGGGAGGGGGCGTGGAGGTGGTGGTCATCCCGGAAAAGGACGGGCGGGAGGCCATGAGGCGCGCCGTGGCCGAGGCCCTGAAGCGGCTAGAGAGAGGAAGCGTCCTCCTGGCCCCCTTGGCCAGCAGCTTTGACCAGTTCCAGGACTACAAGGACCGCGCCCGGGCCTTCCGGGAGGCGGTCTACGCTCTGGGAGGTGAGCCGTGGACCCCCTCTACCCCCTCATAGGCCTCCTCCTCATGGCCTTCGGCCTCCTGGGCGTGGGGGTGGCGGAGCCCACCCTCCTAGGGGGGCACCTCCTCCGGGTGGGGCTCGCCCTTCTGGCCATGGCCCTGGGGGCCCTCCTCCCGCCTAGGCTCCTCCGCCACGCCCTGGGGCTTCACCTCTTCACCCTCCTTCTCCTCCTCCTGGTGCTGGCCTTCGGGGACGGGCCCGGGGGGGTGCGGCGCTGGTTCTACCTGGGCCCGGTGGCCTTCCAGCCCTCGGAGCTGGCCAAGCTGAGCCTGGTCTTCTACCTGGCCTCCTTCGTGGGCCGCAAGGGCCACGACAGCCCCATTCTGGGCCCGGCCCTCCTGGTGGGGGGCACCGTGGGCCTGGTCTTGGTGGAGCCCGACTTCGCCACCGCCCTCTTCCTCTTCACCCTGGGGGCCCTCCTCTTCATCCTGGCGGGGGTGCCCTGGCGGAGGCTCATCGCCATCGCCCTGGCGGGGCTCCTCGTCATCTCCCCCTTCTCCGGGGTCTACATGAGGCGCTTCGCCTACGTTTCCGAGAGGTTCGGCGGCTTTTTGAGCTACCTGAAGGGGGAGGCCAGCCCCAAGGAGGCCGCCTACCAGGTCCTCCAGGCCCAGAAGGCCATCCTCATGGCGGGGCCTCTGGGCCAGGGCCCCGGGGCCACCCTCCTTCACCTGCCCCAGGCCCACAACGACATGGTCTTCGCCAGCCTGGTCTACGCCACGGGCTGGCTGGGGGGGCTTGTGGTCCTCTTCCTCTACTTCCTCCTCTTCCTCAAGGGATTCCACCTCTCCTTGAGGCTCCAGGGGCCGGAGAGCCTGGTGGCCATGGGCCTCACCCTCTACCTCACCCTGCAGGCCGCCATCAACATCGGGGTCACCTTGGGCTTCCTGCCCGTGACCGGGGTGCCCCTGCCCCTCATCTCCTATGGGGGAAGCTCCCTTCTGGTCTCCGGCCTGGCCCTGGGCATCCTGACCCGGCTTTCCTGGGAAGCCTCTAGAAAGGGGGTGGCAAGGTGGTCCTCCTGACGGGAGGGGGCACCGGGGGGCACCTCTTCCCCGCCCTGGCCGTGGCCGAGGAGCTCAGGAGGCGGGGGCACCGGGTCTTCTACCTGGGGGCCCAGGGGGGCCTCGAGGCCCGGCTCCTCCCCAAGACCCCCATCCCCCACGCCCTCATCCCCGCCGGCAAGCTGGACCGGAGCGCCTTCCGCCCCGCCGAGGGATACAAGCTCCTAAAAGGCCTCCTGGCCGCCAGGAAGGTCCTGAAGGAGGTGGCCCCAAGGGCCATCCTCTCCACCGGGGGCTACGCCGGCTTCCCCGGAGCCTTCGTGGGGGCCATGGGGGGGATCCCCCTCCTCCTCCACGAGCAAAACGCCAAGCTGGGCCTGGCCCTCCGCCTCCTCTTTCCCATGGCCCGGGGCCTGGCCCTTTCCGTGCCCATCCCCCTGGCCCCGGGGCTCGCCGCCAAGGCCCGGGTCCTGGGCTACCCCGTGCGGGAGGTGCGCTACCCCAAGGAGGAGGCCAAGGCAAGGCTGGGCTTTGACCCCAAGAAGCCCCTCCTCCTGGTCCTCGGGGGAAGCCAGGGAAGCCTGGAGCTCAACGAGACCCTTCCTCCCCTCCTCAAGCCCCTGGGCCTCAGCGTCCTCCACCAGGTGGGGGAGAGGTGGCGGGAAAGGTTTGGCCACCTGGAGGACGAGGCCTACAAGGTGGCGGGCTTTCTGGACGCCCCCCTGGCCATGAGCGCCGCCGACCTCCTCCTCTCCCGGGCCGGGGCGGGCACCCTGGCCGAGGCCGCCTTCCACCACCTCCCCGCCCTCCTCTTCCCCCTCGCCCCGAGCCTGGACGGCGGGGCCCAGCTGGCCAACGCCATGGCCTACACCAAGGCGGGGGCGGCGGAACTGGCCAAGCGGGAGGCCCTGAAGGAGCAGATAGAGAGGATTTTGGAAAACCCCGGCCCGTACCGGGAGGCCATGGCCCGCCTCTCCCCCGAAGGGGCGGCGGGGAGGATCGCCGACTGGCTGGAGGAGTACCTATGAAGCGCGTGCACGTGATGGGCGTGGAAGGGGTGGGCATGAGCGCCCTGGCCCGCCTCCTCATGGCGGAGGGCGTGGAGGTCACGGGGTGCGACCTGGCCCCGGGCAAAAGGGCCGAAGCCCTGGGCATCCCCGTCTACCAGGGCCACGCCCCCGAGCACCTGAAGGACGAGGACACCCTCCTGGTCCCCACCCCCATCCCCCCCGACCACCCGGAGGTGGCGGCCGCCCGGGCCAGGGGCCTCAGGGTGCTGAGGCGGATGGAGCTCCTCGCCCATCTCCTCTCCCAGAAGCCCTCCATCGGGGTCACCGGCACCCACGGCAAGACCACCACCACGGGGATGCTGGCCAGCATCCTCCTGGAGGCGGGTCTAGACCCTTGGGTCCTCCTGGGCGGGGAGCTTGGCCTCCTCCCGGGGAACGCCCGGTACGGCCAGGGCCCCCGCCTGGCGGAGGTGGACGAGTCGGACCCCCTCTTCCAGGGGGTGCGGGTCTCGGTGGCCGTGGCCACCAACCTGGAGGCGGACCACATCGCCCCTCCGGGCCAGCGGGCGCCCAACTACCACGAGAGCCTCGAGGCCCTGGAGGAGGCCATGAGGGGCTTTCTGAAGGGCGCGGGCGTGGCCGTGGTCCCGGCCTTTGACGAGAGGCTTAAGAGGCTTTCGCAAAACCTCCCCAGGCGCCTCTTTGGGGAAGGGGGGGAGCTCTGGGCGGAAGGGCTGGAGCCCGGCCCCACGGGAAGCCGCTTCCTTCTGGTGTGGGAGGGGCGGGTCCTGGGGGAGGCGCGCCTCCAGGTCCCCGGGGCCCACAACGTCAGGAACGCCCTCGCCGCCGCCCTGGCCGCCCTGGCCTTTGGGGTGGAGGTGGAGGCCATCCTGAAGGGCCTTTTCCGCTTTCCCGGTGTGGGGCGGCGCTTCCAGAAGGTGGGCGAGGTGGGAGGGGCCTGGGTGGTGGACGACTACGCCCACCACCCCACCGAGGTCCGGGCCACCCTGGAGGCGGCGGGCCACCTGGGGCGGCGCATCCGGGTCCTCTTCCAGCCCCACCGCCTCCTCCGCACCCAGGCCCTCTGGGAGGAGTTCGTGGAGGCCCTGGCCCAGGCCCAGGAGGTGGTGGTCCTCCCCGTCTACACCGCCGGCGAGCGGGCCCAGGTCTCCCCCGAGGCCCTGAGCCAGAGGATCGCCGAGGGCCTGAAGGCCAGGGGGGTGGCCGCCCGCTACCTGGAGGGGGAGGAAGCCCTGGCCTACGCCCGGGCCACGGCGGGCCCAGGGGACCTGTGGCTGGCCCTGGGGGCGGGCGACGTGACCGATCTTGCCCGGAGGCTGGTCCATGAAGGTTGAGCGGGTGCTCCTCAAGGACTACACCACCCTGGGCGTGGGCGGCCCCGCCGAGCTCTGGACCGTGGAGACCCGGGAGGAGCTAAGGCGGGCCACCGAGGCCCCTTACCGGGTCCTCGGGAACGGGTCCAACCTTCTTGTCCTGGACGAGGGGGTGCCGGAGCGGGTCATCCGCCTGGCGGGGGAGTTCCAGACGTGGGACCTGAAGGGCTGGGTGGGGGCCGGGGCCCTCCTGCCCCTACTGGTGCAGGAGGCGGCCAGGGCGGGGCTTTCGGGCCTCGAGGGCCTCCTGGGCATCCCCGCCCAGGTGGGGGGCGCGGTGAAGATGAACGCCGGCACCCGCTTCGGCGAGATAGCGGACGCCCTGGAGGCGGTGGAGATCTTCCACGACGGCGCCTTCCACGTCTACGCCCCCGAGGAGCTGGGCTTCGGCTACCGCAAGAGCAACCTCCCCCCGGGCGGCATCGTGACCCGGGTCCGGCTTAGGCTCAAGGAGCGCCCCCTGGAGGAGATCAAAAGGCGCATGGAGGAGGTGGACGCGGCCAGGAAGGGGCAGCCCAAGAAGAAAAGCGCCGGCTGCGCCTTCAAAAACCCCCCCGGCCACTCGGCGGGCCGCCTCATAGACCAGCGGGGCCTCAAGGGCCTCAGGGTGGGGGACGCCATGGTCTCCCTGGAGCACGGCAACTTCATCGTCAACCTGGGCCGGGCCACGGCCAAGGACGTGCTGGCGCTCCTTAAGCGCATCCAGGAAGAGCTCCCCCTGGAGCTGGAGTGGGAGGTCTGGCCGTGATTTCGCGCGGTTTTCCCACCCCGGGGGTAAAATGGCGCCAATGAGGACCATCCTGGCCCTCCTTCTCCTGGCCACCCTCTACGTGGCCAGCCTGGTCCTCTTCCCCGTGGAGAAGGTGGAGGTGGTGGGGCTAAGGCACCTGAAGCCCGAGGACCTCCTGGCCAAAGCCCGCCTCCACCAGGGAGACCCCTGGCTCTGGGTCCTCCCCCAGCGGCTCGCCCCCCTGCAAAAGGACCCCTGGATCGCCGAGGCCCGTCTGGAAAAGCCGAGGCCCGGGGCGGTGCGCCTCTATGTGCGGGAAAGGAAGCCCCTCCTCCCCCTCCCGGGCGGCGATGCCCTCTCCGAGGACGGCGTGGTCCTCCCCGGCGCAGGCCCCCTGGCCCCGGGCCCAAAGGTGGAGGGCAAAGGGCCTTTGCCCAAAGAGGACCTCCTGAAGCTGGCCCGGGCCTACCCCAAGGCCAAGGCCCTGCGCTACACCCCGGCGGGGTTTTGGGTGGTCCTGGACCAAAGCACCCTTTTCGCCCCCGAGGTCCGGTTTCTGCTAGAGTATGCCCAAGTGGAGCGGCCTTCCGCAAGCCGGGTCTACCTGTATTCTTGGGGGGTGAGCGTACGCCCATGATTATCGCCGGACTGGACGTTGGCACCAGCAAGGTCACCACCGTGATCGGGGAGCTTGGCCCCGACGGGATTCTGGACATCATCGGGGAAGGTACCGCCCCCTCCCAGGGGCTGAAGCGGGGCGTGGTGGTCAACCTGGAGCGCACCAGCGAGGCCATCCGCCAGAGCGTCCACCAGGCCGAAAGGGTGGCCGGGGTCAGGGTGGAGCGGGTGGTGGTGGGCGTGGGGGGTGCCCACCTGAAGAGCGTTACCAGCCACGGCCTGGCCGCCATCCGAAGGGGGCACAGCATCGCCGAAAGCGACGTGGAGCGGGCCATTGAGCAGGCCAAGGCCTACCCCTTTGACGGCGAGCTGGAGCTCCTCCACGCCCTGCCCCTGGAGTTCAAGGTGGACGGCCAGGAGGGGATCAGGGACCCCGTGGGCATGGCGGGGGTGCGCCTCGAGGTGGAGGTCCACCTGATGGCCGCCGCCCGGGGGCCCCTCTCCAACCTGCGCCGGGCGGTGGAGGACGCCGGGCTCTTCATAGACGCCCTGGTGGCCCAGCCCCTGGCCAGCGGCCTGGGGGTCCTGAACCCGGAGGAGGAGAAGATGACCGTCCTCCTCCTGGACGTGGGCGGGGGCACCACGAACGTGGCCGTCTTCCGGGAGGGCAGGCTGGCCCACTCCGCCGTCCTGCCCCTCGGGGGGGACCACGTGACCCAGGACATCGCCCAGCTCCTCAAGATCCCCTTTGAGGAGGCGGAAAGGGTCAAGAAGAAGTACGGCGCGGCCCTGCCCGAGCTGGCGGACCCCGAGCTGGTCCTGGAGATCAACCAGGAGGGGGGCTCCCTGGGCGAGGTGCCCGCGCCGGAGCTGGCCCGCATCATCCGGCCCCGCCTCCGGGAGATCCTCCACCTGGCCCGCCAGTCCGTGGACGAGGCCATGGGGCCGCTGGAGGTCAAGGTGAACCGGGTGGTCCTCGCCGGGGGGACGGCCCTCCTCCGGGGCTTTGACCTCCTGGCCCGCCAGCAGTACAGCCTCCCGGTGCGGGTGGGCAAGCCCCACGGGGTCTCGGGCCTCACCGACGTGGTGGCCACCCCCGCCCACGCCACCGCCGTGGGCCTGGTGCGCTACGGGACCACCCTGCCTGCGAAGGCCCTCGAGGCCAAGCCCAAACGGGAAAAGAGAGAGAAGCAAGAAGGCGGCCAGGGCGCGGGCATCTGGGCCCGCATCAAGGAGATTATCAACAATCTATTCTAGGAGGGAAGGCATGGAAGGAGCGGTCATCAAGGTCGTCGGGCTCGGGGGCGCCGGGGGGAACGCCGTAAACCGGATGATTGAGGCCGGGCTGTCCGGCGTGGAGTTCATCGCCGCCAACACCGACGCCCAGGTCCTGGCCAAGAGCCTGGCGGACATCCGCATTCAGCTCGGGGAGAGGCTCACCCGGGGCCTGGGGGCGGGGGGCAACCCGGAGATCGGCGAGAAGGCGGCCTTGGAGTCCGAGGACCTCATCGCCGAGGCCCTGGAAGGGGCGGACCTGGTCTTCCTCACCGCCGGCATGGGGGGCGGCACGGGCACGGGGAGCGCCCCCGTGGTGGCGGAGGTCGCCAAGCGCCTAGGAGCCCTGACCGTGGCCGTGGTGACCCGGCCCTTCCGCTTTGAAGGCCCCAAGCGGCTGAAGGTGGCCGAGGAGGGGATCCGGAAGCTCAAGGACCGGGTGGACGCCGTGGTGGTGGTCCAGAACGACCGCCTCCTCTCCGCCGTGGACAAGAAGATGACCCTAAAGGACGCCTTCCTCATCGCCGACCGGGTCCTCTACCACGGGGTCAAGGGCATCACGGATGTCATCAACCTCCCCGGCCTCATCAACGTGGACTTCGCCGATGTCAAGGCCCTCCTGGAAGGGGCGGGCCAGGTCCTCATGGGCATCGGGGCCGGGCGCGGGGAGGGCAGGGTGGAGGAGGCGGCCAAAACCGCCACCATGAGCCCCCTCCTGGAGCGCTCCATTGAAGGGGCCAAGCGCCTGCTCCTCAACGTGGTGGGCTCGGAGGACCTCTCCCTCACGGAGGCCGCCGAGGTGGTGGAAAGGGTGCGGGAGGCCACCGGCAACGAGGACGTGGACATCCTCTACGGCGTGACCTTCGACGAAAGGGCCCAGGACGAGCTTAGGGTGATCCTCATCGCCGCCGGCTTCGGGGAGAGCACCGTGGTGCCCAAGCCCATCCGCCCCCTGGACTTCCCCACCCACGCCGACGCCTACAACTTTGACATCCCCGCCTTCATCCGCTACGGGGACGGGGACTTCCCGCCCAAGCGAGGCAACTGAACCTCCGTGATCGTCCTGGGCGTGGACCCCGGCATCACCCACCTGGGCCTTGGGGTGGTGGAGGCAGAGGAGAAGGGGGCCCTGAAGGCCCGCCTTCTCCACGGGGAGGTGGTGAGGACCTCCCACAAGGAAAAGGCCGAGGCCCGGGTGGGGCGGATCCACGCCCGGGCCAAAGAAGCCCTCCTCGCCTTCCGCCCCGAGGCCCTGGCGGTGGAGGAGCAGTTCTTCTACCGCCAAAACGAGCTGGCCTACAAGGTGGGCTGGGCCCTGGGGGCGGTCCTGGTGGCAGCCTTTGAGGCTGGGGTCCCCGTCTACGCCTACGGGCCCATGCAGGTGAAGCAGGCCCTGGCCGGCCACGGCCACGCCAGCAAGGAGGAGGTGGCCCTGATGGTGCGAAGCGCCCTGGGCCTCAAGGAGACCCCCAGGCCCAGCCACCTAGCGGACGCCCTGGCCATCGCCCTCACCCACGCCTTCTACGCCCGTCTGGGAGCGGCCAAGCCCCTTTGATCCTGTTTCCTTCGGCCTACCATGCCTGGTAACTTCCCCAGGAACCTTTCGCCGGGGCCCCCATGCTGGCGCAAGCCAGCATGGGGTGGTATGAGGGCTATATCCAGCCTTTGCGGGCGGCGTAGCGCAGAAGCTCGCTCCGCGAAGCGAGGCCCAGCTTCTCCATTCCCCGCTCCCGGTAAGTGGCCACGGTCTTCTCGGAGATCCCCAGCTTCTCCGCCACCTCCTTGTGGGAAAGCCCCTGGGCCAGAAGGCGGAGGACCTCCTCCTCCCGGGGCGAAAGGGGGGCCTCCTCGGCGCTTTCCCGCACCAGCTCCATGGCCAGGCGCATGGCCAGAGCGGGGTTCAGGTACCGCTCCCCCCGGGCCACGGCCAAGACGGCGTCCAAAAGCTCCTGGTCCACGGCCGCCTTGCTGACGTACCCCTGCCCCCCGGCCTGAAGGAACCCTCGCACGTACTCCAGGTCCTCGTGCATGGAAAGGGCGAGAAGCCTGAGCTCGGGGAACCGCTCGCGAAGCCTCTGGCAAAGGGCGATGCCCGTGCCGTCGGGGAGGGAGACGTCCAGGATGGCCACGTCAGCCTGGACCTTCTCCAGAAGCTCCAGGGCCTCCCGGCAGCTGCCCGCCTCCCCCACCACCCGCACCGGGCCCCTGGCCTCCAGCAGGTGGCGGAGCCCGCTCCGCACCAGAAGGTGATCCTCCACCAGCACCACCCGGATCATGCGGCCACCCCTATGGGAAGGCTAACCTGGACCCGGGTTCCCTGACCAGGAGCGCTTTCCACGGAAAGACGCCCGCCTAGGAGCTCTACCCGCTCCCGCATGCCCAAAAGCCCCTGGCGTCCCGGGTCCACCGCCTCAGGGTCAAACCCCCGCCCCTCGTCCTCCATGAAGACCCGGACTTCCCCCAAGACCTCCACCACCCCCACCGAGGCCCGGGGGCTTCCCGAGTGCCGGGCCACGTTGGTGAGGGCTTCCTGTACCACCCGGTAGACCACGGTCTCCAGCTCCTGGGGCAGGGGACGGGTGAGGTGGAGGGAAAGGTCCACCTCCACCCCCGTGCGCTCGGCGTACTCGCGCACGTAGCGCCGGAGGGCCGCCTCCAGGCCCAGGTGGTCCAGGACGCTGGGCCTGAGGTCCAGGGCCAGGCGGCGCACCTCGGTCAGGGTATGGCGGGCCAGCTCCTTCAGGGCCTCCACCCGGTCCCCGGGGAGCCCCTCGAGGCCCAGCCCAGGATCAAGCCGGTGAGGGCCTGGCCCACCTCGTCGTGAAGCTCCCGGGCGATGCGGGCCCTCTCCTCCTCCTGGGCCTTGAGCCAGGCCTTCAGAAGCCTCGCCCGCTGCGCCTCCTTCTCCGCCAGGGCCTCGTAGAGGCGGGCGTTCTCCAAGGCGGTGGCCAGGGGTCCTGCCAGGGCCTCGAGGAAGGCCCTTAGCCAGGCCTCCTCCACCTCCGGCCGTCCATGGAGGACCAGGGCCCCGTGAGGGGGGACAGGCACCGCGACCCCCTGGGGCCGGACCACGACCTGGCGGGAAGCCAGGGCCTCCTGGGCCAGGGAGGCCACCCCACCCAGGGGACAGCGGTCCCGGCAGGCCTCGCAGTGCACCACCCGCCCGGAGAGCCAGAGATCCCCACAGGTGAAGCCCAGCTCCCGCACCAAAAGGCCCAGCACCCTCTCCGAGAGGGTGGCCAGGTCCAGGGCGTGCATCTCGGAAAGGAGGCGGTTTAAAAGCCTTAGGTCCCGCTCCCGCCGCCGCACCTCGGCCCCCATGGCGTTGAGGGCCCTGCCCAGAGCCCCAAGCTCATGGGGGGGCTCGGGGAAACGGGCTGGCTGCCCCTCTTTCAGGCGGCTGGCTTCCTGAACCATCAGGGAAAGGGGCTCCAGGAGGCGGGTAAGAAAGAGGTAGCCCAGAGCTCCCCCCAGACCCACCGCCCAGAGAAGTCCAAAAAGGCCCGCACACACCACCCTGAAGAAGGAGGCCACCAAGGGGGTCCGCTCCAGGCCCAAGCGCACTACCCCCGCCTCTCCCCCCATGATCCCGGCCTCCACCTGGTACACGGTCTTGCCCCCCACCTGCAGGACCTTCTCCCCACCCAAACGGGCCAAGGCCTCGGGTACCCCCCCGCTTAGGGTATGGGCCACCACCTCCCCCCGGGGGTTCAGGATGTAGACGTAGGCCAGGTGGGGGTAGCGGTCCTTAAGGTGACGGAGCTTCTCCTCCACGGCCAGCCGATCGGAAAGCAGAATATCGTCCAGGACCAGAAAGGACAGGTCCCGGGCCAGGCCCCGGGCTTCCTGCCAGAGGGCCCGTTCCCCTTCGGCCAGCAAAAAGAGCCCTCCTCCAAGAAGGAGCATCCCCCCCGTGGCCAAGGCGGCCAGCAGAACGGTGAAGAAGAGCTGCTGCACGAGCCCCCACCTCACGGCAACACCTCCCGGGCCCGCCGGTAGACCAGGCGGTACGCCTCGCCCGTAGCCGGAACGAAGCCCTCCAGGTAAAGGGCCTTCAGGGCCTCCCTGCCCTTGGGCGTGGCCGCGAAGGCCAGGAGGGCCTGGCGTAGACGCTCTTGGCTCCCCTGAGGAAGCCCCTTAAGCACCACCACCGGAGGGGCGGGGTCCTGGGGCCCTTCCCAAAGGGGACGAAGCCCCGGCACCCCCAGGGCCTCGTACACCACCGCGTCCACCGCCGCCCCCTCGGCCAGCCCCTCCTTCAGGGCCATCAGGGCCCGATCGTGGCCATAGGTGAAAAAGGCCCGGGCAAAAAAGCCCTCTCCCAGGTCCCGGGCCGCCAGCCGGGGCCAGGCGTGGCCGGTGTTGGAAAGGGGATCGGTGAAGGCAAAGGGCTTGCCGGCCAGTTGCTCCAGCTTCCGGTAAGGACCATCCGCCCGCACTAGGATGAGGCTCCGGTAAGGGACTTTTGGCCTGGTCGCCAGGATCACTTCCAAAAAGCCCTCCTCCACCCCCACCCCTGCGGCCAGGGAGCAGAGAAACCCCATCTCCGCCTCCCCGCGGCGAAGGGCCTCGAGGACCCCCGCGTAGGTTCGCCGGCCAAAGACCTCCACCCGCACCCCCAGGACCTCCCCCAGCCCCCGGGCCAAAACCCGGTAGGGCTCGGCCTCCTGGGGCGAGCGCATCCCCACCACCACCCGCACCTCCCCACCCGCCACCCCTATCCGATAGGGCGGGGCCAGGGCCACCTGGGGAGGCCTGGCGCAGGCCACCAGGAGGAAGCACAGGAGAAGAAGCCTCATTACCCCCAGCATAGAAAAGGCTCAGGGGTACCAATGTCCCAAGGCCTGTCGGGAAAACTCCCGACACCTCTGTCCTACCTCCCACGGATACCCGGGCGGAGCCAAGCCGCCTAGCCTGAGGGGGAAAGGAGGTGGGTATGGAACACACCCCCATGAACCCGGAGGAGAGGCGGCGGTTCCTGGCCAAGATGGCCAGCGCCGTCTTCGCCTCCATGGTGGCCCCCGGGCTCGCCCAGGGCACGCCCAGGCCCGAGGCGCCGGAGCCGGTGAGCGAGGACGTCCTCCTCAGGATGCAAAAGGACCTGGAGCGGGCCCTGAAAAACCCGGGCCGCAAGTGGGGCATGGTCATTGACCTCAGGAAGTGCGTGGGCTGCCACGCCTGCACCGTGAGCTGCATGGCGGAAAACCGCCTGCCCCCCGGCGTGGTCTACCGCCCGGTCAGCGAGGAGGAGGTGGGCACCTACCCCAACGTCACCTACCGCTTTGTCCCCAAGCCCTGCATGCAGTGCGACGACCCCCCTTGCGTCCCCGCCTGCCCTTACGACGCCACCTGGAAGCGGCCGGACGGCATCGTGGAGATTGACTACGAGCTCTGCGTGGGCTGCGAGAAGTGCATCCCCCCCTGCCCCTACAACTCCCGCCACAAGGACGAGGGGGCCTACTGGACGGAAGGGACCCCGGGCCAGGGCAAGATGCCCTACGAGGCCCTGCCCGTCTACGAGTGGAACAAGAAGGTGGCCCGGGAGGACGAGGCCGGCCCCATGGACAAGGTGCGCAAGTGCCACTTCTGCCTGCACCGCATAGAGCGGGGCCTCCTCCCCCAGTGCGTGGTCA
>Ga0079997_104330_pt1 | contig 59193 bp, 47 predicted proteins | sample PerSpoCPS_CMetaG_FD_69200 | JGI IMG/M metagenome (GOLD analysis project Ga0079997, IMG submission 69200) | Archaeal communities from Yellowstone National Park, Wyoming, USA - Perpetual Spouter C (PS_C) MetaG (SPADES assembly) (version 2) | ecosystem: Environmental > Aquatic > Thermal springs >... | reverse complement strand
TGCACAAAAACCATACCTTTTCACTTAATAAATTCTTATATATCTTTTCTTTTATCTCTCCTTTTTCTAAGAGTTTTAATGACTTACTTTTAAAAAAATAATACCAAAAAGGATATATAAGAAGTAGAAAGAAGAAAATAACATACCCCGCAACACAATCAGCAGGTGTAAAAGGAGTACACAAAAAAATCATTTTTCACTACCCCCTTTAAAATATATATAAAAAATAAAATAATTTTTTAAAATATCTCTTTAACTTTTGGTATATCTTGGAAATACTTAACTAAATAAAAAACCACAAACACAATAACTAAAATAATAAAACTACTTATCAAATAATTTTTTCTTGCCCCTAAAAAACAACAATAACTCATCTAAAAAATAATATTTGTAAAAAATTATCTTAAAAATAATTCCTTTTCATTATATCTTTATCTATAAAAATCTATAAAATCTTTTCAATCCCCCTCCTAATAAATTAAAAAAACAGCTTATTTTTCCCTTTTTTTATTAAAAAATTTTAATCATTATTAAATTAATCAAAAAAATACATATCAAATTCTTGAGATTTTTTTTGAATTTTTTTGAATAATAAACTACAAATTAAATAATACCAATAATAGTAATAAACTTTTATAAGTATAAAAGAAAAATCTATCAAATTTTTCAAATTAAAGTTTAAAGAAAAAGTTTAAACAAAAATCCACTAAAAAATAACTAAACTTAATGGTTTTTTATCTTTATTTTCCACTTTTATATAATATCTACTATCTTTTTGATAAACACTAAAAGGCAATAAATTCATAACAAGTAAATTTTCTTTGCTATTTAAGATGACATAATGTTCAACTATAGAGTTAAAAGACCAAAAAGCTGGTAAATCAAAATAATGGATATACTTATTCCCATTTAAAGTAGCTTTAAAATATATTTTACAATAAATCTCTTCTTGATTATTTTTTTTATTATAATCTATTGTGCTCATAAAATAACCATCATCTAACAAAAACTCATCAAATCCACTATATTGATAATTATTTATTTTCAAAATATTAGACTTAGAAAACGGAAAATATAAGCTTATTTTCTTACCTCTTAAAGGGGTTTTAAGTAAAAAATTAGATTTATAATCTAAAAATGAATAAACTTCAAGATTTATTTTATCTTGTAGATAAATATAAGTAGTAGTTTTAGTAAGTTTAATAGAGTAAGGAGGAAGATCCGTATAAAATAGATCTATAAAAAAATAAGCAAATATAGGTATTAGTATTGAAATTATAAAAATTATTAATTGAGGTTTATCGAGTTTAAAAGACACTCTTTATTTACAAAAAATAGAGTTTTTTAGAATAAAAAGTCGAGGTGGCCGGACTTGAACCGGCGACCTCAGGCCCCCCATGCCTGCGCTCTGCCAAGCTGAGCTACACCCCGCTTAATAACACCCACTTAATATTATATTATCCCTTTTTTATCTATTCCCTTTAAATTTCTCATTTTTAAAATCTTATTTAAAACCTTATAAAACAAAAACGAACATAATACAATAACCACAACAGCAAAAATAACACTAAACAAAACAAATAATCCCGATAACATAGTTTTAATTATAACAAATAAATCCTCTAAAAAACTTATAAAAATATTAAAAGTACCAACAGTAGTAGTAGTAGAAGTTAATCTAATGACATTCTTAGAAGCAGTTACAGAACCTGTTAAAAATAAAGATAAACTAAAACTAAGCAAAAATAACTGCCAATCACTTAAATTTAAACTATTTAATAAATTATAATTTAATATAAAAGCAAATAAAGGTTTTATAAAAATCAAAACACTATCTAAAAAATTATCTATAGCAGGTATTTTATCTGCCAATAATTCTAAAATAGTAGCTATAAGAAAAACCAATAATACCCTATCATCAGTTATAAAATTATAAAAGGGTGTATTATAAATTTTAAGCTGAATTAGATTAAATTTAGCTAATATAGAAAAAGTAGTAATAGGCAAAAAAGTCCTTAACCCCGTTAAAGAAGATAAAATAATAGCAAAAGATATAATAAAAATAATATCAACAAAACTCATAAACTATTTTTTTATTTTTTTATTTCCTTTTTATTTTTTTTATATTATCCATTATTAAATTTCATATCTTCCACTAGTTATATAACAATCTCCTGGCTTCATAATTTATTAATAGAATTTATCATATATCAGCTTCATAATTTTTGGTATAACTCTGAAATTATCAAATCCTTCGATTAAATTATATATCTTAAAAACGCTTAACATTAATTTCTTTTTTATAGATCTATTTCTTTGAGATACCTGGATTACTTCTTCTAATGATTTTCCATTTATATTGTTTATTCCTAAGTTTTTTAATTCCCTAATTAATTCCTGTTTTTCATTTTCACTATCCACATTAATATATTTTAAATAGCTAATTGGAGCTATATGTTTAACTAATACCTCTCCAACATAAGTAGAATTAATACTTTTTAAATTAACTCTATTTTTAGAATCATTTAAAATATCTCCCCATCTATCCGCATCATGAATAATATATTCACTGCTATTTAATAAATTTAAATCAAAAACTAAATCATCTTCATCACTGTATTTACTTAATCTGAAAAATACATAATCACTACCTCCACCTAATTCATCAAAATTACCTATACCTTGAAAATAAGAATCCATTAATTCTTTTCTAATTTCTCTTGAAAGAAGTCCCCCTGATTTTATTATATTAGCTATTATATAAGCTTTCTCTTTTACATTATTTACCTTATAAAATTTATGAGTAAGATAATATCTTTTACTCATTTCTTTTATTATCAATTCATCTATCTCAGAAGATTTACTATTTACTACATAATATTTTTCTTGAAAAGACTTAATAAGAGCTAAAAATTGATTAAATACTTTTGGATTACTAAATTCTAAAACAAGCTTTCCTTGAGAAGCAAAAGGTAAAGAATTTAATAAAAACACTCGATTTTCTAATCTTTTTCTTACATCAATTAAATAACTTCTTATTTTCCAATTTTTAGGTAAAATATCCTTTAATATATTAACAGCCCCTACTTTCAATTTAGGTATATTATAACTATATGGATCCACAAAAGGTTTAAAATCAAATTTTATACACTCATCTTCGCATAACTTTATTACATCATTTAGAAATTCATATAAAGCTTTATTATCTACTTCACTTTTATTAAATTTTATAATAACTTTTTTTAAATCATTTCCCTTAGATACTATCTTTATATCCTTAATAAATTTAATATTATCATTTTCTATTATTACTAAAGATCTATCATTAAACCTTATTTCTTTAAACATCTTAATCTTAGCAGCTCCTTAGCAATTCATTTATCTTAAAAAGATTCTTTTTTAAAGATGAATTACTCCGCTTTATAGAAAGCAGAAATTTCCCACTTACGAAGAGAGATAGCTTTTCATCTCTAGAACCTGCTTCTAAGACTTGATTTTAGAAAGTTTTATATCTAGATTCTTTAGTAATAACTATAGTTAGTAATAACTATATCTCAACACAAGAATTAATATAGTTTTTGACAATTCATATCTACCTTTTACAAACTCCAGATTTTTGTCTTTTTTATTAAAAATCGTTATTTAATTGTTGTAGTATTTGATCAGATAGAAGAGAATTATTTTGAGCCCATTGTTGAGATAATTGTTGAGTTAATAAGCTAAACATCATTTCTTTTTGAGTATTATTAACCCCTGATCCTTCTTCACTTAAGAACGGATTCTTAGTAGCAGTTTTAAACATTTCAGATAACATCATATTTAAAAAGATCGCTTCAAATTCTTTAGCACTTTTTTGTGCTTGATTATAATTTACATAATCCTGATAACCCTTAACTTTATTTAAATCAATTTTATTAAAATCCATAAATACTTACCTCCCAAATATATATAATTTATTTTTATTGTTTTTTCATTTGGGAAGCCATCCTAGCAATTTGATCAGCAGATTCTACAGACTTAGATACTAATTCATAATTCCTTTGAGAAGCTACTATTTCCATCATTTGACTAATAATATTAACATTACTTTTTTCAATAAATCCAGCTAAGATAACCGCATTACCATCTTTTTTAGGTTCAATTTCAAAGGGTTTCCCTGCTTCCTTAGTAGCTTCAAAAGCATTTTTCCCTACTATCTTTAATCCATTGGGATTTATAAAATCATATAATTTAATTTTACCTAATTCAATTTTATCCTTACCTTTATATCCTACAACTGTTCCATCTTCTTCAACTGTAACATTAGTAACATCAGAAGGGATTTTAACATTTAGTTTTCCTAAATCTTTAACTACCAATTCCCCATTTTCTACAGCTAATCTTCCATCACGAGTATATAATATTTTTCCTTCAGGTGTTTCTACTTTAAAGAAACCATTACCTTGAATAGCAACATCTAAAGGATTATCAGTCCTTTGCATAGCTCCAGGTTTAAATATCCTTTCAGTTTGTCCTAACTTAACACCAGTTCCCGCTTTCATATTTTCGTCCAATTTTTGATACATTAGCTCTTCAAAATTAACTCTTTGTTGTTTATATGTGATAGTATTAGCATTAGCTAAGTTTTGGGATAATATTTCTACTTTTTTAAGTTGAGCCTCCATTCCACTTGCAGCAGTATAAAATGAACTAAACATAAATTACACCCCCTTCTTTTAAGTATTATTATCTCATTCTAGATATTTGTTCTATGTGTTTTTTAAGTGCTTCATCTTGAGATTGTAAAACTTTTTGAGACATTTCAAAGCTTCTTAAAATATTAACCATATTAACCATCTCTTTAATAGCATTAACATTAGAGGTTTCTAAATAACCTTGTAATACTCTAGTATTAGCTGGTAATCTTTGAACGTCACGAGATAATTTAAAATAGCTTGCTCCTTCTTTTACTAAAGCTCCATAGTCATTGAAATCTACTAATTGTAATTTATCTATTTTCTTATCATCTACATATATACTACCATCCTCTTTAACCTCAAATTTTTTACCTGTTATTTTAATTGGTCCGTTTTCACCTAATACTATTCCACCATCTTTAGTTCTTAAAACTCCGTCAGCATCTACAGTAAAAGAACCATTTCTGGTATATCTTACTCCCTGAGGAGTATCAACTACAAAGAATCCGTTTCCATCTAAAGCAAAATCAAAATCTATATCAGTTTTAGCTATATTACCTTTAGCAAAACTAGTTTTTTGTTTAACAAGTAAGGAAGGGTTTTCCGATACTACTACCTCAGCACTATTGTCCATTCCCGTTAGCTCTATTTTATTAACATTTTCTTTAAGTAAATCCCCAAAGTTAGCTACTACTGTAGTATCTTGTTTATATCCACTTGTAGAAGCATTGGCTAAATTATTAGTTATAACTTCTTGCATCTTAACTAAATAGCTCATACTTTCTACTGCTTTTTGCATCCCTTCATAAAACATACCTTTTAACACCCCCTTTTTCTATATTCTTAAATTAAAAATATTAACAAATCGTTAAATTTATTTTAAAAAATTGTTAATAATTTCAATATTTAGTCATTTTTAATAACTGCTTAGAATACAACAAAAAGTCAGAAATAAAATATCTATATTTTAAATTTAAAATTCTTTGACATTCAATAGCTCCTTTTCTATCTAAAAGTATCTCTAAAAAAATATTAGTATCAATAAGAAAATTTTTATAATTCAATGAAAAATACATATAAAATAAGATAAAACTTTAACTCTAAATTGAAATCACTAGAGATATTACTTATTTATTTTTTACCTATATTTTTCTTATTTTTTTATAATATTTTTTACTTAGGAAATCAAATATCAGATGTTGTAGTTTATGAGAACTTATAAATTTTAGTTTTTTTAATGCTCCGACCCATTTGAATTTCATTTTGCCATTACTTATTTCAAGCTCATTTAATTTATCCTTTACTTTCTTCATAATCCCACCCCTTAATTTGACTCTTAAATTAAAATATTAATAAATTGTTAAATTTATTTTAAAAAATTGTTAGTAACAATAAAAATATTTTCAAAATTTAATTTAAATCCTTGAAAAATTACTAAAAAAACATATGAAAATTTATAAAAGATCCCCTACAGATTTGCGTTAAAAATAAAATTATAAATCCTAAACTATTACTGACTTTTTAACTACTAATAACTATTCTAATCTTAAAGATATTTCTAATGATTTCTTCATGAATATTTAAAACCATTTCATTAAATAACTGATTAGATTCATCTCTAAAAGCAGTTAAAGGATCAATATTTCCCCATCCCCTTAACTTTATACCTTCTCTTAAATACTCTATATTCTGTAAATGTTCAATCCAATATTTATCTATTATCTGTAGCATTATAAACTTTATTACATCCAAAAATATCTCTTCAGGAATCTGATTAGCTTCAGTTAATCTCTGCTTTAATTCTATTAAAAATATATTACTCAAAATATCTATAACTTTGTTTAAATCCCTACTTAAGTTTTCTAAAGAATATATATCCAAAGATAAATTATCATTATATGTTTTTAAAGTAATAGCTAACATATCTAATGGTAAAAATGTTTTATAGAATTCTGTTAATTTATCTATTACATTTTGTTTTTCAATTTTAATTATATTATTCTCAACAAAATAAGAAATTACATAATTATTAGCTCTTTCAATAAATTCTTTAAAAACAGCTACCAAACTTTCTAATAACTCTTCTTTATGAAGTATTTTATTACGTTCTTTGTAAATAGCTTCTCTTTGACGATTGACTACATCATCATAAGCTAACAAAGTTTTTCGAATTTGAAAATGAGTAGCCTCTATTTTTTCCTGAATCCTATCAAGTTGTTTAGCGATAAAAGAAGCCGAAATATGCTCCTTTTCACCTAATTGATTAAAAGAAAGTTTCATTAGGTTATTTAAATTAGATCCTCCAAAGATTTGGAATAATTCATCCTCAATAGACACAAAGAATACAGTATCTCCAGGATCCCCTAATCTACCAGCACGTCCCCTTAATTGATTATCTATTCTCCTTGATTCATGCCTTTCAGTACCTATTACATATAATCCGCCTAATTCTGCTACCTTATGATATTCTGAAGTATGTTTGAATTCTACTTTACAATCTGGTAAATTACATAGTTCAGAATCATTTAGGGGTTTTCCACCTAAGATTATATCAACTCCTCTACCTGCCATATTAGTAGCAACAGTAACTGCTCCTAATTTCCCTGCTTGAGCTATTATCTCAGCTTCCTTTTCATGATTCTTAGCATTTAAAACAAAATGCGTAATCCCTCTTTCACTTAGCATCTTAGATATTATTTCGTTTTTATGTATATTTCTAGTACCTATTAGTACAGGCCTACCCTGTTTATTTAGCTCTTCCACAAAATCTACTAAGTACTTAAATTTTCCCATTTCAGTACCAAAGATTAGATCCGGATGATCTTGTCTTTTAGTAGGTTTATAAGTAGGAATAACAACAACATCAATTCCATAAATCTGTTTAAATTCCTCTTCTTCAGTAGCAGCAGTCCCCGTCATTCCAGCTATCTTTTTGTATAATCTAAAAAAATTCTGATAAGTAATAGTAGCTAATGTTTTACTTGCCTGTCTTACTTCTACATCTTCCTTAGCCTCTATTGCTTGGTGGATACCACCTGAAAATCTCCTACCATACATCTTTCTACCAGTAAACTCATCAACTATCACTATCTCTCCATTCTCTACTATATATTCTCTATCTCTTTTAAATAGTTCTTTAGCTTTCAAAGCAGCATTTATATGGAAAGCATAGAGGAAATTAGAATATAAATTATTTATATTTAATACTTTTTCTACTTCTTTTATACCTTCTTCAGTTAAAACCACAGAATGTGTTTTTTCTTCAACTGTATAATGTACATCTCTTTTCAAATTTTCAGCTATTTTAGCAAATAATTTAAATAATTTAGGGTCATCATCTGCAGGGCCTGAAATTATTAATGGGGTTCTTGCTTCATCTATTAATATAGAATCCACTTCATCTATTATAGCATACTCTAATCCCCTTAAGACCCTATCCTTTAAATCATATACCATATTATCTCTTAAATAATCAAACCCTATTTCATAGTTAGTTACATAAGTTATATCGCAATTATACATTAATTGTCGTTCTGTTTTATCCATTAATTGATCAATATATCCAACAGATAATTTAAGGAAATTATATAGAGGTCCCATCCAAGAAGCATCTCTTTTAGCTAAATAATCATTTACAGTTACAATATGAACTGGTTTTCCTGTTAAAGCATTAAGATAAGCAGGTAAGGTAGCAACTAAAGTTTTACCTTCTCCTGTTTTCATTTCTGCTATTCTTCCTTGATGTAGGACAATACCACCTATTAATTGTACATCAAAATGTCTCATCTTTAAAACTCTCTTGCCTGCTTCCCTTACTACAGCAAAAGCTTCTGGTAATATACTATCTAAACTCTCTCCCTTAGAAATTCGATCTTTAAACTCACTCGTTTTATTACTTAATTCCTCATCACTAAGCTTAGATATAACACTTTCTAATTCATTTATTTTATTAACAATAGGTCTTATTTTTTTTAGCTCCTTTTCATTAGGATCAAATACTTTTACTAAACTCTTTATTAAATTTCCTATCATATTAATATCTAAACTACTCTATAAAGTATAGTTCCTTTCAGAAATAGCTTTATAAGAATACATTTATCCAGCATAACACTACTTAAAAACTTAACTTTAAACCCTTTAAACCATTATGCAGTATAAGCCTATATTTTCATTTATTTCATAATAAACATTTCTGTAAATCTTATTTAAATCCTTTAATTTAAATATTTATTAAATTTTATAAAGCTTATTTAGCAAAAAGTAAATAAGATAAAATAAAATTAAGAATAAAAATCATAATAATGGAATACATAACGGCTTTAGTAGTGGCAACGCCAACCCCTGCTGAATTCTTACTACTCTTTATTCCCTCTACGCTACAAATTAATACAATAGTTATAGCAAAAAGCACTGATTTAATCAATCCCGCAAATACATCATAAGGCTCTAATAATCGCTCAATAGAAGAAGTATAAACTTTATAAGAGATCCCCGCATATATATTAGCCATAAAATACCCTCCAGCAGTACCCGATATTATAGATACCAAAGTAATAATAGGCTGAGAAATTAAAAGAGCAATCAATCTCGGAAGTACTAAATAAGCAGAAATATTAGCCCCCATAGTTTTTAAAGCATCAATCTGATCAGTAGCATTCATAGTAGATAACTCAGCAGCGATAGCAGCTCCACTCCTTCCTATTATAACTATCGCACTAAGCATAGGCCCAAATTCCCTTGCCATAGCTACTGCTACACCTCCACCCACCATATCCGCTACTCCATACCTTACCGCTTCCTTCGCTAACTCCAATGAAATTACCATCCCTGAAAATGTTATCGTTAATACCACTATAAATAACGCATTATACCCCAAATGAACTACATAATATGGAACATATTCACCTGGAAAATCAAACTTAACAAAATACCTTAAAATATCCCTTATTATAAAATAAATTAACCCAATATACTCTAACAACCCAAAGAATACATTCATTAATTTAAAATTAAATCCCTAAAAACTCTTTCCTCTTAAAATAAAATTTATAAAAATAAAACACATTATCATTTTATAAAAATATAAATTTATTATATTCCAAATATACCGTTCATAATACTAAAAATTAATCTCTTTATTTTTAGTCTTTAACCGCATACACTAAATTAATTTAATCTATTAATAAAAATAATTTTCAAAATACTGTCTAAAATAATACTAACTACAAATAATACAAAAAATATTATTCTTTTTACTTTTCAATTTTTTTTAATACTATGTAATATTTGTCCGTTGCTATCATCTAGCAGATCATTATTTGAGTATTATTTAAAGGCTTAACTTTAGACTATTCTCCTTTTCCCTTTAAATCCTTAATATTTTTTTATTATTTTTAGAAAGTAGGAATTTTTAAAAAAAAGTATAATATAGTAATGCCCCCCTAAAAGAGGGTAAATACCAATAAAGGAAAGTGAATAACAATATGAAAGATAAATTTAAAGTCAAAGATATGTTGCTAAAGATCCTTATATACTCAATTATTAGTATCTTATTAGCAATGCTTATTATTAATTTCCAAAAATTAAACGCTAAAAATCTCTTAGAAACTTTAGATAGTAGCTTTAATAAAACAGGATATTTAACATCTTATATTATAGAAGATGGATATTCTACAGGTGAAGATATAGCAATAGATAATGAAAACAATATAATAGTTATTGGAGCAGATGGAAAACCACAAACAACTAAACACTTTGCCGTAATCTGGAAATTTGATTTAAATGGAAATCCCATCCAATATTTTGGTAATTCTAAAGGATATATAATAATTGATAAAATATCTCAAAATATAGGACTACCATATATTAAAACAGTTTGCTTAACTAAAGACAATAAAATATTAGTAGGAGGGAGTGTAGCAGTTTCTGAAAATTTTGAATTAGGTGGATCTGCCTATGGAAGTATATTTAAATTTAATCCAGACGGTTCATATGATAAATCATTCGCTAACAATGGATTCCTATTACTTAATATCCAAGACAATCAAATCCAAAGAATTCCCGAAATTAACTCTATAAAATTAGATAGTAATGAAAAAATTATTGCTGTTGGAAGTGCTTTCATAAAAAATAAAAATAATAAAGATATCATCATCCTTAGAATTAATCCCGACGGATCCTTGGATAAAACCTTTAATAATAAAGGTTATATAACTTTAAATGCCTTTGAACAAATGGATATGGATGATATCGCTAATTCCGTAGTTGTAGATAATAAAAATAATAGAATATACATTACCGGTTATTCCAGAGGAATTAACGCTAACGATATGGTTATATGCTGCTTGAAATCAGATGGAACGCTAGATAAAACATTTGGTTATAACGGAATAGCTACTTTTAATAATGATTCAGTAAATATGGGAGATTATGGTAATTCAATAATTGTAGATAATCAAGACAGAATCTTAGTAGCAGGATATACCAGAAGCAAACGAGGTGACTATGACATAATTATCTGGAGGTATAATCCCAATGGAACTCTTGATAAATCATTTAATAACAAAGGCTATGTAATATACGATTATAAAAACAAAGATGATAAAGCTTATTCCATTGCTATTGACAACCAAAATAGAATATTAGTAGCTGGATATGTAAATAATAACAGTGATGATGATGTAATATTACTAAGATATAACGAAAATGGAAGCTTAGATAAAAGTTTTGCCAATAAAGGGGTATTTGTATATAATGATATAGCAGGGGGAGATGAAAAAGATAGAGCTTACTCTTTAGCTATTGATAAATCTCAAAAAATATATATCACAGGTGAAAGCTTTTACGGAAAATATAATAATATGTTCATTCTCAAAATTAACCCATAAAACCTAAAAAAACTAAAACCTAAAAAATTTAAAACCTAAAAAATTTAACCTGAATATAATTTCATATAAAAAGAGGTTAATCATATACAAGAAAATAAGGAATATAAAGAAATTAATATTAATGAAATTAATAAAAACGAAAAAAGAAAAAGCTGTGGTAAGCAATGTAAAGGTCATAAATGCACAATTCCTCCATGTGGCTCTTCAGATAATCCTGGAGAATGCTTTGCTCCTTGTATTTTAGAAGAAGATCATGGAAAAGCTCATTACTGTAAACATGGCCACACCTTCTTTTAAAAATATCACTACAAAAACTTTTAAAAATATCACTGCAAAAAAAAACTAAAACAATATTATAAAAACCTTACCAATAAAAAAATACTAAAAAACCAATAAAAAAACAAAAAAACATATAAAACAGTCTTACTAATTTTTTCTTTACGTGTTAATGTATTTTCATTAAATAAAATTTTAACTCTTTATAATGTTTGAAATAAAATATAGTCAATTACATTAATATCTACTTTAGGATAATTCTATTAAAAAAAATATTGCTTATAGTAGAACTTTCTCAATAACTTATTATTTCTTAACTATCTCCCTCATTTTTTCATATTTACATATTTTTCTCTATATTCTCTATATTTATGCTTTCAAATGATTTTACATTTACATAGATCTCTAAGCCATTAAGTCTTTAAATTCCTACACTCAATTACTAAATCAATTACTTAGACATTAAGCCCAATTATTAGCATCTACTCAATTAATACCATATACTCCCTAAAAGCAATAATATCAAAAAAATAAATTAGTATAAAAAAAGATGAGTTAAAAATACTCAAAATACTCAACATATTTAGCTAATTGACTTCAGCCAATTGTATAACACTTTAAAGATAACACTTTAAAAATAACACTTTAAAAAATGAATAATATAAAAAAAATAATGTAATCCTAAAAATTAAAAATAAGCTTAAAGACAAAAGTTTCGAAAAATTTTTTTTCTTAAAAGTTTAGTTTCTTAGAAGTTTAGAAAATTAAATTAGTGATTAAAAAAGATAAAAAGCAGAAATTGACATTTTATTACTTTGTGTAATACAATAAAATAAAAATATAAAATAAAAAAGAGGAGGAATTTTATTTCCTCCTTCCCTATAAATTCCATTTAAATCAATCGTTTAAGATAGTTTTTTAAATAACTTTCCAATTCGTTTATCTAAATCCTAGTAACCTTCCAACTCCTCTAAAGAATCCACCTATTCCATCAGCGACTGCTCCTATAAATCCACCTGCTAGTCTTCCAATAAACCCACCTACTGAACTACCTAAGAAACTACCTCCAATACCACCTACTATTCCTCCTAAGAAACCACCTATAAATGTACCAACACCTGGGAATATTGCAGTACCTAATGCTGCTCCAAGAGCAGCACCTGCTTGCCAACCAACTAATCCTCCTACTATACCTCCAACCATACTACCTACTGATTGACCTATAGCCATACCATAATCAGTAAATGTAGGTGGTTGAATTGGAGGAAATCCTGGGAATGGCATAGGTGCTGGATAACCTATTGGTCCAGGGAATGGCATTGGATAACCAATTGTAGGATAACCTATTCCAGGAAAACCAGTTCCTGGGAACCCAATTGGACCACCTATCATTGGCCCTCCTATTAAAGGACTTATTGGACCTCCAATACCTGGAGCCCCAAAAATAGGTGGATAAAAACCATGTCCTCCTTGTTGTGCTTGTAATAATTGAAGCAATATCATTATTAATTGGAGTATAATTTGTGGGGGGATTTGAAGTTGAGGACAACATCCAAAATAATAGTTATTTATTATTGTCGTATTATTATTAACAACCCCACCAAAGAAAATATTAGTATGAAGCAAGTTATAGTTATTACCTATTCCAAACATACTTTACTACACCTCCTATTTTTTAGCTTTTTTATTTTTTGTTTTCAATATAAATATAATCATTTTTTTTAAAACTAAATAAGATTTTGATATTTTTTAACAATTTTTTTACAAAGTTACTTTTTAATTTGTTATGAAGAATTTTCCATAACAATAAATATAAAATATAATTTATAGGAATTAAAGAGGTTAATAATAAAAAAGTGTTTAATAGTATAAAGAGGGGAAAAGATAAAAATAGGGGTTGTAGCTCAAAAGGATAGAGCGTTGCCCTCCTAAGGCAAAGGTTGCCGGTTCGATTCCGGCCAACCCCACCATAATATAAACCCCATCTAAAACAAGCCCTATATTTCAAAAAAACCCCCAAAAGGGATTTTGGGGGGTTCCTGGGGCTTACACCCCCAGCTTTTCCCACTCCCTATAAAAAATCAAAAAAAAACAAAAAAAGCAAAAAAAAAAAACTAAAAAAACAAAAAAAACTAAAAAACTAAAACTCCCTCCTCACTATCCCTCTCTCTCTTTACCTTTCCTTTTTCCCTCTTATTCTTTTTATTTTTGGTTGTAATTATCTCTATATATAAATACCCCCCTTAACTAAACCTTTCAAAAATCAAACTCCTTATATACTTAATCCCCAAATAAATACTTATTAACACAAAAAACAAATTAATAATAAAAAATACTAAAAATAATTTAAAATTAATTAAAAATAAAAAAACATTAATAATTGATAAAATTAGCGTTAAAGCAATTAAAAATAATCTTAATTTTTTATTATAACTTTCCAAATAATCATTTAAAATCTCTGAAATCTTAACAAAAAGAAAGCTATTAAGCTTTAAATTAATATTCTTTAAAAATTCTGCCTTGTCTGATGTATTTAACTTAATATTTAATAAATCTTTTTTAAAATCTTGATAAATAAAATAAATTAACTTTTCATAAGGATTACTTTTATAAAGTTTTAAAAATAGATTAACTACTCTTTTTAGATTCTCTTCAGATAAAAACTGAATAAAATTAACAATAACTACTTTGAGATTATAAAATTCTTTATCATCTAAATTAATACTTTTTTTTATTTCATCTTCTTTATTATTTATTACACTAAATAAACTATAAAGCAAATTAACTTTAAAAAAACTAAGTAAATCCAAATCCAAAGGAATAAATATAAAAACATTTTTTATAAATTCTACTAACTTAGTACTTATTATGTTTTTTTCCTTTAATTTAGTAGTAATATATTCATATATATCCCCTACTTCTTGATTATAAAATACATTACTTTGAACTTGAAACCTATTAACTAAATTTAATTTTAACACATCTTTACTAGATTCCCGTATATCTGAATCTATAACATTTTCTATAACATCTTCTAAAATATCGTCTTTAATATTGTTTTCATGTTTTACTTTAGAATCCTGCTTTTGTAAAAAATCCTGCTTTTGAAAATTTAAATTAACATTATAAATTTCCTCCTTAATTTCTTTGTTTGATTTAATTTCATAAGCTATTTCTTTATTTTCCTCATTTTTAATTTCTTGAAATACCAATTTCTGATGTATTCCCTCTTGAGATATCTCTTTATAAGGAGTCTCTTTATGAAGAATCTCTTTTTGTTCTATCTCTTTTTTTAAAACTTCTTTTTGTTTTATCTCTTTTTCAAAACTCTCTAAATTTTTAACCTCATTTAGGTTATAATTAACTAAGTCTTTTTTTAATTCGTTTTTCATAAAATTTAAATCTTTTCGTTGATTAAATAAAAGGTATCCTAAAATAAAGTTTCTAAATAAAATCTCCGTAAAATTAGAAGATTTAAAATAATTTTTACAAATTTCAGTTAAATTATCATATTTACTTTGATCAAAATAAGGGAATTGAGAAGAAATATTTATATTTTGTTTAATAACAGGTGGCCAAGTCTTTATTCTATAATCTATATAATATAAAAATTTCTGTAATATATTATGATTCATAACATTTAATTTTATAAAACCAAAAGCATCTAACCCCGTTAAAATATAAAAAATTAAATTAGTAGAGAGCCAAATTTCAGAATAAATATTATATTCACTTTTAAACAAAGTCTCAGGAGGTAATATAAAACTAGATTCAAGAAATTTTGCATCTTTTAATTCCTTAATACTAATCTTTTCTAAATTTATTACTATTAAATCATTAGAATTATTTAAATCTTGTAAAATTTTAAAATTATCTAACTTAAAATCACAAATTAAAATATCTTTTTGATGTAAAAAAATCAATAAATCAATGATTTTTTGATAAATATTTATTCTTTTATAACTAAAGATTTCTTCACTTTCCAAAAATTTCCTTAAACTAACAAAATTTTGTTTTTTATAAAGTAAAACTATATTTTTAGTTTCTTTTTTAAAGAATTTCCCATCATCTAAAAAATATCCACAAGCTAACGATAATTCCAAACTTTTCTTTATATTCTCTTCTTTAGCATCACTTAACAATTTATATATAAATTCAATTTTACTTACTAAATCTCTATAAAATTTATTAGTATTTAGTATATCCTGTATAACTTTTAAATAATAATTCTCATATTCATACAATTCAATTAAATCGTTAATTTTATCAACCAAAACTAATTTATTAGATTTTATATTTATTTTTTTATCCGAGTTAAAAAATTTTATTTCCATATAAGCTAAATATTAATTTTAATTTTGTAAAAACAATTTTTGGTAGTTAATTTTGAAAAAATAATTTTAAACCTTCTTCTTCTGAAGGATAAACATCAAAATCGATAGTACAATCTTTTAAAATCTTATTTTCAAAAAATGATTTATAAATAAAGAAAGTAGCAATAGCAATCATAGCAGCATTATCTGTACATAATATAATAGAAGGAATATACAAATTCAATTTATTTTTATTACAGATATCAGCTAATCTTTTTCTTAAATATGAATTAGCAGCAACTCCACCACCTACAAATATCGACTTTAATTCTATATTTTTGTTTTTATAATCTAATAAAGTTAGTTCTAGTTTTTTTATAATATGTTCTATTGCAGAATATTGAAAATAATAGGCTACTTTCCTTGTTAAATCTTGCTTTTTTTGAGGATCTAACTGTTCAAAATTTATATTTTTTAGATATCTATAAACAGCAGTTTTTAATCCACTATAACTAAAATTATTAGCCTTAGGAATTGGAAATATTGGTTTTTCATTGAAATCAGGAACATAATCTTTAGCTAATTTATCAATTATAGGTCCTCCAGGAAAACCTAAATTAAGTAACCTAGCAACCTTATCATAAGCTTCTCCTACTGCATCATCTAATGTCTTAGTTATTAAACTAATCTTTATAGGTAAAAAACTTTCAATAAAATATAAATTAGTATGTCCTCCTGAAACAACTAAGCCCAAAGCAGGTAATAAATTTTTATTTAATTCATTAATATTTTTAGTTTCAATTTTTTCAAAATTAGCAAATAAATGTCCCCATAAATGATTAACAGGAATAAGAGTTTTAGATAAAATAACACTTAGCGTTTTAGCTAAAGCTACTCCACTGGCTAAAGCTCCAACTAATCCAGGAAAAGCACTTACTCCTATTAAATCCACTTTAGTAATATCAAATTCTTGATTAACTTTTGCTAAAATTTTTATAATATTCTCCTGATGTTTCCTAAAAGCTTGCTCAGGATATATACCCCCAAAAATATTGTGTATATCCTGAGACAATATCACATTAACTATAATATCAAACTTTAAATCTTCATTTTTTAGATTATAATTAGCTTTAACAACACTTATTGAAGTTTCATCACAAGTAGTTTCAACAGCTAAAATATACATCATTAATACTATTCTAAAAACTTTAATTTACTACCTCTTATAAAAAGGTAATAATGAAAAAATTTATAATTATAAATTAGATATTATAATAAGGAGGTGTAAGGATAATGGCACAAAAGAAATCAGGTAGCGCAAGTAAAAACGGAAGAGACAGCAATAGCAAAAGATTAGGAGTAAAACTATATGAAGGACAATTAGCTAAGCCTGGAAATATTATTATCAGACAAAGAGGAACTAAATTCCATCCAGGCATAAATACATCTTTAGGAAATGATTACACAATTTTCTCTTTAGTAGAAGGTATTGTAAAATTCAGAAAAACTCGAACTAAAACTTTTGTAGATGTTATACCCACCAATTAATCAATAAATTAACTAAAATTTATTTAGCATACTTTGAAATAAATTTATTTTTTACTAATTATATATTCAGGTATTTTTTTATTCACTAAATACCTCTTAATTTTAGGAATTAATTTTAGGGAAATAATTTTATGAAAAAAGAAGAAAAATTAATACTAATCCAAAGCTTTTTAAAACCTACTATCTGTATAATACTTCAGAATAATAATATTGTTAATATTTTTTTTGATACAGACGAGGAAGAAGTAGGTAATATTTATAAAGGAAGGGTAACAAACATAGCACCAGGTATTAATGCTTGCTTTGTTAGTTTAGGTAATTCTCAATCAGGATTTCTGAATTTTAACGATATTCCTGAGAATTTAAAAAATAAGATAAAAGTAGGAAACTATTTATTAGTAAAAATAAAAAAAGCAGGTTTAAAAAGTAAATTACCCCAACTTAGTGCATATATAACAATAGCAGGGAAATATGTTATATTACTACCCTTTGAAAACTCTATCAAAATATCAGCTAAAATAACAGAAGAAGATGTAAAAGAAGTACTAATAAATACAATCTCAAATATAAAAAGCCAATTAGCTAAAAAATATAATAATATAGATATAGAAAATTTAGGATTCATAGCAAGAACTTCCTCTAAAGAAGTCGATAGCATAGAAATATATAAAGATATGGAAATACTTATTAAAATCTGGATAAATATACTAAACGATTTTAACACTTCTAAACATGAAAAATTAATATACACTGATGACTTCTTTCCAATCAGAATAGTAAGAGAATATTTTGATAATAAAACTCAAATTATAGTTGATAACAAAGAAATTTATCAAAAAGTAAAAGATTATATTTCATTATTCTCTCAAGAATATTTAGATAAAATAATCTTTTACGATATCTCTAAAACAAATAAATCATTAATAGATTACTATGATTTGAAGATAGATTTATCAAAATATTTAGAAAAAAAGGTATGGTTAAAATCTGGGGGTTCTATAATAATCCAACCGACAGAAATGGGTACTTTCATAGATGTAAATTCTGGAAGCTACATAGGAACTAATCCCATAGAAACTGCTAAAACTACAAACTTAGAAGCAGCTATAGAAATCGCTAAACAATTAAAAATTAGAAATATAACCGGCATCATATTAATTGATTTTCTTAAAATCCAAGATAATACACAAGCTGAAATAATAAAAAAACAAATAATAGAAACCTTACAAGATAACCTAAAAGATGATAAAATTAAAACCCACATCTTGGGATTTACTAACTTAGGTATCTTAGAAATAACTAGGCAAAGAACTGAAAATGATATATATTCTAGATTAACTACCCCCTGCGAATTCTGTAATTCAGTTGGATATATTATTAATCCTAAATACCAAGTGCTACAAATAATAAATAATATAAACTCTACTATCCTAAAAACCCAAAATTTTAAACAAAAAAATATTTACTTAGAAACTAGTTCTTATATTATTCCCTACCTAATAGATTACATCCTTAACTTTGATTACGAAAAAATTTTAAAAGAAAATAACATAAATCTTATCATAAAATCCTTTAAATCAGTTTACTATATCTCTAAATATGATTTTTATAAATTAAGATTTTATGATAATATTTCTAAAATAAATTTAGAGGATTTTCCAAAAGAAAATGAAATTCTAGAATTAGAAGTATGGAGTATCCCTGATCTAAATACTAATAATTTATACTCAATATACAAAGGATATCCTGTAATTGTAAAAAAAGATAAGTATGATATTTTTTCTAAAAAAATTGAAGAATCTAGAATAAAAGTTATTAAAATTCATAAATATTATCTAATTGAAGCTATAGAACCAGTATAAGTAGAACTATCATAAAACATTAAATAAAATTTTTATAAAAAGGAGGTAATCACATGACAAAAAAGCAAAACTTAATAACAAATTCAATTGCTAAAAGAATTTTTACTTTGATCATATTTAATTTAATTTATTTATTTATATTTTTCAAAATAATATCAGCTAATAGCAATATAACAGAAAGTCAAAAAATAATAGAAATAAATAAACCGTCTGTTGTATTAATTGTTATGAATATAAAAGGACAAATCCAATATAGAGACCCCATATTTAATCAAACAAAAGGAGAGCAAATAATAACTAAATACTTACAACAAGCTTATTATCAAGGAAAATTAAATGTAAATAATCCAGAAGAAATAGTAACCTTTTCTTTAAAAATAATGGCAGAAAAACCTGAATTATTTTTTGATTTCAGTAATAGAATAAAAACCAAAGAAGTAAATGTAACCTCAGTAGGAAGTGGAGTAATAATAAACCCTAATGGATATATATTAACAGCTGCACATTGTGTTAAAATGGATGAAGAAGAAGCCAAAAAAGCTATTTTAGAACAAACTTTATTATCTACTTTAACAGAAGATCTATATTCAGAATTTGAAAAAGCATCAGGCATAAAATTAAATAAAACTCAAGAACAACTTTTATCTCAATTAGCTCAAAAAGTAATCTTACTTGCTATAACTAATTTAGATTATCAAGAAGAAATATATGTAGGTTTAGGAGTTGCTGAAAAAGGTAGAGCCAATGTGACAGCATTTTTAAAACCCGCAAATGTTGTTAAATTAGGAGCAGTAGGTAAAGCTAAGGATATTACAGGTATAGGTAGAGATTTAGCCATTATCAAAATAGACTCTACTAATTTACCTACCTCTATCATAGCTAATACTGAACCTACAGAAGGACAAGAAATATATATCATAGGATACCCCGCTAAAGTCCATTTCTTTGCAGGCTCTTTGTTTGATCAATTTGATATCCTAAAGCCTACCATAACTAGAGGTACTATATCCGCTGTTAGAACATCTGCTAAAGGTGTTAGATCTTTACAAACTGATGCTCTAATTACAGGAGGTAATAGCGGGGGGCCCGGATATAACTTAAATGGAGAAGTAATAGGAACTGCAACTTGGGTAATATTAGATCCACAAGCAGGTATTAAAACAGATAACTATGGTTTCTTAATATCTTGTAAAGAAATCCAAGATTTCCTAAAAGAAAGCAGTATCCAAAATATTCAAGGACAAGTAGATAAATTATATAAAGAAGCTTTAAATGATTTCTGGAATGATAAATATAAAAATGCTATAAAAAAGTTTAAGGAAGTAGAAACTTTATATCCTGATCATCCATATACTAAGGATTACATAGCTCGTGCTCAAGAACAAATTAATCAGGGTAAAGATAAAAGCTCCTTTATTGATAATTTAAATTTAAGTGGAAATAATTTATGGATAGTTATTGGCTTAGTCTCTTGTTTTTTATGTTTTGGAGGTTTAGGTTTAATAGCTGCTTTAGTTTTCTTCTTTATTAATAAAAACAAACAAAAAAAACAGATCTCTTAAGATTTATCAATCCAATAAATACACAAATATAAATATAAATTATAAATAATTATGAGAACTGATTTTATACATTTACATTTACATACCACTTACAGTATTTTAGACGGGATGATAAAAATAGAAGATTTAATTAATAAAGTTAAAGAAGAGGGTATGCCTGCAGTTGCTATAACTGATCACGGAAGTATTTCTGGAGCTATTAACTTCTATGAAAAAGCCCTTGAAAATGGAATTAAACCTATTATCGGTGCTGAACTATATATAACCAATGATAGACATATTAAATCTAAAGCTAAATTAGAACAAGAAGATATAAAATATACAGGGTATCACTTAGTTTTATTAGCAAAAGATATTGAAGGTTATAAAAACTTATGTAAATTAATAACTATAGGTTATCTAGAAGGTTTTTACTATAAACCTAGGATAGATAAAGAAGTTTTATCAAAATACAGTAAAGGTTTAATAATGTTGAGTTCATGTTTAGCAGGTGAAATCCCACAAGCTATTCTTAAAGATGATCAAAAAAAACTTAAAGAATCTTTAGATTATTATTTATCAATTTTTGGTAAAGAAAATTTTTATATAGAATTACAATATCATAACATAGAAGAACAGAGAAAAGTAAATACAAAGTTAATCCAATTAGCTAAAAAATTAGATCTAAAGAGAGTAATAACTAATGATGCTCATTATCTAATTAAAGAGCATGCTAATCCTCATGATATCTTGCTTTGTATTCAAACAAAAAAACGAGTAGATGAACCTAATAGATTAAAATTTAAAACCCAAGAATTTTATCTAAAAAGTTATAATGAGCTTTATAGCATATGGGGAGATGATTTTAAAGATGCTTTCTTGAATACTTTAGAAATCTCTGAAAAAGTTAATTTAGAGCTAAAATTAAATTCTGTTTATTATTTACCTAAATACACTATAAATAATCAAGAGATAGATTCATTTGAATTCCTAAAAAAATTATGCTTAGAGAACCTACCTAAAAAATATCCTAATTATGATCAAAACGTACTAAATAGAATGGAATATGAATTAAAAGTAATAAACGATATGGGATTTAGTGATTATTTTTTAATTGTATGGGACTTTATTAATTGGGCTAAAAGTAGAGGAATCCCAGTAGGACCGGGTAGAGGTTCTGTTGGTGGTAGCTTAGTAGCTTACTTAATAGGAATAACAAATATAGATCCTCTAAAATACGGGTTATTATTTGAAAGATTTTTAAATCCTGGTAGAAAATCATTACCCGATATTGATACAGATTTCTGTCAATTAAGAAGGGATGAAGTTATAGAATATATTACCAATAGATATGGAAAAACAAGGGTAGCTCATATAGGAACTTTTGGTACTTTAAAAGCTAAAGCAGCTATAAGGGATGCTGCTAGAGTTTTAGGCTATCCTGCTTCCTTTGGAGATTATCTAGCTAAAATGATTCCCTTTAATTACTCCATTAAAGAAGCCTTAAATGAAAATAAAGAATTACAGAAAGAATACTATGAAAACAAAGATGTTAAAAAAGTAATAGATATAGCGATGGAAATAGAGGGAGTTATAAGAAATCAATCTGTACATGCTGCAGGAGTTGTTATATCTTCTATAGATTTAGATGAATTAACTCCCTTAATAAAACAAAATGATGTTATTGCTACTGCTTATGATATGTCATCTATTGAAAAATTAGGATTAGTAAAAATGGATTTCTTAGGTCTTAGAACACTTAGTGTTATTGATGATACCGTTAAATTAATTAAAAAAATTAATAACATAGATTTAGATATCTATAACCTAAATTTAGAAGATAAAAAAGTATATGAATTACTGAGTAATGGACGAACAGTAGGGGTATTCCAATTAGAAAGTAAAGGAATGCAAAGGTTACTTAAAGAATTAAAGCCATCTAATATTTATGAGATAATAAGTGCAATAGCATTGTATAGACCAGGTCCACTTGAAAGTGGATTAGTTAAGCAATTTATCCAATCTAAGCACGATAAATCTAAGATCCAATATTTACATCCAGATTTAGAAGAGATTTTAAAAGAAACATACGGGGTAATAGTTTATCAAGAGCAAATAATGCAAATAGCAGTTAAATTCGCTAATTTCACCTTAGCTCAAGCAGATGACCTAAGAAAAGCAATGGGTAAAAAGAAACCCGAAATAATGGAAAAATATAAAGAAATCTTTATACAAGGTTGTATAAAAAATGGATATGACGAACAATTAGCTAAAACCTTATTTGATATAATTGAAAAGTTTGCAGGTTATGGATTTAATAAATCACATTCTGCTGCTTATGGATTAATTACTTATATTACAGCTTATTTAAAAGCTCACTATCCTCATGAATTCTTAGCCTCTTTACTTAAAAGCGTTGAAAATAATCCCGATAAACTAAAAGTATTTCTAAACGAAGCTATTGAATTAAATATTAAAGTATTACCCCCTGACATAAATAAAAGTGAAGAAAACTTTAGTGTAGAAATCCAAGATAACGAAAAATACATAAGATACGGATTATTAGGGATAAAAGGTTTAGGACAAGCTGCTATTAATGAAATCATATCCAAGAGATCTAAAAAACCCTTTGAGGATATTTATGATTTCATTCTAAGAGTAAATACTCAAGTTATAAATAAAAAATCCTTAGAAGTTTTAATATTATCTGGTTGCTTTGATTCCTTACATCCCAATAGATTAGAATTATACAAAAATATAGATACCATATTAAACTTAGCTAAGAGTAAAAGTAATGCTCTATTTTCTATCACTAATAAAGCTTCTAATAATAAAATTTCTAAAGAATTAACCTCTTTAGATCAATCTAATAAAGCAGAGCAAGATAAATTATTAGAAATCCTAAAATTAGAAAAAGAAACCTTAGGAATATATTTATCAGATCATCCAGTAAATATAATCAAAAAAAATAATAATATAAACTTACCATTAATAGATGAAATAAAAAAGAATTATATAGAAACTTTAGAAACACAAATTTTGAATAATGAAGTAAGCATAATAGGAGTTATAAATGATATAAAAGAAAGCTATACAAAAAAAGGCAAAATGGTTAGTTTTATATTAGATGACCCTTCTGATTCTATAGAAACTATTGTTTATCCATCTGTATATCAAAATTTCAAAAACTATATAAAAGAAAATGAGATAGTTATTGTTAAAGGAAAAATAGAGGTAGATAAATCAAATGAAGAACAAACTGAGGATTTAGATCAAGAAGAAAATTTCAAATTAATAGCAACTGAAATATATTCCTTTAATAATTACATTACCAAAAATAACAACTTAAATTCAATTAATGATAATCTAAATAAAATAAATCCTTTTCTAAACCTTTCTATTTTTATTGAATTCAATCCAAATGATATAAATAACAATCTAAAAAATCTAAAAGATTTCCTTAATTTCATAAGGAATTTAGCAATACCCTATGAAGAAATTAATAAAATAAATACCAATGGAAAGGAATATATAAGTTTTTCTGTAGAAGTATATAATAACGATAAATACCAAAAAATTGAAACCAATAAATACATATCAAAAGATTCAATTGACATAATTAAATCCTTAATTAATACCCATAACTTAGAAAACGTTAATGTTTTCGTAGAGTTAATTAATAACTAAGTTGATAATTTAATAACATTAAAGATTCTAAATAATGGGGGAGATAAAATATTAATAAAGTTAATCATCTAAAAAAAGATGATCTAATAATAGCTGCTATTCTTTTATTTCCTACTTTTATTTTGCTAATTTTATTTGTAGTTTATCCAATTATAAAAGTAATTTTTAATTCTTTTTTTATTGATATAATTTATTTAAATATAAGGAAATGGGTTTTTTTAGGTAATTTTTTAGAAGTTTTTAAAGATAAAACTTTTTGGGTATGTTTATATAATAGTATAAAATTTGCTACTTTTAGTGTTCCATTTGAGGTTATTTTAGGTTTTTTAATAGCTTTATTTTTGTATTATAATGATAATAAACTAGTTAGATTTAGTGTGATATTACCGTGGGCTTTACCTACTGCTATTATGGCATTATCTTGGAGATTCTTCTTAAATGAAGATTACGGAATTATTCCTAAATTCTTTGGAATTTTTAACTTAAAAGATATATATTTATCTAATAACTTATTTGCGTTTATATGGATGGTTTTAGTGGATATTTGGAAAACTACTCCATTTATTGTTATTATTATGTATTCTGCTTTAAAAGGATTAAATAAAGAGTATTTAGAGGCTATGGATGTAGAGGGTGGGAATTGGTATCATAAAGTATTTTGGGTTATTATTCCTCTTATTATTCCTGCGGTAGCTGTCTCTATTATATTTAGGTATCTATATGCGTTAGCAGTATTTGATTTACCTTTAGTATTAACAGGTGGTGGCCCTTCTAACTCTACTAAAACTTTACCTATGTATATTTATGAAAATTTCTTTAAATTTTTAGATATAGGTTATGCTAGTTCCTTAACCTTATTCTCTACTATTATCGTATTCATAATCGCTTTCTTACTATTACAATTATTCTCCAAAATCTTTAAAACTAAAATATGAAAAAATTTAAAAAATAAAATAATTCACTTCTATATAGTATAACAACTACAATTAACTTATCTTTAAAGAGTTTTTTAGCACTTTTAACTACAAGATTTAAATCAATATATTATATTTAAAATTATACTTAGAACACTTTAAAAATATTTCTCTACGGTTTCCTTTAATGATACACATATCTTCCAAAATTTGATTGTACTTTATAAGGGAAGTAAAATAGTAAATTTCATTAATTTCCAATAGAATAATAGAAATCAAAACCATCAATTAAAAAATAAAAGAGAAGCCTGGAAAGTGCTAACTTAAAGGGAAACTTAGCTTTTTTACTTCTTAGACCATAATATAATTATACATTATTTTATTATTTTCCTACTTTTATTATTTCATCCTTTTGTTAAAAAATTTGTTTAAAATATTGATATTATTAAAAGCTTTTATCCTAAATCCAAAAAAGAATTAGATTGCCAAAAAACTAAGTATTAGCAATGCCTTAAGTATTCATGAAACACTTAATAAACGACAAAATCCTACCCAAAAATTTATAACCACTAATTCTTAAGCTACTCCCCTATAATTCCTAATAATTATAAAGGTTTAGTAGATAAAATAGTAAGTAAAAAAGAAGGGTACATAAAATACCCTTCCCTCTTTATTCCTAATGAATTATTAGTATTTCCCTTATAAGTAATTTATTAAGGAATAGCATTAATCAAAATATAGAAGTAGCTATTAACAGGAGCAGCACTATAGGATACAAAAGTCATTGTTGGAGCAGCTGCAAAAGGAGGATTAGTTCCAGGAGGAGTAGGAGGAACAGTTGAAGAATGTACTATATATCCCCTATCATGAGCCCCATCATCTAAATCTGTGTCTATCTTTTCTAAAGAAGAATATGGTATTCTAGAAGCACCGCTATTTAGCGGATTAAAAAGAACTAAACATATCCCATATCTTAAAGGAAAAAGATTTCCAGAAGATGCAAATCTAAGGTTAGATCCATTATTAACTGTTATAAGCTGTAGATCAGTTTTCCATGGACTAGCGCCTGACCATGTAGGAGAAGCAGCAGTTGAGCTTTTTTGCAAATAAGGGCCTTTCCAGCCTGTTCCAAAAGGAGAAACAAAATTAATCCACTGAGTCGGATATACAGACATGTCATTAAACATCAAAGTTGTAGCACTCCTTAAAGAAGAAATCATCTCCTCCATTGCTGATATCTTTGCATCTTCTGTCCGGTTTCCTATATACGGCAATAATATAGCAGCTAATATTGTTATTATAGCTACTACTACTAATAACTCTATCAATGTTATCCCTTTTATTCTTCTCTTTAGTCTCTTTCTTTTTTCCATCTTATCACCCCCTATTTAATATATTAAAAAAAATAAAAAAAATCCTCCATTTTTAATAATAAAAAACTTAAAAATATTTATTTTTTAAATAGATTCATGATATCTTTAATATTAGAGGTATTAACGGGAGCATTTAGCTCAGGGATATTCTCTTTTTTAACTATATTACCCATCTTCTTTAAGACTTTCCTCATTTCCCTAAAATGCTTTAAGATTAAATTCACTTCTTTAATAGAGGTTCCGCTACCTCTTGCTATCCTTGCTTTCCTACTACTATTTAATATATCCGGATTCCTTCTCTCTTCCTTTGTCATAGAGTTAATAATAGCTTCTATTTTATCTATTTGCTTAAGATTAAATAAAGAGTATTTAAAGGCATATGAACTAATTTTCACCAATTTTCTGGTTTATAAATTTTATAACCATTTTTAAGAACATAAGGATTTGGCAATAAATAATTTGAATATACTTTAGCAGGAAGAGAATAACAAAAATCAGCTTCTTTTTTCAACTCCTCACTTCTATTACCATATGGTATAACAACTACGATTAATTTATCTTTAAAAATCTTTTTAGCACTTTTTATAGCAGGTGTTAAATCAGTATCCCCTGAAATTATAAATATTACATCCGAAACACCTAAATACAGAATTTCCAGTAATTTAACAGCTATTTTTATATCAGTTTGTTTTTCTACTGGTTTATTATATTTAAAATTACAGTTAGGACACTTTAAACTTATTTTTTTAAATTTTCCTTTTTCTATAATAATACCCATATCTTCTAAAACTTGATTGTACCTTAATTGCTTGGTAATTTTTCTATCATAATCTTCTTTTGACATATTATATTTTTTAGTAATAAGGGAAGTAAAATAGTAAATTTCATTAATTTCCAGTTGATAATTTTGTCTTTTAGATTGAAAATCAATTTTATAGAATTCACATAAAGCTCTATAATTGAACCATTTGGCTTTTATATTAAAATCCTTTTTAACACGAACTACAGAATAATAAAAATTAAAACCATCAATTAAAAAACTAACTTTTTTCATTCTTAGTAAAAATTACAAAAAAGTGGATAAAAATAAAAAAACCCTCTGGTGGTCCAGAGGGGCCTGGAGAATCCTCTTCTCCAGGGAAGTTTTTTATTAGCTCTCTGGTGATCCAGAGAGGCCTGGAGAGCGCTACCCTCCAGGGAAACTTGCTTTTTATCTCTTAATCCCATAATATAATTATACTTTTTCTTATTATTTTCCTACCTGTATTATTTCCCCTAACATCCATTACTTCAGTTACCAATTTAGCACAAGTTAAGTTAATATCTACTCCCTATATTTTTCTAAAGAATAATAATTCAGTTTAAGCTACTTTTCTTATATCATATCATAGCATCTCCCCAATACTTCTTTTACCTTCTTAAAGCAAAAAAATCATTTTTATCTTTTAAATAGATTCATGATATCTTTAATATTAGAGGTATTAACGGGAGCATTTAGTTCAGGGATATTCTCTTTTTTAACTATATTACCCATCTTCTTTAAGACTTTCCTCATTTCCCTAAAATGCTTTAAGATTAAATTCACTTCTTTAATAGAGGTTCCGCTACCCCTTGCTATCCTTGCTTTCCTACTACTATTTAATATATCTGGATTCCTTCTCTCTTCCTTTGTCATAGAGTTAATAATAGCTTCTATTTTATCTATTTGCTTAGGATCAACATTAATCTCTCTAAGAGCTGCAGGATTTATCCCAAACATAGATAACGGCAACATAGATAATATACTCTTAAAATCCCCCATCCTCTTTATTAACCTAAGATAAGATAAATAATCATTAAAAGTGAATTCCCCTTGTAAGTATTTCTCAACTTTTTGCAATTCATCTTCTTCAATCTGTTTTTCTATTTTTTCAATAAAAGTTAATATATCTCCCATTCCTAAGATTCTTGAAACAACTCTATCGGGATGGAATATCTCTAAATCTGAAATCTTTTCACCAACCCCAATAAAATAAAGCGGTTTTTTAGTAACATATCTAATAGATAAAGCAACTCCACCTCTGGCATCACCATCTAACTTAGTAACAATAAATCCCGTTAAATTAACTTTTTCATCAAATTGCTTAGCAATATTAACCCCTTCTTGTCCTACCATAGAATCTACTACTAAAAGAGTATGCTCTATATATTCATTAAACTTATTTTTTATATCTTTTATTTCGTTAATAACTTCTTCGTTAATATGAACCCTTCCGGCAGTATCAACAATAATAGGGTTAAGCCCTTCATCCTTAGCAACCTGTAAAGCTTTTGAAATTATATCTATACTATTAGAGTTATGATCATAAACAATTCTTAAGTTATTTTGTTGAGCTAAATAAACCAACTGATCAATAGCAGCAGGTCTGTTAAAGTCAGCAGCAACAAGTAATGGATTATATCCTAATGATTTTAGGTAATAAGCTAATTTAGCGGCAGTAGTGGTTTTCCCTGAACCTTGTAATCCTACTAATAAAACAATAGAAGGGTTTTTTAAGATTTCAAAATTAGAAGCCTGACCACCTAATACCTCTATTATCTTATCCCTTGTAGCTCTTATTATTAACTGAGAAGGGGTAAAATACTCAACATTTTCTTTATCTTCCATCTCCCTCTTTATTAAAAAAGTTAATTCCCTTACAACATCTAAATGTACATCTGCCTCTAATAAAGCCAATCTTATATCCCTAATAGTTTGATCTATTTCTTCTTTTGAGATTTTACCTTTACCTGATAAATTTTTAACTATTTTACTAAAACTATCTACTAACTTTTCAAACATTTAATACCACCTCTTTATTTATAATTTCTTCTATTTGATTTATAAGGTTTTGATTATAGGTTTCTATAAGGATTCTAATAAGATCTTCAGTGCCTGAAGGTCTTATAAATACTCTTCCATTTTTATGTATCATATTCTCAATTTTTTCAAATAATTCCTTATTTTTTTGCATAAATTCTATTTTATTAGATACTTTAATGTTTATAAGCTTTTGAGGATAAAGTTTTATACTATCTATTAAATTAATAATTTTGTCAAAATTAATTAATAAAGCAGAAAGTAAAAATAAGGAAGTAAATAATCCATCACCTGTTTTTAAGAATAAAGGTATAACAACATGTCCTGAATTCTCTGCTCCAATTTGAGCTTTACCTTCTTCTATTGCCTGTGTTATATACTTATCCCCTACATTAACTCTAATTACTTCAACTCCCATTTCATTAAATTTTTCTTCTATTGCTAAATTACTCATATGAGTTAAAGCAACTTTTTTAATATTATATTTTAAACTATTTAGGAAATAAACTAAAGTTAAAATAATTAAGTCCCCATCTAAAAATAATAGCTTATTAAAATTTAGATTAACGAAAGCTAAGGTTCTATCAGCATCACCATCATAGGTAAAACCAATAACTAAATCATAATCACTACTAAATTTTAAGATTTGATCCTTTAAATTTTCATAATTAACAGAACCACAATTATAATTAATGTTATAACCATTAGGATTATTATTTATTATCTTTAAGTAGATTTGTAATTTTGTTTGTGTATTTATTAAATTAAGGAATTTAGAATAAATTTTAGGAGCTAAAGCAGATATAGCAGAATTCCCTAAATCTAATATAACTAGTATTTTTTTATTTTCTAAATTTTTCAGTGGTTTTAGTTTATTTTTTTCAAAAAATTTCTTAAAAAAACTTAATAAATTGTTAATATAGATTTTAGAAAAATCGTTAAATTCAAACTTATTAAGATTATTATCACTATAAATTAATCTATGATTATTTATATCAAATTGTAGGGATTTATATATTTCAACAAACTTTGAATTAATAGCTTTATTTAAATCAGATTCAATAAGTTTTTCTAATTGATTATCAATTTTTTGACCAAATTTATTAAATATCTTAATTCCATTATAAAAGAATGGGTTATGGGAAGCAGTAATCTGTATAGAATAAGATCTTTTATAATTAGAAATGAAAGCCATTAAAGGAGTAGAAGTAAAGCTATTAGATAAAATAACTTTCTTATTTATATTGTATTTATTAAAGAAAGAGATAATAGAGGAAGCACACGCTAAAGCTAAACTCAAGCTACTAAATCTAGTATCATAACCTATATATATATCTGTTACATCCTGTTTGTTAATTTTATTAATAAAGAAATAAGAGATAAGAAAAGAATTTAATTCATTTAAGAATGGATATTTTTCTCTTATTCCATCTGTTCCAAAAAATAGCTCCATTATTATAGTTTTTCAACATTTTTAAGATATATCCTTTTAACAATGAAATATTCTGATTTTATATAACTTTTATTAAACAAGCCCATATTTCAAAAACCCCCAAAAGGGATTTTGGGGTTTATTGCTGGGGCTTTCACCCCAGCAATCCCACACCCCTATAAAAAATCAAAAAAAAATCAAAAAAAAAACTAAAAAATCAATCTCCCTATTCTTACACCACTCTTGCTTCTCCTTCTCCACTCCTATACTCTCTTATCTTTGGTTGTAATTATCTCTATATAAAAATTAAAAATTAAATCCCTTAAATTAATTGAATTAAGTAGTAACAAGGACCCTGAAGCTAAGTAATTTATTTTATTTATTTAACTATTTTTAACTTCATCCAAGGAAGCACCAAAGTTTATATGAAAAACTTTATTATCTAAAACCATAGCAGGAACACTTTTAACTCCATAGCTTTCAGCTTCTCTTATTCTATCTTTAGCTTGTGCTAAATGAACTACTTCTAAATCATATTTACTCTTATCTATCAATTCTAAAACAGCATCCTCAGCTGTTTTACAAACTGGACAACCTGCATGATAAAAAATTACCTTCTTCTTCATAATCCATTACCCCCCCTTTTTTATTTATTTTTTAAATTTTTTATACTTAGCTCCAGGATCCATTAATAAAATAAATTACCATATAATTAGATAATCTAATTTTTATTTTCTTTATCTAATTATATATTCCAAAAAAAATCAAAAAATCCTTTTCTATAATAAGTTAAATATGATAACAAATCTAAAAGCAAAACATATCCACCTTTAAAAAGGAAATTATTATAAAAATAAGCATAAAACTACTTAAACTTAATAAAAAAAATAAAATTACTTTAAAATCTTATTTTAACATTTTTTTTACATTTAAACATCATTTATAAAACAAAAATAGGATATAATAAATTAACAATTTAAAAATCATGAATAACTTAAACTAAGCTAAAGGGAGGTAATATAAGATGGAAATAAATAATACAGAATTAAAAAATATAATATCAACAAAAATAGATAAAATAAGAGATAAAACTAATTCTATAAAAGGAAATTCCCCAGTTTCTGATAATAAAGAAAACACAGATATAAATAACGTACAGCAAGAAGAAAAAGATTGGACAGTATTTGTAAATATAAATATAGAAAATGAATCATCTTTAAAAAATGTTTTAACAAATTTAAAATTATTAGAGTTATCTGGATCTGATAAGAATTTAAATATAGTAGTTCAAGCTTATGCTCCTAGTTGGAAAAAAGTAAAAAGGTTTTATATTGAGAAAAAAGGAGAATGGACTACAAGTAATCTTATTAAAATAATCCTAAAAAGCCTTATTCCTTTCTATACCCCTAAGATAGAAAATAAGCCTATACAAGAATTAGAAAATGTTAATCCAAATGATCCTAATTTCATAGGAGAAAGTTTAAAATGGGTTACATCTAACTTTCCTTCTAAAAAATTTATGGTAATAGATATGAATGATTCTAAAAACCTAAGTACATTTAGAACAAGTAATTTTAGTAAAGCACTAGAAGATAGTAAATTATCTAAAAAACCAGATATATTAATAATGGGAGGCTCTAATATAGTGTCTTTAGAAAATATAACCCAACTAAAGGATAAAGCTAATTATTTAATAGGTACAACAGGATTTGCCAATGCTTTAAATATTCCATTTGCTATGTTTATCAATGAGATGAAAAATTTAATAGATGGAGGACCTAATGATCCTGAAACTATAGCAAAATCTTATTTTTTAATGCATAATTTAGCAGGAGCTTCAAGTAATAGCGCTATCGTTAATCTAAATAATGATAAAATAGAAGAAGTAGTTAAAGCTTATGATAATTTAGCACTAAAATTATTAAATTTAAGCGAAGAAGAATTAATAAATAAAATATTACCTAAGATTTATAAAACAGAGGATTTAGCAAATACCCCCTTTAGGAAACCTTACTTAGAATTCAGAGATGCTTCTTCGTTCTTAAATAACTTAATTAATTCTACAGATATAAATGAGGACATCAAACAAGCAGCTAAAGAAGCACTGGAAAAAACTAATAATATTTTACTATCTTTTAATAACTTAGCAACAGATATAGATCCTAAAGCTCAGGGGCCTTCTATATTCATGCCAATTAATTTAGGAAACTTTAAAGCAGATAAATTCCCTATCCCAAAAGATTTCCAAAAAGATTTAGGATATTCTAATTCAGAATTTGCTAAACAAACTCATTGGGATGAATTCTTAAATAAGATCTCTCAAAAGAGCTTAGTAGAAAAATTCCTAAGTAAATTGGGATTTAGTCAAAAATTTATAGATAATCTTTACGCTTTTAAAAATGATGCTAATGAAAAATATAATACTTATATAAAGCCATTTGCAAGTTTAACTTCTTGGTATAATGCTGTAAACAAAATTGGCTCTAATAAAATCCCTTCTTTCCTATTTTTACCTCCCATTGTTTCTTTAGTCTTAGGTATAATTGGATCCTTAGATCAGATATATGAAAATGCAAAAAAAGGAGAATATATTTTAACTAATGATATAAAAGATAAATCTAAATACTTAAGTTCCATTGGATTTAGTTTAGCACAAGGAACCACTAAATTAATAGCTAATTTAGCTTACGTATTACCGTTTTTAGGACCTGTAGGAACAACCGCAGGATTACTGACTTTCCTTCTCCCTTGGATCCAAGATTTTTATAATGTATATCAAAATTATAAAGAAGTTAAAGATAAATTTGTGTATAATGATCTAAGTTTAAAAGATTTATTCTTACTATCATTATCCCAAAAATTAGCAACAAATAACAATTAATATTTTACTAAAGAAGGAATAATAAATAAAAATATAGAATAATAAAATGTAGATAGAATATGAATATGGTATAAGGGGAAAAGGGTACCTCCCCCCTTTTTCCCCCCACCTCCCCCCTGTCTTTCCTTCTTTTTTTATTTTTGTCTCTTTTAATTTTTGTTTTGTATTTTTCTTATTAAAAAATAAAAGGATAATTTACAATATTTAAAGAATTTTAATAGTAAATAAAAATAAAAACATGACAAATAATAAAGAATTTTGATTAAATAGTTTAATTAAATAGGGGGAAAAGGATATGAAAAATTTTTTTAAAGAGATACTAAGAATAAAGCCGGTAGAGGATTTCTTAGAGGATTTAGAGAAGGGTCCGCAATTAAAGAGAGCATTAGGAGCTTTAGGATTAATATCCTTAGGCTTAGGAGCAATAATAGGAGCAGGAATATTTGTTATAACTGGGCAAGCAGCAGCAAATTATGCAGGTCCTGCAGTAGCTATATCCTTTATAATAGCAGGGTTAGGTTGCGCATTTGCAGGGTTGGCTTATGCTGAATTTGCTGCCATGGTACCTATAGCAGGTAGCGCTTATACCTATGCCTATACTACCTTAGGGGAATTTTGGGCTTGGTTTATTGCATGGAATTTAGTATTAGAATACTTAATTGCAGGATCTACAGTAGCAGTCGGATGGAGTGGATATTTTACTAGTTTACTAAAAGATTTTGGAATAATTATCCCTAAAGAAATAGCTTCTGCTCCTGTAGATGTAATAGATTCTGAAACTAAAAGAGCTATATTATCAAATAATTCAGCTACTTTAATAGAGAAATTTCTAGCTTTTTTAAATTTAAAATTAACAGGTAGTTATTTTAATTTTCCTGCAGTATTAATTGTTTTTATAGTTGGAATTGTTTTATTAATAGGAATAAGCGAATCAGCAATAGTTAATAATATAATAGTGATAATAAAGGTTTTAGTATTATTAATTTTTTTAGTAGTAGGATTTGGGAAAATAGATCCTTCAAATTGGACACCATTTATACCACCTTCAGAAGGATTTGGAAAATACGGAATAACAGGGATATTAAGAGCAGCTGGTGTTGTATTTTTTGCTTATATAGGGTTTGATGCAGTTTCCACTGCTGCTCAAGAAGCTAAAGATCCTCAAAAAACACTACCTATAGGGATCTTAGGATCCTTAGCTATCTCTACTATTTTATATATCTCAGTTAGTTTAGTTTTAACAGGTGTAGTAAATTATAAAGAACTAAATGTACCAGATCCTATTGCTGTAGGTATTGATAAAATTGGGATACCATTTTTAAAATTATTAGTAAAATTAGGAGCATTAGCAGGATTAACTTCTGTTATAATGGTTACTTTATTAGGTCAAACAAGGATATTTTTTTCTATATCCCGAGATGGATTACTACCTCCAATTTTCTCAAAGGTACATCCTACTTTTAAAACCCCTTATATTTCTACCATAATAGTAGTTTTATCAGCAATGCTAATAGCAGCAATATTTCCCATAAGATTATTAGGGGAATTAGTATCAATTGGTACCTTACTAGCTTTTGCAATAGTAAGTATAGCAGTATTAATATTAAGGATAACAAGACCTGATATAAACAGACCATTTAAAACTCCTGCGGTTTGGATAGTAGCTCCTTTAGGAGCTATATTTTCCTTAGTTCAAATGGTTTTCTTACCTGGAGATACTTGGATAAGATTAGTAATATGGACTATAATAGGAGTAAGTATATACTTTTTTTATGGATTTAAAAATAGTAGATTAGCTAAAAAACAAAGTAATAATGAATAAAAAATAATAAGAGGTTAGGTAATATGAGATATAGTAAAGCTTTTATATATACTTTAAAAGAGAATCCTTCAGATGTTACCTCTTTAAGTCATTCCTTACTAATTAGAGGGTGTTATATATATCAACATGCTTCAGGAATATATAATTTTCTACCTTTAGGTTTTAGAGTTTTATCAAAAATATGGAAAATAATCCAAGAGGAAATGGATAAAATAGGGGCTCAAGAACTATTAATGCCTGCTTTACATACCTCCAATTTATGGCTAAAAACTAATAGATATTATACAATGGATAATGTTTTATTTAAATTTAAAGATAAAAAAGGTGTAGATATGCTATTGGGACCTACTCATGAAGAAATAATAACAGATATAGTAGCTCACTTTGTTAAAAGTTATAAAAATCTTCCATTATTGCTATATCAAATACAAGTAAAATTTAGAGATGAACTAAGACCTAAAGGCGGATTAATAAGGGCTAGAGAGTTTATAATGAAAGATCTATATAGTTTCCATACTTCCTTAGAATGCTTAGATAAAACTTATAACGATGTTTATAAAGCTTATACTAATATATTTGAAAGATTAAACTTACCGTTTGAAGTAGTAGAAGCTCATTCAGGAGCAATTGGTGGAGATGTTTCTCATGAATTCATGTTAATTACTAAAAGTGGAGAAGATAAATTTATAAAATGTATGAATTGTGGATATACTGCAAGTACTGAAATAGCTAAAATAAATAAACCTTCTTTTTCATATTCTTATAAACCTGTTGAGCTTAAAATTTTAGAAGAAAAACATTTAATACATACTCCTAATACTTCAACTATAGAAGCATTAGTTAAACATCTTAATAAAACTGAAAAAGATTTTGTTAAAAGTATTCTATATAAAGATAATGAAAATAATTTTTACTTAGTTTTAATCAGAGGAGATAAAGAAGTAAATGAAATAAAACTAAATAAGTATTTAGGTAAAGATGTATTTTTAGCTAATGAAAGTGATTTTAAAAGTAATAATTGGGTATTAGGATATATTGGTCCAGTTAATCTAAATAATAGACATAAGATAAAAATAATAGCAGATTATTCTATTGTAAATTTAAAAGATATAATAGTAGGAGCAAATAAAAAGAATTATCATTTTATTAATTTAAGTTTTGAGAATTTAGAGGTAGATGAATTTGCTGATATTTCTGTAGCTACTGATAACGATGAATGTTTTAGATGTTCAGGTAAATATAAAGTTTATCAAGCCTTAGAATTAGGGCATATATTCAAATTAGGAACTAAATATTCTGAAGCCTTACAAGCTTATTTTATGGACGAAAATAACAAATTAAAACCAATAATAATGGGATGTTATGGAATAGGTGTTAGTAGATTAGTTTCAGCTATAGTAGAAGCCTATTCTTTAGATAATTCTATCACTTGGACATTTAATTCCGCACCTTATAAAGTACATATAATCACTATAAATACTGACGACAAAATTCAATTTGAAAAATCCCTAAATTTATATAATGAATTAGTTTCTAAAGGAATAGAGGTTTTATGGGATGATAGGAAAGAATCAGCAGGTGTCAAATTTAAAGATTGGGAACTATTAGGAATACCTTTTTTAGTAGTTATAGGTAATAAAATAAAAGATAATATGGTAGAATTTAAATTTAATCCAAATTTTTATAAAACTCTGAAAAACGAAATTTTTGAAAAAATTGCTAATTACCAAAACCTATTAATAGAATATAATCAAGTTGCTCTAATAGTAAATGATATAATCGAATTCTTAAATAAAAATATAAATTTAAAATGAAATATAAATACAAAATGAATTATTGATAAATTATGGAAACAATATTAGAAAAATTTAAAAATACAAAAGACTTATTAACAATTATAATATTTGATCTAAATTTAGAAATTAAAGACTTAAAAAATTTATTTAATATCTCACAAGAAGAGCTAAATTCTTTAATAGAACTTTTAAAAAAGATACTATTAAATAAAATAGATAGGGATTCTTTAAAAGCTGATTTTAATTATATTTCATTTAATTATAAAGAAAACATAGTTATTATTTTTAAGTACAAAGATCTAATAGTAGTTTTATTAGGTAATAAAAATCTAAAAGAACCGCTAATAAGAAGTACCATAAAATCTCTATAAACTTTATTTTTATTATTTTTTACTATCAGGATAAAAATAAATGAGAAAAGTAAAAAAACAAGATAAAGGAGAAAAGAAATGGGAAAAATAGAAAGCAAAGAAAAAGAAAAAGAAATTAAAGCTGGTTATGTAGCCATAGTAGGGAAACCCAATGTAGGGAAATCTACTTTAATTAATAATCTATTAAATACAAAAGCTTCAATAGTTTCTCCAAAACCTCAAACCACTAGAGTTAATATCTACGGTTATACAATAAAAGAAATTGATAATAAAATCATACAATTAGTATTAATAGATACTCCAGGTTATCATAAACCAGTTAATATGTTAGGTCAAAACATGATAAAGCATGTAGAATTAGCTTTAACTGAAGCTGATGTTATCTTAATGCTTATAGATGCCACTAGCCCTTTAGATGATGAAGATTTTTTATTTATTAACTTATTAAAAGAGAAATTTTCAAACAAAAATATAATTTTAGGTATAAACAAAATAGATAAATTAGAAAATAGGAATTTAGCTTTAACAATAATAGAAGAAATGAATAGTTATAATTTATTTAAAGAAATAGTTCCGATATCTGCTATAAAAAATGAAAATATAGATAGATTAATTGAAGTATTAGCTAAATACTTACCTTATAACGAGTATTTAATAGATCCCCAAGATAGTCAGCCGTTTATTGGTAATCTTAGATTTTTTATTGCAGAAGTAATAAGAGAAAAAATCTTATTATTTACCCATCAAGAGTTACCATATAAAACTGCAGTATTTGTAGAACAAATAGAAGAAAGAAAAAATAATCTCCTTTATATAGCTGCTACTATTTTTGTAGAAAAAGAATCCCAAAGAGCTATAATAATAGGAAAAAACGGACAAATGATAAAAAAAATAGGAAAAGCTGCTAGAGAAGAACTTGAATTCATCCTTAAAAAGAAAATCTATTTAGATCTTTGGGTTAAAGAAAAAGAAAACTGGACCTCTAAACTAGATTTCATCCAATCCATAGGATACTAAACTTTTAAACTACCTTTTTAAAAATATACATAAGTTAAAATAGCATAATCCATTAAGTGATTTTAAAAATAAATATTTGTTTTTTAAATTTTATTTTACTAATAATTCTAGCTTAATAATAAATGAACTGACAACAAATTATATATATCGCTATAAGAAGAACAGTAATCTTTAAAGTAATTCATTATCTTTTCAAGTGCACTCTGCTTATTAACTGATATTTCTAAATATCCAAAGCTTCCCTTTATAAGAAATAATTCATCACCTAAAGCCTGGGAATATGAATTATAAAATTTATCAATTACTAATTGTTTATCTAAGTTATTAAATTTAATTATACATTGATTAATTTTTTTAATTTTATTATGAGGAATATTAGTTATGACATTTCCAAAATGATCAGCATATAATAATCTACCTTGTATATAATTTTGTTTTTGTTTTATTTTAAATAAGTCTTTAAAAATAAAAGGTTTTAAGGTATGATCTTTAGTTATAAATTTATCTAATAAATTTATGTTATTTAATTTAGCAAATGTTAAAGCGGCAATAGGGGCAAATACTGATTTCCCATGAAAAGTATTATCTATATCAGTTATAAAACTTTTATAAAATATCCCTTTAGATTTTATATCCTTTAATATATTCTTTAGAGAAATTTTATAGATAAATTCAAGTTTATAATTTCTATTATAAAAAGCAGTTAAAATCCCATTGTTTCTTGAGATTATATATAATTCTTTTTTTAGATTATTTTTTGTTTTAGAAAACTTAGCAATTATTGGTTTATTATATATTAAATTTTTGGTATCTCCTACTTGAGGGTCTATAACAACTAAAAAAATTGAATTATTGGGAACAATATCTAAAACACTTTGTAAATTAATTATTCCTTGTATAATATTATGTCGTTCAATATTATGAGTTATGTTTATTAATTCTGTTTTTAGGTTAAGATTATTTAAGAAATTATGAATAATTATTTTTAAAGCACTTACAAAGTAATCCTTAGATCCGTAATCAGTTAATAAATATATCATCAATAACTGAATAATTTAAATAATTTATGATAATTCCTTAATTTAATTTACTTGAACAATTATATAAGATATCATCAATATTATCTTATATATACCTTAAGCTTAGTTTTTAAGAACACCTTTTTTATTTATTACCTACTATATGGGTAGAATATTTTAAGCAATCACTTAATTTGGTTATTCTAGAATAATTAAAATATCTCCTTCTTTAACAAAGTCTCCATTATTGGGGATAATTTTTTTAACAACACCATCAAAATCAGAATTAACTTCATTCATTACTTTCATAGCTTCAATAACACAAACTACATCCCCTTTTTTAACATTTTTCCCCAAATTAATAAGCTCATTTCCTGATATATTAGTATAGAAATTTCCACTTAATGGTGCCTTTATGATTTTAGTATATTTTGATATATCATCTTCTTGAGGTGTTTGAATTATATTATTTTCTTCTATTAATTCAGTTTGTATTTTTTCTTGTTCCATACTTATAGGTGTTGAAGTTAATAAATTTGGGTTAATATTTATTAGCCCTTTAAGATCAATTTCTTGTTTAGAAGAAATTTTTATTTCAAAATCTTTTATCTTTAATTCAAATTCCTCCAAATTGTTTTTTTTATAAATTTCTAAAATTTTATCCAATAATTCAAGAATATCATTTTGCTCTTGACCTATAAAAATACTTTCCTTCATAATATCTTATTCTTTTAATTTATATTTTATTCCTTTTTTAAAGGAAATAATTAAAAATTAAATAAAAATAAATAAAGAATAGCTTAAAATAGAAACTTTGCTAAAAAAATTTAAGAATTAATATTTAACCTAAATTTAGAAATAAAAAACTTGAATAATTTATCTACATCCCTCTAAGTAGCCCAAAATTCTTTAATTGAAATTTTAAAAAAGATACTGTTTAACAAAATAGATTGATTTTAGGGGATAATAAAAAGCTAAAATAATTATTAATAAGAAGTACCATAAAATTTTTATAAAATCTTTATATGTTAAAAGTAAGTGTTGTTATTCCTTTTAAGGATTATAATCAAATATTTTTAAATAATTTGTTAGCACTAAATTACCAGGAATTTAGAGATTTTGAAGTAATAATTGTTGATAATTCCTTTAAATTAAAAGAAATTCTAAAACAAGAAAATATAACGGACAAATTAAACTATGAATTAAGAATAGTAAATGGGGATGGAAATAGTAGAGCTTCTGCAAGAAACATAGGGATACTGTATTCTAAAAATGATATAGTATTATTTTTAGATGCAGATATGCTTCCTCATAAAAACTTAATAAAAGAACATATCATGATTTACAAAGAATATAAAGCTAAAAACATAGCAGTTATAGGCTTAGAACTTAGAATAAATGATTTATCCATACTTAAAGATTTCAATGACTACCTAAATTTTATAAACAATATTTACCTTAACTATCCCAAAAGTAGATTAAATTTAAAAAAAAGGGAAATAAGTTGGTATAAGTTTCTAACTGGTAATCTATCATCATTTAAAGAGAATTTTATAAAAACAGGATTATTTGATAGCAATTTTAAAACCTATGGTTTTGAGGACTTAGAATTAGGATACAGATTCAATAAATTAGGTCTAAATTTAATTTTTAATCCGCTTTCAGTTTGCTACCACTTACACCCACTAAATTTTAAAAATCGGACAAAAAACAAAATAGAATCTGTTAAAAATCTAAAACTATTCTATCAAAAATATCAAAACCCAAATATATTAAAAATTTTAGGGATAAATCTATTTTCTAAAATACTATATAAATCAATCCCAAAAACTTTAATAAACCAAATAGAAAAAAAATTAGAAAATTATTATTTTAGTAATTATCATCTTACCAATAATGAAAGTAGATATATAAGATTTATAGAAGATATTTATGTAAATTATCATTTTTATAACTCTTTTGAAAAAGCTTAAACAAAATTTATATTAAAAACCCTTCAAATCTAAAAATTTTACAATTAATTAACTTTTTATTAATATATTTTTAACATTTTTTATTTAAATTTGAATTAAAAGGGTAAGTATAGATGGAGGTGAAAAGAAATGAATTTTATGAATGAATTATTGGGTAACCATTATGAGTATATGAGAAAAGCGTTAGATGCAGCTTGGCAAAGGCAACAAGTTATAGCAAGCAATATAGCTAATGTAGCTAATCCTAATTATATTGCTAAAGACTTAAATTTTGAACAAGTTTTTGCAGAAATTAGAAAAGAAATAGATAACAAAAATGATCCATTTAATGTTAAATTACAAGCAGATGAAGAAGGTCATATAACTAATAATGTAGAATTAGCAAGTTATACTCCTGAAGCTGGATCTCTAGGTAAAAGACCTGATATTAATGAAGAAATGAATAAAGTCCTTGAAAACCAGATAAAATATCAACTATTATTAAAAGGAGCTTCCTCTCCTTTAAAGAGCTTAACTGAAATATTTGAAAGAATGTAAATTAAATAAATTAAATAAATAAATATATAAATAAAAAAGGGGTGATTATATGAATATAAACGATAATTTAAATAACTTTAATATAGTAAAACCAGAAAAAATAGCTAATCCTTTTAAAACTGAAGAATCAAAAGAAACTCAAGGAATAGGTACTTTTAGTCAATTATTTAATAATGTAATTGGAAATGTTAATAATAAATTATTAGAAGCTAGTGAAATGAGTAGGAAAGTAGCAAGTGGAGAAGTAAAAGATATAAACCAAGTAGTTTTTGCTTGGCAAGAAGCTGGATTATTATTAAAAATGACAAGAGGAATAGCCCAAAAACTTATAGAAGGAGCTAAAACCCTATTCCAAACTAATATATAATTTTTATATAACTTTAAATAGTTTATAAAAAGGAGGGGGATTAAGTATGTTTGATGCTTTAAAAATAGCAGCAACAGGGATGAGTGCTAGCAGACAAATGATGGATGTAGTAGCAGAAAATATAGCTAATGCAAATACTACTATGACAATATCTGGAGAACCATATAAGCGAAAAGATGTAGTCTTAGCAGCTAAGGACCTAAACGAAGATGATGATATACTTACAGTTAGTTTTGATGAAGAATATGAAAAAAAAGTAGCAGGAGTTGAAGTAGTTGGTATTAAAGAAGCAAATAACGGTTTTAGAAAGGTATATGATCCTACTAACCCCAATGCTGATAAAGATGGCTATGTAACTCTACCTAATGTTAATGTAGTAGAAGAAATGGCTAAGATGATACAAGCTTCTAGAATGTATGAAGCTAACGTAAGTGTAGTAGAATCAATTAAAAATATGGCTACTAAAGCACTTGAACTTATTCAACAACAATAATAACATTTATTATTATTTTAGTATCTACCAGCTAATTTATATAACCTTTTTATACGCTCTTCAATAGGTGGATGAGTAGAGAATAAATTTAATAAAGACCCAGGATTAACAATAAATAAGTGATTAGTAGCCAAGTTTTGACGTGTTAAAGGTATATTAGAAGCGTAGTAATGTAGCTTTTCTAGCGCCTTAGCAAGAGAAATAGGATCATTTATTATCTTAGCTCCTGTTTCATCTGCTAAATACTCTCTTGTCCTGGAAACTGCCATCTGAATTATTAAAGCAATAATAGGCCCCAAAATTAATATAAGTAAGTAAGAAAATATATTTAGATGATTTTCTTCTTCATCTTTTCCTAAAAATAAAGTCCATTGGAAAATATCAATAATAAAATTAATAGCAGACGCAATCCCAGCTGCTATAGTAGAAATAAGTATATCTCTATTTTTTATATGTGCAATTTCATGAGCTATAACTCCTCTTATTTCATTATAATTTAGTAAATTTATTAATCCTGTAGTAATAGCGACAGCAGAGTTACTCGGATTCCTACCAGTAGCAAATGCATTAGGCTGATCCTCATCTATTATATAAACCCTTGGCATAGGAATTCCCGCTTTAACTGCTACCTCCTTAACTATATCATAAATCTCACCAGAATGAATTTCTTGTGCTTTATAATAACTTAATACGATCTTATCAGAAAAATAGTAGCTAATAAAATTAATAGCTAAAGCTATAATTAAAGCTATATACATTCCTGTTTCTCCAGCTACTAACTTACCTAAAAATAAAAATAAACTCGTTAAAACTCCTATTAACAATATAGTTTTAAAATAATACCACATATGCCATTAAATCTCCTTTCCTATATATAATTATTTCCAAATAACTAAAATTTTATACATCCCTAAAATTTTATACATCCCAAAAATCGATTTTTTATATTTTTTTTATATTTTTGATTTTAGATAGTTATTGACGATATAAGCAGTAAAAGGGAAGCTAGCAGTAAAAGCAGGAGACACAGCATTTAAGATATGTATATTATTCCCATTATCAAGAATAATAAAATCATCTTCTAGTTTTAGAGTTTTTTTATTAACTAATTGAGCTCTTATACCACTTAATGCCCAATTAAACTCACTTATAGCTGGTATCTCTTTTACTAGCTTTTTTGCTTTATTATAAACACTACTTTTAAACAAATTATAAATTTCTCTAAAAAATAACTTTTTATAATCCTTATTAAATAGAAGCATTTTTAGATTATAAATAAGGGATTCCTTGAATTCATTAAAATTTTTGAATAATAAGGCAAAATTGTTAAAATAATTTTCTCTATATAGTGCTGGTAAAGCAGTAGGTCCTATCTTTATTACATCAGAAATAGTAAAATGTATCCCTAAAAAAGGGAACCCCTTTAAAGGAACTGGATATACACTTTTACCTATAAACTTATTATTCCCTAAATATTTTAAATACAATCCTTTATACTGAAATTTTGCAAAAAAGTTTTATAGAAATTTTAATCTTTGGTAAGATCCAAAATCATTACTACTTCATCGATTATTTTTCCTTTGTATTGAATTTGTTTTGGAATTTTGGCTACTTTTTTGAATCCAAATTTTTTATAAAAATTTTGGGCGATTTTATTATTCTCAAATACCGAAAGTCGAATTATTTTTGGTTTCAATTTCTTTTTCGCCAATCTCAAGAGAGTCTCCATTAAACATTTCCCTACCCCCATTCCTCGGTATTCTTTTCTTACAGAAATTGCAAGCTCTCCCACATGAGTTTTTCTTTTACTTCCCATTGCAATTTGAGCTGTTCCGACAATTTTTCTCCCATCTTCAGCTACACAAAAAACTGAATTTTTCTTTCTTATTCGCTCTAGAGTATTTTTAAGCCATTCTTTTTCTTCTTTTAGAGACAATTTTTTGTTAAAAAGAATTTTAGCTTCCTCTTCAATCAAAGAGTTTATGTATTCTAAAAAATCTTTTGCTCTTTTTAAATCTTTTGGGGACAATTCCCTGATTTTAATTTTTTTACTCTCTGGAATTTTCAACTCTGGCATCTTCCCAAGCCCTCCTCTTTATTACAAAATTTTACTTGATTTTCAAGGTTTGAAGAAGGAATAATAACATAATCATGTTCTATTTTAAAAATTCTATTTTAAAAAGAGAAGCAATTTTATCAGAATATAACCCTGCACAATTAACTAAAAACTCAAACCTAACTATATCTTTAGTAGTCCTTACTTTATTAATATCTAAAACCTCAATTAATTTATCTTCAAAACTAAATTCTACTTCATTATTTTTTAGTTGGTCATATAATACTTTCATAACTTCTAAGGGATTTATAACAAAAGTAGAAGGAACATATAAAGCCTGTTTATAAAGTTTTACATTCTCTTCTATCTTTAATACTTCTTTATCATCTACTACAAAACATTCTATTTGATTTTCATCAGCATTATTTTTTAAAGTGAATAATTGTTCTAATTCTTGCTCATTAGTAGGTACTATTAATTTCCCTATAGATTTAACGTCTATCTTATATTTATTACAAAATTGTTTAAAAAATAAATTACCTTCTTTACTGAAAATAGATTTAAGGGATCCTTTTTTATAGTAGATCCCTGAATGTATCACTCCACTATTTCTACCTGATGAATGAAATCCAAAATTATTTTCCTTATCTATTACTAATATTTTTTTGTTATTATATATTTTTTTAAGATTCCAAGCAAGAGATAACCCAATAATACCAGCTCCAACTATTAAAAAATCTACTTCCCTCAATTTACTTCCACTTTTTTATCCTTAATTTCTCTAAAATAATTTATCTAAACTTCTAAATTTATCAAAAGTTATAGTTTATTAGTAGTTAATTCTAATTCAATAGGATAAAACAAACCAGGTGTTATAAGAAAATAAATACTTTCATTAATTTCTTCATTAGGTTCTAAGTAAAATGTAAGAAGATTTTTATACATTCCTGAATCCACTCTATAGATATTACCTTTATATAGGAATACAAAAGGGGTATAGCCTGAAACACTTGAAGCATATAAAAAAACCTTCTGCTTATTTAATGTATTATTAACAATATTAATTTTTACCTTATAAAGTACTCCATAATTAGAATAATTGAGGTTATTTTTATTATCATTATTAAAAGTAGCTAATTTTAATTCTTCTTCTTTTGATGGTATTCTAATTGAGTAAAAGGGATTAGATACATAAAAAGTTAATTCCTTTTGAATAAAAGGTTTTTCAAATTTCCCTGTAGATCTTGGCGAATTATCGCTAATCAAATAATTTAATTCTTTATTGAACTCAAATTTATTATTTAATGTATAAATTTTAATTTTAAGTGTTTTTTTAGCTTTTAAGTAAATAAAACCAGTTAAAACATTATCTTTTGAAATATTTTCGCAAACTAAAAATATTCTACTTTTAGGTCTTATATTTAAATTAATAAACCTATTATTGTTAATAAAATCAAAAAACGAATAAGAAGCATTAATCCCGCTTTGTATCTCACTATTTGATATACTATAATCTAAATAATAATTTATATTTATTTTATAATCACCCTCATTACTAAGTTCAACAATAAAATTTTTATTATTTAAGAATAAATGATGAAACCAGATAAAATAATTAGCATCTTCTTGTAAATAGTTCTCATATAATATACCTTCAGATGAAATCTTTTCAGGATTATTCGATATTATTAAATAATCGAAATCAATAGGATTATAAATTTTTTGATGCTCAAAATTTAAAACAACTTTTTCTTTACTAAGATAGTAAATCCCATTAGTTAATCTTTCATTGCTATTTAATTCTTCAGGAAAAATATAATACTTTAAACTATTATTTTTAAATTTATACTCATATTTCAAATTAGTATCCTTATAATAAATTATATTAGGTAAAATAAGAGTATTAAACCAATTTATTTTCTTTAGGTAATTAAAATCAGTAGAATAGGAAATAAAATATTCATTAAAAGGTAATTCAAAAGCGGGGATTTTAGAATCTATAATTATCTCATCTTCAAAAATGTTATTATCTTTATTAACAACTAATTTTAAATTATAGTTTCCAGGTTTTTTAGGAATTACTTTAAATAAATTATCACTTATTAAATTTACTTCTAAATTTTCATCAGTTAATATATTAAAGCCTACATCATCCTTTTTAATTACCTTCAAATAATAATCTTTATTTACTATAGTTAACAAATAATTTTTTTCAAAGAATACAGGGGGGAGTAAATCAATATATTTCCTTATTAAATTTAAATAACTATTTAATAAACCTTCTTTAGAATAATATCCACTTAAAAAAGCTAAATCCTTATTAATACCTACTAATTTTCTATTTTTCAGTAAAATATTATAAACTCCGCTATAATCATCATAAGTATATTTTATATCTTTATAAGAGATATTCCCTTGATTAAAATAATTTAAAGTTTCTATTATATTTCTTGAGTAATAATTTTTATGGATATAAAAAACTTTAGTAAGTGTTTTATTAATTTTAGCATAATAAACAATAAAATTACCTTCTTTTTTTTCTATCAGATCAACTCCCGCAAATACATAAGATACACCTAAAACAAAAATAAAAACAAAAACCAATATATAGATAATTAAAATTCTAAAATTCAGCAGCATATTTTTAAAAAAGCTATCCATATTAATTTATTATATATTTTTATTAAAATATCCTACTTACAAGCAGTAAGCTAGCCTAAACTTATATAGAGTAGAAAATTTTTTATAAATCTATGTAAAAAAATTTTATCATTTATTCCTTGTTAATAATTGATCTACTTAATTATTTCATCAATGATAGTTATTAAAATTTTGATTATATCTTTATAAAAATTTTTATAGCTACTTTTTAAGTTACTTATATTATCTAATAAATTAGAATTTAATAAACTAAATTTATTTAATAAATTAGCATCACTAAGTAATAAATATTCTTTTAAAAATCCCAAATTAAACAAGAATAATTTAATCTTTTCCATATTTTGTGTATTAACTTTGTATATTTTTTGTATTAAAATAATACTATCCAAAATTTTACTTATTTTAAATAAATTCAAATTAGATCTACTTAGTAACTTTTGATAAAATAAATTATCATATAAATTATTATTTTTATTATCCTTAAATTCAAACTTATTTTCAAGATTAAATATAAACTCATAAGAATCAATATCGTTTAAAATAATTAGCTCTTCCTTTAATAAATTAAATATATAATTATAAACAACCACAAATACTTCATTAATATTTTTTAGGATATTTTGTAAATCAATATCTTTTAAATCTTCATTATTTTCAAGATAAAAATTTAATTTATGTTTATAAAAAACTAAATAAATTATATTATTTACATAATTACTGTTTTTTATTTTTTTCAGTTTGCTATTAATATAACTTAAAAACTGCTTTTTGGGATTATATTTTTTAAGGTTATTCTTTTTATAATTTTCGTTTTTATTTTTGCTTTTATAAAGGTCACTTAATCTAAATAAGTAATAATCTAATAATTGTATTTTTTTATTTTTTATAAAATAATTTATCTGTAATTTAACTTTTTTTATTTTATCAGTTAATATTTTATTATCTAAAGAGATTATAGTTTGATGTTTATTATTTAGATATTTATTTTTTTCTTTATTATTCAATGATGATTTCATAATCTGTTTTATCTTTTCCTTTTACAAAAGCTTCTTTTATTATAATTCTTTTAGCTTTACCCTTATATTTTATTCTGTTATAAATAGCAAATAATAGGTTTTGAGCGCTTTTAGATAATTTCTTACCATAGATATCTATAATTTGTTTTTTTATTTCTTCAAATTGTTCTAAAGTATTTGCTAATACTAATTTTCTATAGAGTATATTTTTATAGGGGCTATCGTCTAAATACATTGGTAAATCGCTTATTATCTCAGGTAAATTCTCATAACTCCCATTTTTATTATTAATATAACTACCAAGCAACTTAAGGTATTGTATTACCCCAATTTTATCAATATATCCTGATTGTTTTTTAGATAATAAGGTTCCAGGGCCTCTTAATTCCAAATCCTTTAAAACTACATCATAATTACTTATATTTTCCTTTTCAAAAACACTTATCCTTTCAAATGTCTTAGTATTAACTAAATCTTCGGGAAATAATATATAGCAATATCCTTGAGTACCTTGTCTTGAAACCCTCCCCCTTAACTGATATATCTGACTTAAACCCAATAAATGAGAATTATCTATTACCATAACATCCACATTAGGATTATCTAATCCAGATTGCATTAACGTAGTTGATAATATTATATCATATTTTCCATTTATAAAATCTATGAACACTTTTTCAATTAATTTTTTTGGTAATTTAGAATGTAAAATATTCATTCTTAATTTTATATTGTTTTTATCAAAATTTTCTAAAAGATACCTATAAATTAAATAAATTTCATCTATATTATTATTAACATAATACATTTGATTTTTATTTGTTTTGTTGTTAAGTAGATGTTTGTAAATAAGAGATAAGATAATATCATAAGCATTTTTTCTATCTTTAAAATAAAATAAAAATATGAATGGGGGTTTATAATTACTTGGTGGAGTAGAGATTATAGTTGTATCTATTAATGAATTAATGGATAAAAATAAAGTCCTTGGAATTGGAGTAGCACTTACTGTTAATATATGAGATCTTATAAATATTTCTTTTACTTTCTCTTTAAATAATAATCCCAATAAATGTTCTTCATCTATTATAACCAAACCTATTTTATCACTAACATTTTTTAGTTTATCTAAATCTAAATTGGTAGATACTAATACAAGTGAATCAGGATCTTTTAGAAATTCTTTTAAATTCTTTTCTGAATTTTTTTCAATAGAACAATATAGCTTTATGGAATTAGGTAGATATTTGTTAAATCTATTATATAGGGTATTATAGTGTTGATAAGCTAAGACAGTAGAAGGCACTATAAATAATACTTTATATTTATTCCCTATAACTCTTGAGATAGCTCTTATTAAGATTTCTGTTTTTCCGTATCCTGTGTCACCTATTATTAATCTATTAGCAGGTTGCTCTGATTCCAAATCTTTTAACACTTCATTAATCGCTTTTTGCTGGTCTTGGGTTTCTTTATAAATAAAATCATTAGCTACTTTTTCTTCTAAATCAGTTTTAAAAAATCTGAATCCTTTAGTATTTAATCTATTGGCATTTATTTTTAAAATAGTATCAGCTATATCTTTAGTTTGGATATATAGTTCTCTTATTTTTTTATTCCATTCAGATAATGAAGGCTTAGATAATATTTTATCCCTTATTTTATCAGTAATCTCTTTAGAAGCAATATATTTATGGATATTAACATTCTCTATATTTAAATAAACTTTTTGATTATTTTTAAATAGAATAGCAGCCATATCTTTATAATAACCTGGTTTTATCTCAATATTCTTTATCCCTAAGTATATTCCAATACCTAAGTTATCAACAACCACTAAATCCCCTTCCTCAAATCTATCTATATCAATAATAAAATCTCTTTTTAAATTTTTATTAAATAAATCACTAAAAATTAATCCTTTAATATCTGCTTGAGTTATAATAACTATTTTTTTAGTATTATCTATAAACCCACCCGCTACTTCCAAATCATTAATAACCTCAATATTTATCTTATTATTTAAATAATTAGCTTTATTATCTAAATCAAGGAAATCTTTTATATCTTGAGAAATTAAAATAATATTATATCCTTTAAAATTGTTTTTAATATAACTATCTAATATACTCTGTTTTAAAGCTAAATCCGGTAAATTATTAAAATCATTCTTCTTTAGTAAATCATTTATATAAAAAACATTAATATCATTTAGGAAATCCTTAATTAAATCTTGCTCTAATTTATATTCGTTTTTTAATATAAAATAAACTCTGTTTTTAAATGATTCTTGGGATAGATCAGTTATAAAATTAATTCTATTTTTAAAGTGAGTAAATAAATTTTCAAGAGATATTTGATTATTTTGTTTTTTCTTAATTAAAACAAAGCTATTTATTCTTTTTATACTAATGAATTCTTCTTTATCAAAATACCTAATTGATTCTATGTAATTATCTTCAAATTCAATCCTAATAGGATATTTACTTAAATATGGAAAAACATCAACTATATTCCCTCTTGTATTATACTCAAAATACTGAGTAATTAAATTAGCTTTATTGTATCCAAAATCTTCTAAGATATTAATAAAGTCTTCTAAGGAATATTTATCATTTACAGATATTATTTTCCTGTCTAAAAAATCACTTTGATCATATAAATTTTGTAGAATATAAATTAAATTGTTTAAATTATGATAATTAAAAACAGGTATATTAATTAAATAATCCTTTATAAGGTAATATTTTTTTAAATTTATGAAACTAAATAAATAATTCAAAAATATAGGGTAATTCTTAATTTCAGTATTATTATGAAAATTATTTAAAAAATTGATAAGGTTATAATGATTTTGAATTAAATAATCATTAGAAAAAACTAAAATAAAATAATTCCGATTTAGATTTGATTCATTTAAAATCAATTCAAAAGTTTTTAAATTATATAAAAAATACATAAAAGTTATTAGCTTTAAAAACTATCCAAAAATTACAAAATATTTAAATCTTTAATTATCTCTAATTATATCAAATACTTTTAAAACTTTCCAATATCCAATCTAATAGAATTCAAAAAGTAATTAATAGGAGAAGTGCTATTAGGTAGCATTACAGGAGCTTGCCAAGTATTATTTCTTTTTATCAATAAATCATTACCATTTGTTAGACCTCTTTTTGTGTTTATAGCTATGTAAACATTAATATCATTATCTACTTTTATATCTCCAAAATCCCCAAAACCAGTTATTCCATGTGCTAAATACTGAGTATTTAAATTCTCTACATTTACAGAATTAGTAGAAGTATTAACAAATAAATAATTAGCTAAAGATGTCGATGAATTAATAGCTAAAATATGAAGATTATTATTTTTATCTTTAAAAGCTCTTAAATAAGTAGCAATATTAGTAGTATTTATTGTAGTCCATGTTGAACTCCCAAAATCTCTATAAGTTACTAACACATTATTAGTATTATTTGTATGGATTATATATATTCTATTATTTGTTATCTCTAAATTAATATTTCTAGCATGATTTGAAGTAGAGGTATCTGTATATTCATAGCTCCAGCTTTGCCCTAAATCCCTCGATATTGCTAACTTTAATCTTAAATTACCAGTAGTTGGTTGTTGTTCAGAATAAGCTACATATATCCAATTATTGACTAATTTTACATCATTATAAAATCCACAAGGATATGAACCTGGTGTATTAAAAATATTATTAGTATTAGTAGTATTGGTATCAAATCTCCTATGTCCATCTACCCTTGTTATAAAACCATTAATACATAATTTTAAATCAGCTAAACTACCTGTAAGAGGTAAAGAAGGAGTAGGATTAGTATCAAAATCATAATAACTAATAACCTCATTTAAATTATCTTTATCATAATTAATACTATTAAAGTAAGCTCCCGGTTGCCCACCACTAAAGCTCCCATCATCTATTAATAATGTATCAAATCTATTAGTATTAGTTAAAGCACCATTAGCATTTAAATAAATAACCTCACCCAAAGAACTATCAGTAATATCATATGTAATTATATGTAAATTATTATTAAAATCAACAATAACTCCTGGGATCCTACCGTTATTTTTATTTTCTTGAAATAACCTCTGCCCATCTATAGAACTAGATAATAAATTAATATTATCGTCAATTGTAGAACTATTTATTCTACTAAAAGTAACTCCAAGAGATGTAGAAGTTATCCTAAAGTAATCCAAATCTTGTAAAGTACTATTATAAGCAGCTACATGGATATAAGCAGTATTAACACCTACACTATAATTAATATCTAAATTAGGAAAAGTATTCGTAGTTAAAGTATTAGTAAAAGCAGTAAAAGAATTACTTAAAGCATTGCTATAAGTATTCATTAAATAAATAATTCTTGAAGATGTAGAAGAATACCCTACAATATGAACTTCACCTACACTATCCCCTGAATAGGTTGGCTGAGTTAAAATTAGAGAACAATTAGTAAAAATATTACTACCTGTAGTAGCAGGATAAAAATTATAATCTGTTCTATTATTAAAAGTAGATTTCCTAAGATAGATAAGTTTATCTAGAGTAGAATTTGACCATGCTGAAGAAGTAGCTCTACAACTAACTACTATATTAATAGAGTTATTAAAAAAGTAAGCGTCCATATCCCTAAAAATACTTATAGTTATTGCCCTTAAAACATTATTATAATAAGCCTGAGTATTTATGTTTTGAATAAGTGAAAAAGTATTTAAATCATTTGTAGAAAAATAACAAATTCGCCTATTATAAGGAGTAGATGCAGTATTATTATAAAATAAAAAGTGTAAAGTATTAGTAGTATTAGCAATATTACCTACTAAAACAATAGGAACAATTGGATACAAATTATCATTTGTTAGAATTCCTTTTTCTACTAATTTATCATCTAAGTTAATAACATTCCAATTGATTCCATCATAACTACCTGCATAATACATATCATTAACTGAGTTTATATTATTAGTACTTCCACCAATTCTTTCAGTGGAAAAGACAATATGGAATCTATTACCACCAGCTAATCCATAAGCTATTCTTGGATATCTAATAACCATTGTATAAGTATTAAGTCCAACAGAATATGAAGTAGGAAATCTAAAAACCTCTTTCTTAACCCAATTTCCTTTATAATTACTATCTAATTTCCTATAAGCAAAATAAACTACATTATATTGTTTAAATTGTCCATCAGTAGGATCATATAAAACTTCATTAGTATTAACATAAGCTGTATATAAATAATTTCCAACAGATAAAATCTTTGTTCTTGAACCTGAAGAAGGAATAGAATAAGAATAAGAGTTAGTATTATCTAAATCTTTATAATTCCAATTGGAATTAGGATCATTTTTATAATATTTAAAAAGGTAATAAAAAGAAGTAGCTGGTCTTATTTTTGGAAAAACAATATTATAAGAACCTAATTTAGTATCAATATTAAAAGAATTAGTAGTATTAGATTGATTTAATGGAGTAAAATTAGTAAATGAATTCTCATTAATACTTATAGCATAATCTATTAAATTAGTATTAGGATTTATTCCCGAGATAATAAAATAAAAATAGTTTTTATTCTCTTTTCTTAATTTTACTAAGAAAGCGTGCTCCTGCTTAGTATTATTAAACTCTGTATAAAAATAAACATAAACCATAGAAGATTTATTTATAAACTTTATATCTTTAATATTGTAAGCATTAGGTAGTGGATAAAAATAATAGCCCCCATCAGTTGATTTATAAAGTTTTTTATTATTAGTATCTAATTTATAAGAGTATAAGTAGTTTCCAATTTGAAGATAAATAGCCTTATTAGGGTAAGTATCATAGATCTTTTTAATAACAGAAGCTTCCCTAATAGCACGAGATAATTCAAAATAAACAGTCCTAAATATAGATGTTTCTTTATACTTATCTGATACATTAAAATTATAATAAAAGAAAATAAAAGAACTAACACTGATAGCAAAAAATATTAATATAATAGAAACGGCTACCATCATCTCAAATAAACTAAGACCTTTTAAACTAAAACTCCTAAAAAACCTCATAAAACCATACCTCCTAATATTAAAATTAATCTATAATCCAAAAAAACCTTTAAGATTAAAAGATTTACTTTAAAGATATTTATTTTTTAAATGTTTTAATTTTTCTTAAAAAAGTGTTTTTAATTTTTTAAAATTATTTCAAATTGTTGTTTTAGGAAAAACGAATAAAACAAAATATAGAGAAAAGAATTTAGAAGATAAAAAGGAGAACTGATAGGAGGGAATAGTGAAAATAGGAGAAAATATAAAGAAGATAAAGGGGGAATAAAAAATGAAGAAATTATTACCCATAGGTATTAGTGATTTTAAAGAATTAATTCAAGGAAATTTTATATATGTTGATAAAACTGAGTATATATATAAGTTAATAAATACTGGAAAATACTACTTTTTAAGTCGTCCTAGACGATTTGGTAAATCCCTATTACTCTCTACTATTAGATATCTATTTCAAGGTTATGAAGATTTATTTAAAAACTTATTTATCTACGATAAATGGAATTGGGATGAAACCTATCCTGTTATAAGAATTAGTTTTGCTATAGACTTACTTAAAAAAGATGATTATAAAAAAAGAATAATTCAAGAATTAGAAAAGAACTATCTTCATAATGAATTAGATACATCTCAAAAAACAGAAGACGAAGTTGAACTCTTTGAATATCTTATAATAAACATTTATAGAAAACACAAAAAAAAGGTAGTTATACTAATAGATGAATATGATAAACCTATATTAGATTTAATAGAAAACATCAAAGAAGCTGAACAGGTTCGAAAATATTTAAAAGCTTTTTATTCCGTCTTAAAAAATTTAGATGAATATATCAAATTCGTTTTAATTACAGGAGTTACTAAATTTGCTAAAGTGTCTCTTTTTAGTGGTTTAAATCAACTAAAAGATATCTCTTTAGATCCAAGATATGGCAATATTTGCGGCTATACTCAAAATGAATTAGAACTTTACTTTAAAGACTATTTACAAAACTTAAATTTAGATGAAATTAAAGAATGGTATAATGGCTACTACTTCCTACAAGATTCTCTTTATAATCCCTTTGATATTCTGTTATATCTAGATACCAAGAAGTTTAATAATTACTGGTATGAGACCGGAAATACAGAATTTCTATTTAAACTATTAAAAAACAAAAACTATCAATTACCTTATTTAACCAAAGCTTATTACACCAATGAAATACTAAATAAATTTGATTTAGAATATATAAACTTAGAAGCTCTCATGTTTCAAACTGGCTATTTAACCATTAAAGAAATCCTAAAAATTGATTCTGAAGAAGCATATATCCTTGATTATCCAAATAAAGAAGTAAGGCAATCCTTTAACAGAGAACTTCTATTTTATATCACTCATGAATACCAAATTGACATAACTTCTAAACTCAAAATAGCAATAATCCAAGAAAATATTGAAGAAATAAAAAATCAGATAGATATATTTTTTAATTCAATAAGCTATAATATTCTAAAAAATGAATACGTTTATCAAGCCGCTATTTATGGATTAATATATTCTACAGGATTTAATATAATCATAGAAGATAATACCTCTAAGGGCAGAATCGATTTAACCATATTGGTAAATAAAAGTATAACGTATATAATTGAATTTAAAGTAATTCAAAATTCTAAAGAGAAAGGGCAAGCTTTAAAACAAATACTACAAAAACAATACTATAAAAAATATTTAAACTATGATAAAATTTATTTAATTGGTATAGAGTTTGATAAATCCAAAAAAAATATTGCTCATTTCGATTTTAAACAACTTAAGTAAAATCCAAGGTAGAATAGATTTAACTATTATTGTTAATAATTCTATCGTTTATATCCTTGAATTTAAAGTTATTAAAAATTCTAAAGAGAAAGGAAAAGCATTAAAGCAAATAAAGGAAAAAGAGTATTATAAAAAATATTTAAATTATGAAAAGATTTATCTAATAGGATTTGAATATCAACAAGTTAAATGAAAAAAAATATTTAGGAATCTAAACATAAAATAGTTTTAAAATCTTTTTTTATAAATATTAAAATAAAATTAAAAAATTTTACTCAAATTTTTTTAGCAGGATTTTTTTTTCTAAAATATTATACTATAAGGAGGTTATAAAATGAGAAAATGGATATTATGGATAATAGTAGCATATATAATAGCATCAATAATGACAGGATGTAATAGTTCTGCTAATTTAATTGGAAATAGTATTTTAGGAGGAGGTTCTGGAGAAGGTGAAATTAATATAGATTATAGAAAAGAAATGAGGGAATTTGTAAAAGGAATTAGTTCTTATGCTAAAAATTTTAACCAGAATTTTATCGTAATTACACAAAATGGACAGGAACTATTAACAGAAAATGGTGAACCATCAGGAGAAATAGTTTTTGATTATGTTAATTCAATTGATGGAATTGGAAGAGAAGAACTTTTTTACGGATATGAAGGTGATGATATCCCTACCTCTGACAGCATAAGGAACTGGATGATACAATTCTTAGATATTGCTAAAAATAATGGTAAAAAAGTTTTAGTCATTGATTATTGTAAGACCCCTTCTTATGTTGATAATTCTTATAATGAAAATGCAATGAAAGGATATATCTCTTTTGCAGCAGATTCCAGAGAACTTAATAATATTCCTTCATATCCTCCATCACCTTATAATGTTAATTCAGATGATATCATCTTATTATCACAAGTAAAAAACTTTTTATACCTTATTAATCCTTCTTCTTTTTCTACAAAAGAGGATTTCCTTAATGCCCTTAAAAATACCGATTATGACCTTCTTATTATTGACTCTTTTTATAATGGAGAGCAGTTAACCGAGATGGATGTAAATTCTTTAAAGGTTAAGAAAAATGGTGGGAAACGTCTAGTTATTGCTTATATGAGCATTGGTGAAGCAGAAGATTATAGGTATTATTGGAAAAATGAATGGAAAAGAAATCCACCTCCATGGTTAGCAGAGGAAAATCCTAAATGGCCAGGGAATTATAAAGTTCGTTATTGGTATAAGGAATGGCAAAATATTATTTATGGAAATGATAGTTCCTATACAAAAAGAATTTTAGATTCAGGATTTGATGGGGTATATCTTGATATTATTGATGCTTTTGAATACTTTGAATCCCAACGTCAGTAATTAAATTATAATTTTTTGTAAATTTTACCCAATTCATTCAATTTGTTTTAATAACACCTTTTTAAAATAATTGTAAGCAGAGATATAACAGAAAGGCATAACATAAAAGAGATATATTTGCTTCATGATTTTTTAAGGCTTCTATTAAACACAAAAAATTTCAGCATAAATAAAAGCGTAAAAATATTGCACTCACAAGGAAAAAGAATTTGGAAAAGGCACACTAATCAATTACTCAAACTATGAGCAGGAGAGCTACCTTGGTTTTTTTATTCCCATATTTTCTTATAAGATTAAGGAACAATTGAGATATCCAAAAAAAAGTTTACTTTGTCGATAATTCATTCATTACAAAAATTTCATTTAGATTTTCAAAAGATTAAAGTAGCTATTGTTTATGTAAAAAATGATTGGAGCGAGGGAATTAAAGAAGTATTTAAAACAAAATTTAAAGAATTAGGAGGAGAGACAGATTTTTTTTATTATGAAGGATTTTTTATTTTTTTAGATAATTATTATATTGGAGTAAATATACATCCTTCCTTAGTTTAGCTTACTCCTAAGGGAATTAAAAGAAGGGGA
>Ga0079997_115576_pt3 | contig 59889 bp, 53 predicted proteins | sample PerSpoCPS_CMetaG_FD_69200 | JGI IMG/M metagenome (GOLD analysis project Ga0079997, IMG submission 69200) | Archaeal communities from Yellowstone National Park, Wyoming, USA - Perpetual Spouter C (PS_C) MetaG (SPADES assembly) (version 2) | ecosystem: Environmental > Aquatic > Thermal springs >... | reverse complement strand
CGAAGCGGGCCGTGGGGTCCTGTTCCCGGATCTCCTTAAGCTTGGCCGCCAGCTCGGGGCTTTTGGCCGTGCGGTGGGCCACCACCAGGTACTGGGCCATGGGCGCCTCCTTGGCCCTCAGGAGGCCAGGGCGGCGCCACCTTGGCGGGCTCTAGGGCACATTTGCCTTTTTGGGTTGATTACGATGTGTTTTTGCCGACCCCCCTTGCGCCCCCTCTGGAGCGGGATTTTCTGCATACCACTTTACATATTGGCAACCCGTGGTATACTGAAGAAGTCAGAGGAAGAAAAGCCGCCTGCGGGCGGCCGGTTTTGTTTTAAGGGCCCGCGCTTTGGTTTCGCGACACGGGGTGCCCAAGTCGGGGCCTTGGAAGGGCTTTTCTGGGGCCCCCGCCGCGGTGGGGTACTTAAGGCACCAGGGCCACCTTGGTGGCTTTGCGCTCGTGGAAGAGGCGGTACCCCTCGGCCGCCTCCGCCAGGGGCAGGCGGTGGCTGAAGACGAAGCGCCCCTTCAGCCGGCCCACCCGTTGCAGGGCCAGCACCTCGGCGATGTAGCGGGGGATGTTGGCCAGGGCGCTTCTTAAGGTGATGCCCCGGCTGAAGGCGGGAAGCCAGGGGTAGTCCAGTTTTTCCGCCGTGGGCACCCCCAGGCTGGAGACCACCCCGCCCGGGGCGGCCAGCTTCAGGGCGGTCTTCAAGGCCTCCCCCTCCCCGCCCACGGCCTCCACCACCAGGTCCGCCCCCAGGCCCTCGGTGGCCTGGCGGACCCGGCCGATGGGGTCCTCGGCCTGGAGGTTGATGGGGAGGCTTCCCAGCTCCCGGGCCTTTTCCAGGCGTGAGGCTTCCGGGTCTATGGCGAAGACCGGGCCCGCTCCCAGGGCGTGGGCCACCATCTGGGCGAGAAGGCCCACGGGGCCTGAACCCACCACGGCCACGCTCATCCCCGGGGCCAGGAAGGGCCTAACCCCCCCGTAGGCGGTGGTGAGGATGTCCCCGGCCAGAATGGCCTCCTCGGCGGGGAGGTCCCCGATGGGGAAGAGGCTTTGCCGGGCGAAGGGCACCCGCACCCGCTCGGCCTGGGCCCCCTGCAGGTTGCCCAGGGCCAGGCCGAAGCCGTAGACCCCGCCCCGCAAGCAGGCGAAGAACTGGCCCTTGCGGCAGGCGGGGCAGTCCCCGCAGGCCACCTGGAAGCTCCCCACCACCCGCTCCCCCAAGGCGAAGGGGACCAGGGGCCCCTTCTCCACGATGCGCCCCACGAACTCGTGGCCCAGGATGGTGCCGGGGAGGACCCCGGCGATCTTGCCGTGGTAGATGTGGAGGTCGGAGCCGCAGATGGCGGCGAGCTCCACCTCGAGGATGGCGTCGGTGTCGGCCTCGAGGCGGGGCTCCGGCACCTCCTCCACGGCCACCTGGAAGGGGCCGCGGTAGACCACCGCCTTCACGCCACCTCCCGGGCCACCTTGACCAGCTCCTGGGCCGCCTGGGCGTAGGGGGCCAGGGCGGCGATGGTGCCCTTCTTCAGCTCCAAAAGGCCCCGCATCAGGGCGGTGAGGGGCTCCAGGCGGCCCTCCAGGACCTCCTGCCAGGTGGCGAGGTCCGCCTCAATGACGAAGTCGGCCTCGGCCTCCCCCTCCACCACCTTCACCCCCCGGCAGGCCCCGTGCCAGAGGTCCAGGACCACGGCCATCCCCCGGGGGAACCCCGCCTTGGGGTCGGGGCGCAGGGCCAGGGCCAAGGAGCCCTCCCAGGTGCTGGCCGCCTTCCTGTAGGCCTCGCTCTCGTTTAGCTTCTGGCAGTAGGCCTGGGCCCACGCTTCCCCGAAAAGTTCCATGCCTTCCTCCTTTGCACCGAGTATAAGCCCCGCCCGGTAAGCTTGGGAAGTGGTCTACCTCCTGGACCTTTCCGGGGTCTACTGCGAGCCCGTGGAGCCCCGCCTTCTCCGCCTCCTCTCCCAGGTGGGCGGCGAGCCCCTCTTCTACCTCTCCCAGGCCTTCTACGACCTCCTGCCCCGCCTGAAGGCGGAGGGGCCTTCCGTCCTGGAGGCCCTCTTCCCCGGGGCCTCCGGCCTTTACCCAAAGGCCTTTCAAAGAAGGCCCATAGCCTTCCCCGAGCCCTTCCACCTGGTGGCGGACCTCCCACCCCCGGAGGGGCTTCAGGCCTTCTTCCACCCCGATAAGCTCACCGCCATCCGCCTGGCCCTAAAGGCCCTGGGCCTTTCCCCAGAGGAGGCCACCTACCTGGACGACAACCCCCTCTGGGCGGCCAAAGCCAGGGAGCTTGGAGTGAGGGCGGAGGTCTTCCGGCCCTAGGGCTTCTCCGGCCAGGGGTGCTTGGGGTAGCGGCGCATGAGCTCCTTGCGCACCTCGGGGTAGCGCTTTTCCCAGAAGCTTTGCAGGTCCTGGGTGACCTGGACCGGCCTTCCGGCGGGGGAGAGAAGCTCCACCACCACCGGGACCCGCCCCTCCAGGACCCTGGGGGTCTCCTTGAGGCCGAAGGCCTCCTGGACCCGCAGGGAGAGGACCGGTGGGGCCCCTTCCCGGTAGCGGAGGTGCTTTCTTCGCCCGTTCGGAAGCGGAAGGCTCTCCGGGGCGAGCCTCTCCACAAGGGCCCGCTTCTCCCCCAGATGGCTCAAAAGCATCTCCTTCCAGGGAAGGGCCTCGAGGTCCTCCAGGCGGCGCACCCCCTGGGCCCAGGGGAGGAGCCAGGAGGGGTCTTCCAGGGAAGGCGCTTCCACCTCCACCCCGTGGGCCTTCAGGAAGCGGAGGCGGAGGAGGACCTCCTCCCCTTCCTCGGGGAGGGCGAACCCCTTCAGGGCCTCCTTCAGGTGCTGGGCCGTGGGCGGCCCCGGGTCCACGGGTAGGCGCTCCAGGACTAAGGCCCCAAGCCGCCTTTCCAGGTAGCCCCTAAGCCTGCCCTCCTCCCACCCCGTCCAGAGGGCCACCTCCGCCCTCTCTAAAAGGTCCTCACGGGAAAGGGGGGCGTAGAGGAGGACCCGCCCCTCCCTCTCGCCAAGCTCGGCCCCCACGGCCACCAGGTACGGGGGGCCTCCCTCCAGGCGCAGGGCGGGACCGGTGACCAGGCGGTAGCGCCCGGGGGCCAGGCGCTCCGCCGCCCGGTCGGGGTAGGCGGCCATGAGGAACCTGCCCACCTCCTCGGGGTGGGGGAGGGCCTTTAAGGGGGGCGCGCCCAGGCGGCCCCGCCAGAGGGCGCTGGCCCTTTCCGCCCGGGTGAGCCTCCCGGCCCGGCGGGCCTCCAGGAGGGCTTCCAGGTGGACCATGAGGTCCTTTTCCCCCTCGAGGCCCTCCTCCAGAAGGGCCATGAGGTCGGCGGCCAGGGGAAGGAGGCCCTCCCGTTCCGCCTCCAGGGCCAGCCGGGCCAGGCGGGGGTGGGTGGGGAGGGTGAGCATCCGCTTGCCCAAAGGGGTCAGGGCCTCCCCCTCCACGGCTCCCAGGAGGCGGAGGAGGTTCCAGGCGGCCTCTAGGGCTCCCTGGGGGGGCTTGGTGGGGAGGGGAAGCTCTTCCAGGCGCTCCCCGAAGGCCAGGGCCAGGAGGAGGGCCCGGGAGAGGTCGGCCTCCAGGATCTCCGGCCGCTTGGGGGGAAAGGGGCCTTCAGGGTAGAGGCGGAAGACCCGCCCCGGCCCGGTGCGCCCGGCCCGGCCCGCCCTCTGTCGGGCGGACTCCTCGGGGATCCGCACCAGGGCCAGGCGGGTGAGGCCGGTCCTGGGGTCAAAGCGGGGCTTTTTGGCCAGGCCCGTGTCCACCACCGCCCGCACGTTGGGCAGGGTGAGGCTGGTCTCGGCCACGTCCGTGGCCAAGACGATCTTCCTGGGGCCGGGCCTAAGGAGGGCGGCCTGCTCCTTTAGGGGAAGCCCCCCGTGGAGGGGGAAGGCGGGGAGGTCCTGGAGGAGGCTTCGTGTCCCTTCAATCTCCGCCTTGCCGGGCAGGAAGACCAACACGTCCCCCTCCCCCTCCAGGAAGGCCCTGCGGGCGTAGCGGGCGGCCAGGGCCTCGAGGGGGCCTTGGGGTGGGCGGTCCAGGTGGAAGACCTCCACCGGGTGGCCTTCCCCCTCCAGGGCCAGGACCTCCCCCTTCAGGGCCCGCTTCAGGTCCTCGTCGGGGGTGGCGGTGAGGAGGGCCAGCTTGAGGTCGGGGCGGATGGTCTCCTGCACCTTGAGGAGCAGGGCCAGGGCCCCCTCCAGGTGGCGCTCGTGGGCCTCGTCCAACAGGACGGCGGAGACCCCCTCCAGCGTGGGGTCCTCCAGGAGGAGGCGGAGAAGAAGCCCCTCGGTCATGACCAAAAGCCGGGTCTCCCGGCTCTCCCGCCCCTCCAGGCGCACCCGGTAGCCCACGGTCTTCCCCAAAGGCTCCCCCAGGTTCTCCGCCAGCCGGGCCGCCACCGCCCGGGCCGCCACCCGCCGGGGCTCAAAGAGGAGGACCCGGCCGGGAAGGGCCTTGAGGAGCCTCAGGGGAAAGAGGGTGCTCTTCCCCGCCCCGGGGTAGGCCTTGAGGAGGAGGCGGCCCCCCTGAAGGAGGAGGGCCACCGCCTCTTCCATCCAGTCCATCAGACATCTATCTGGGCGTAGCGGGCGTGCTCCTCAATGAACTCCCGCCTGGGGGCCACCTCCTGGCCCATGAGCTTCTCAAAGAGCTCGCTGGCCTCGAGGGCGTCCTGGAGCTCCACCCGTTTCAGGACCCGCTTCTCCGGGTTCATGGTGGTCTCCCAAAGCTGCTCGGGGTTCATCTCCCCCAGGCCCTTGAAGCGCTGGACCTCATAGCTTTTGCCCTCCAGCTCCCTAAGCCTTTGCGCAAGCTCCTCGTCGGAGTAGAGGTACTCCACCTTCTTCCCCACCTGCAGGCGGTAGAGGGGGGGCTGGGCGATGTAGACGTGGCCCCGCTCAATAAGCGGGCGCATGTAGCGGTAGAAGAAGGTGAGGAGCAGGGTGCGGATGTGGCTCCCGTCCACGTCGGCGTCGGTCATGATGATGATCTTGTGGTAGCGGAGGCCCTCCAGGTCAAAGTGGGCCTCCTCCCCGGCGCCGCTGAGCCCGGCCCCGATGGCGGCCACCATGGCCCGCACCTCGGCGTTTTTCAGGGCCTTGGAAAGCCCCGCCTTCTCCACGTTGAGGATCTTGCCCCTCAAGGGCAGAATGGCCTGGAAGCGGCGGTCCCGGCCCTGCTTGGCGCTCCCCCCGGCCGAGTCCCCCTCCACGATGAAAAGCTCCGCCTCCTCGGGGTTTTCCGTCTGGCAGTCGGCCAGCTTCCCCGGCAGGTCGTCGGACTCCAGGGGGTTCTGCCGGCGGACCAGCTCCCTGGCCTTCCTGGCCGCCTCCCGGGCCTGGGCCGCCCGGAGGGCCTTCTCGTAGACGGTCTTGGCGATGCGGGGGTTCTCCTCCAGGATCTCCGATAGCTTCTCGTAGACCACCTGGCCCACCGCCGTCCCGGCCTCGGGGTTCAGGAGCTTCCCCTTGGTCTGCCCCTCAAACTGGGGCTGCGGGAGCTTCACCGAGACCACGGCGTAGAGGCCCTCGAGGAGGTCGTCCCCCGTGGGCTGGGGGCCCTTTTCCTTGTTGAGGCCCGCCTTCTTGGCGTACTGGTTCAGGGCCCGGCTGTAGGCGGCCTTGAAGGCGGTCAGGTGGGTCCCCCCGTCCCGGGTGGGGATCATGTTGGCGTAGGTGAGGATCTCGGTGGTGTAGCCCTTGGTGTGAATGAAGCCCACCTCCACCTCCACCTCGCCCTCCTGGCCGCGGATGAGGAAGGGCTTCTCGTAAAGGAGCTCCTCCCCTTCCGCCAAGGCCTTGGCGAAGGAGGCCACGCCCCCCTTGTCCTGGAAGACCTCCTCCTTGCCGTGGATGAGGTCCTTGAAGACCAGCCTAAGCCCCGCCACCAGGAAGCTCACCTCCTTGAGGCGGGCCCGGATCTTGCTGGGGTCAAAGGTGAGGTTCCCGAAGATCTCTGGGTCGGGCTTGAAGGTGACCCGGGTGCCGGTCTTGCCCTTGGGGGCGGGGCCCACCACCTGGAGGGGCTCGGTGACCTCCCCCCGGCTGAAGGCGATGCGGTGGTGCTTGCCGTCGCGGAAGACCTCCACCACCGTCCACTCGGAGAGGGCGTTGACCACGCTGGCCCCCACGCCGTGGAGGCCGCCCGAGACCTTGTAGGCCCCGCTCTCAAACTTGCCCCCCGAGTGCAGGGTGGTGTAGATGACCTCCACGGCGGGCTTCCCCTCCTCGGGCATCAGGTCCACGGGGATGCCGCGGCCGTTGTCCTCCACGGTGAGGGAGCCGTCTGGGTTCAGGGTGGTGGTGATCTCGGTGGCGTAGCCCGCCAGGGCCTCGTCCACGGCGTTGTCCAGGATCTCCTTGAAGAGGTGGTGGTAGCCCTCCACCCCCGTGCCGCCGATGTACATGGCGGGGCGGTGGCGCACCCCTTCCAGCCCCTTCAGAACCTTGATGGCGGATGCGTCGTAGCTCACCCCTTCAGTATACCACACCCCACCTTCCGGCGGATTTGCCCATGGGGAAGGGAAAAAGCCCTCCCTGATCTCGGAGTTTAGATCGGAGCGAGGCCATAAAAATCCCCGCCCTTATCATGGGGGCATGGCGCTCCTCCTGCAGGCCCACGCCCTCCTTGGCCTTCTCCTCCTCATCCTCGTTCCCCTTCTCGCCCTCTTGGGCCTCTTGGGCTTCTTCCGCCCCCTGCCTTCCCGCTTCTACGCCGCTTTGCGGCTTGCGGCCTGGGTGGCCATAGCCCAGGTGGCCCTGGGCTTTCTCCTCTTCTTCCAGGGCTTAAGGCCCAAGGACGGGCTGCACCTCCTCTACGGCCTCCTCCTCGCCGCCGGGCTCCACTACCTGGGGGGCTTGGAGCCCGGGGCGTGGTTCTACCGGGGTCTCAAGGACCCCCCCAAGCGCCCCGAGGTCTTTGTGGCCATCGGCCTCCTCTTCGCGGTGGGACTCGTGCTGAGGGTCTACTTCACAGGCCGGTAAAGGGGTAAACTCTTTCCAAGATGGACCACGGCGATCTCCGGGACCGGCGGCTTTCCGCTCCCTTCTGGCCCGAGCCTGTGCGCATCCTGCGGGTGGAGCCCTTGGGGCCCGCCTACGAGGTCCTGGCCGAGGGCCTGCAAAGCGGCAGGCTCCACCGGAGCCTCCTGAGCCAAGTCCAGCTGGAAACCCTCCTCGCCCTCCTGAGGCAAGAGGAAGGTCCCAGTCAGGACCCCGAGCTCTTCGCCCTGGGGGTGGAGGCCTGGCGCATCCGCCTGGGGTACACCTTTGACCCCTTTTTCGCCGTCTGGGCCAGCCGGGTAGACCCCCTGCCCCATCAGCTGGAAGCGGTCTACGGGGTCCTCCTCAAGAGGCCCCGGGTGCGGTTTCTTCTGGCGGACGACCCGGGGGCGGGGAAGACGGTGATGGCGGGGCTTTTCCTCAAGGAGATGAAGTACCGGGGCCTCGTGCGGCGGGCCCTGGTGGTCACCCCGGCCAACCTGGTGGACCAGTGGCGGCGGGAGCTCAAGGAGAAGTTCAACGAGAGCTTCGTCGTGGTGAACCGCTTCGCCGACCAGGCGCTTTACGGGGAGACCCCCTGGGAGCGGTACGACCAGGCCATCGTCAGCATGGACTTCGCCAAGCAGGACCGCTACCTGGAGGACCTGAGGCGGGCCCGGTGGGACCTGGTCATCGTGGACGAGGCCCACAAGCTCTCCGCCACCCGCTACGGCCAGGAGGTGAAGAAGTCCCAGCGCTACCGCTTGGGAGAGGTGTTGAGCCAGACCGCTACCCACCTCCTCTTCCTCACCGCCACGCCCCACCAGGGGGACGAAGAGCGCTTCCGGCTCCTCTTGGACCTCCTCGAGCCCGGCCTTTTCGCCAGCGCCCACCTCCTCAGGGAGGCGGCTAAGCAGGGGGAGAACCCCATCCTCCTCCGCCGCCTCAAGGAGGACATGGTGGACTTCGCGGGCAAGCCCCTCTTCCCCCCCAGACGGGTCCACACCCCCACCTTCCGCCTCTCCCCTTCGGAAAGAGGGCTCTACGAGCGGGTGACGGAGTACGTGCGCAAGCATTTCAAGCGGGCCTGGGAGGAAAGGCGGCGCAACGTGGGCCTGGCCATGGCCGTCCTGCAGAGGCGGCTTGCCAGCAGCACCCACGCCATCGCCCGTTCTCTGGAAAACCGCCTGCGCCGCCTCGAGGCCCTCAAGGAGGAAGCCTTGAGGCTTAGCGGGGGCGAGGAGGCCCTCCTGGAGGAAGACCTGGAGGATCTTCCCGAGGCGGACCGCTGGCGGCTGGAGGCCGAGGTTTCCGAGAGGCTCACCCTGGCCAGGAACCTCCCCGAGCTGGAGGCGGAGATGGAGGAGCTGAAGGCCCTGGCCAAGGAGGCCAGGACCCTGGCCCGCCTGGAGGAGGACACCAAGCTCAAGGAGCTCCTCAAGGTCCTTTCCGCTTTGGGTGGGGAGAAGCTGCTGGTCTTCACCGAGCACAAGGACACCCTGGACTTCCTGGTCCAGGCTCTGAGGAAGCGGGGCTACAGGGTGACTTCCATAGACGGCTCCATGCCCCTGGAAGAGCGGGTGGAGCGGGAGCGGGTTTTCCGGGACGAGGCCCAGGTCTTGGTGGCCACGGAGGCGGCGGGGGAGGGCATCAACCTCCAGTTCTGCGCCGTCATGGTCAACTACGACCTTCCCTGGAACCCCAGCCGCCTGGAGCAGCGGATGGGCCGGATCCACCGCTACGGCCAGCGCTACGAGGTGCACATCTACAACCTGGTGGCCCAGGGGACCCGGGAAGGGGAGGTGCTCAGGCTCCTCCTGGAGAAGCTGGAGGCCATGCGCAACGAGCTGGGCTCGGACCGGGTCTACGACGTGGTGGGGGAGCTTTTGAGCGGGGTGAGCCTGGAGGAGCTCATCCTGGACCACCTGACGGGCCGGAGAACCTTGGAGGAGATCCGGGCCCTGGTGGAATCCCGCCTGAGCCCGGAGCGGGTCCAGTACCTCCGGGAGATCACCCTCGAGGCCCTGGCCAAGCGGGAGGTGGACCTCTCCCGCCTCCAGGAGGCCCTGGAGGAGAGCCGGGCCCGCCGCCTGGAGCCCGAGTACACGGAGCGCTTCTTCCGTAGGGCCATGGCCCGCCTGGGGGGAGAGGTGCGCCGCCGGGGGGACGGGCTTTTCCACGTGCGGGTGCCCTACGAGCTCCGCAAGGAAAGGAGGCTTCCCCCCGAGTACCCCCGGGCCACCTTTGACCCCAGCCCCAAGGGGAGGGCCTTTCTGGACGCCGAGCTTCTGGCCCCCGGCCATCCCCTCTTTGACGCGGTTTTGGAGGAGATCCTGCGCCTGGCGGAGCCTCACCTGCGCCGGGGGGCCGTCTTCCACGCCCCGGTGGAAGCCCCTTCCTGCCTGGGCTACCTGGTCGTGGGGGTCCGGAACGGGCTTGGCCAGGTGGTGGGGCGGAGGCTTCTCGCCCTGGCGGAGGAGGGCGGAAGGGTGCGTTCCCTGCCCCCGGAGGTCTTGGTGGACGCCCTTCCCGCCTCCTCCCAGGACTTTCCCTGTGCCAAGGCCGGGGAGGCCTTGAGGCGGTGGGCGGTGGCCGAGGTGCTCCCCCAGTACCTGGAGGAGGTGGCCGAGGAGGCCCTGCGGGAGGCGGCCATCCGGCGCAAGTACGGCCTTAAGAGCCTCGAGCACCTCATCGGCGAGTCCGCCAAGCGCCTAGCCCAGCTGAAGCTGGAGGCCCTTCAGGGTAAGGACCTGAGGCTGGCGGTTCAGAACGAGGAGCGGCGCTTGGAGGAGCTGAAAGCCCGCAGGGATGACTTGGAGAGGGAGCTTGCGGCCTCCGAGCAGATCTTACCCGAAGGGGTGGAGCTTCTGGCCCTGGCCCACGTCCTCCCCTGGCCTTCCTCGGGGGAGCCTGGCGAGGAGGACCTCGAGGTCCGCAAACGGGTGGAGGCGGCGGCCATGGAGGTGGCCATGGCCTACGAGAGAAGTCAGGGCCGGGATCCTGTGGACGTGAGCCGGGAGAACCTGGGCTACGACCTCCGCTCGGGGGACCGCTTGATTGAGGTGAAGGGGCGGGCAGGGTCGGGGAGCGTGGCCCTCACCCCCAACGAGTGGATCGCCGCCAGCCGGCTTGGGGAACGCTACTGGCTTTACATCGTCACCCACGCCCTGACCGCCCCCAGGCTCTACCTCCTCCAGAACCCCGCCGCCAAGGTGCGGCCGGGGGAGGAGGTGGGGGTGGTGCGGTACGTGGTGGCGGAGGAGGCCTGGCGGGGGGTAGCGGAGGAGGCCTCCGCGCCCCGGGATGGACCTTAGCGAGGGCTATCATGGCTTCTATGACAGAAGCGGAGCTCTTGGCCCTGATTAAGGAGGGGGAGTCCCTCCGCCTGGAGTTCAAGCGCGACGCTCCCCTCTCCGAGGCCGACCTCGTGGAAGCGGTGGCCTGCTTGGCCAACACCGAAGGGGGTTGGTTGCTCCTGGGGGTGGAGGACGATGGCACCATCAGCGGCCTGCACCCCAGCCGTCAACCCGTCAATCCGGCGCAAATCCAGGCGCTGATCACCAACAAAACCAACCCCAGCGTCCCCGTGGAGGTCCACGTGGTGCCGACCTCCAAGGGGACGGTCCTCGCCATAAAGGTGCCCAAAGTTAGCGGGCTGGTGGGCCTTAGCGATGGCAGGGTGCCCAGGCGTTATATCGCAGGCAGAGGCAAGCCGGAGTGCAGGTTTTTGACCCACTTTGAGATCGCCACCCGCTGGGCCGAGATTCGGCAACAGGACTACACGGCTCAGGTTCTTCCCGACGCAAGTTGGGAGGATTTGGACCCGTTGGAGTTTGAGCGTTTGCGGCAGGTCGTTCAGCGCCATCCTTCCGCAGACCAAAACTTGCTTAGCCTTCCTGACGCGGAACTGGCCCAGGCCCTGGGCCTGGCGAGGACCTACGAAGGGCGCTTGGTGCCCACGGTAGGGGGGTTGCTGGTCCTGGGGCGGGAGGGGGCCATCCGGCGCCTGATGCCCACCCACGAAGCGGCCTTCCAGGTTTTGCGGGAAGACCGGGGCGTGGTCTTCAACGAGTTTTACCGGGAGCCCCTGCTCAAGCTTTTTGAGCGCATGGAGGGGCTTTTTAAGGCCTACAACACCGAGGAGGAGCTGACCTTTGGGCTGTACCGCGTGCCCATACCCCTTTTTCCGCCGGAGGCCTTTCGCGAAGCCCTCGCCAACGCCCTGGTGCACCGGGACTATCGGGTTTTGGGAACGGTATACGTGAGGATAGATCCGGAGGCTGGGGGTTTGGTGATCAGCAATCCGGGCGGGTTTGTGGAGGGGGTGACCCTCGAGAACCTGCTGGTGGTGGAGCCACGCCCCCGGAACCCCATTCTGGCCGACGTTTTCAAACGCCTGGGCCTGGTGGAGCGCACGGGGCGGGGTATAGACAGAATCTTCCGGGAGGTTTTGGGACTTGGGAGGCGGCCGCCGGATTACTCGGGTAGCACAGAGGACATGGTGAAGGTCGTTCTTCCCGGTGGGAAGGCGGACCTGAACTTTGTGAGGCTGATCCTCGAGGTCCAAGACCGCCACCGCAGGACGCTGGGCTGGCCCCATCTCCTGGTGTTGCGCCAGGCGGCCGATGAAGGCGAGCTAAGCGTGCCCGAGGTGGCGCGCCTCATTCAGCAGGGAGAGGCGCGGGCCCGGAGTTTGGTGGAAGAGTTGGTGGAGATGGGGCTTCTGGAGGCCAAAGGGTCCAAGAAGGGGCGGGTGTACCACCTGAGCGCCTGGGTCTTCAAGCAACTTGGGCGGCCCACGGCCTATGTTCACAGGCGGGGGATAGAGGGGGTTCGCCAGGAGGAGTTGGTCATGCAAATGGCCTACAAGTACAGAAAGGTAACCCGGGGGGATGTCCTGCAGCTTTTCCCCAACCTAACCGAGGACCAGGCTTTCCGTTTGCTTCAAAAGCTGGTTCAATCTGGCCGGTTGCGTCCAAAGGGAAGCAAAAGGGGGCGTTACTATGAGCCTGCGGAGTAGCCCAAAACCCTGGCTAACCGCGGATAACCGCAACTGCCGTTATTTTCGGGAAGATATAACCGCGTTCGCGGTTATCTGCGGATAAAGGAGGACCCATGAGCCACAAACGCCGTCTCATAGAGCACCGCCTGCCCCTCAAGGAAATCTCCGAGGCCTCGGCCCGGGAGAAGTCCATCCGCCACGGGCACATCTCCACCCTGCACATCTGGTGGGCCAGGCGGCCCCTGGCGGCGAGCCGGGCGGCGGTCTTCGCCACCCTGGTGCCCGACACCGAGGAGAACTACCAGCTGGTCAAGAAGATCGTGCCCTGGGAGGCGGTGAAGGATGGCAACAGCAAGGACATCCTCGAGGCCCGCCGCCGGGTGCTGGAGGCGAGCGGGGGCACACCCCCCAGGGTGCTGGACCCCTTCGCCGGGGGCGGGGCCATCCCCCTGGAGGCCCTCCGCCTGGGGTGCGAGGCCCACGCCCTGGACCTAAACCCCGTGGCCTACCTGATCCTCAAGGCCACCCTAGAGTACCCCCAGCGCTTCGGCCAGCCCAACAGCCGCGCCGTGCCCACCTACATCCGAGCCCTGGACCAAGCCCACGCCCAGGCCAAGGACCAAGCGGCCCAGGGCACAACCAGGCTTCTTGAGGAGGGGGGAGAGGCTCAGGAGGAGGGCCCCTTTTCCAAAGCCTACCGGGAAAACCCCCTGGCCGCCGAGGTGCGCTACTGGGGGGAATGGGTGCTGGAGAGGGCCAGGCAGGAGCTGGCCCAGTTTTATCCGAAGGACCCGGATGGCCGAACCCCCGTGGCCTACCTCTGGGCCCGCACGGTGACCTGCACCAACCCCACCTGCCGGGCCGAGGTGCCCCTGGTGCGCCAGTGGTGGCTGGCCAAAAAGGACAAAAAGCGCATCGCCCTGAAGCCCCTGGTGGACCGGGAGGCCAAGCGGGTGGACTTCCAGGTGGTGGAGGTGCCCCAGGGCGAGGACTGGCCCGACCAGGGGACCATCCAGCGGGGCAACGCCGCCTGCTTGGTGTGCGGCACTGTAGTGCCCGTGGAAAATGTGCGAAGTAAGGCCAAACAGGGCAACTGGGGCGAGCGGATGCTGGCGGTAGTGCTGGCGGAGCAAGGTGGGGGCAAGGCGTACCGTCCGGCTAACAATGAGGATAGAGCTGTTTTCGAGCGAGCCAGGGTTAGGCTTGCGGAACTTCAGGCATCTCATACAGAGGAGCTAAGCCTTGTTCCAGATGAACCCCTCCCCCCCAAGGGCACTTTGGGCTTTCGCGTTAACCTCTACGGTATTCAGACTTGGGGCCAGCTTTTCAACCCCCGCCAAGCCCTAGCCCTGGTTACCTTCGCCAAATGGGTGCGGGAGGCCCACGCCGAGATGCTGAAGCAGGGCATGGACGCGGAGCTGGCTAAGGCCGTGGCGACGTATTTGGGCCTTGCCCTTGACAAAATGGCAGATTACGACTCAAGTATATGCACGTGGGAAAATCAAGGCGAAACAATCCGCAATACCTTTGTTCGGCAAGCTCTCCCAATGGTGTGGGACTATGCGGAAGCGGTTCCTGTAGCTGAAACATCGGGTAGCTGGGAAAGTGCGTTGGACCAGGCCGTCAGGGTTATTGAGCATTGTGCGAATACTTCTTCACAGAACGCCTCCGTCCACCGCGGCACCGCCACCCGCCTCCCCTTCCCGGACGGCTACTTCGACGCCGTGGTCACGGACCCCCCCTACTACGACGCCGTGCCCTACGCCGACCTGTCGGACTTCTTCTACGTGTGGCTCCGGCGTACGGTGGGCCACCTCTACCCGGAGCACTTCCGCACCCCCCTCACGCCCAAGGGGCAGGAGGCCGTGCAGAACCCCGTGCGCCACGGGGGGGACAACGAGAAGGCTAAGCGCTTCTTCGAGGAAATGATGGGGGAGGCCTTCCGGGAGATGCACCGGGTCTTGAAGCCCGAGGGCAAGGCCACCGTCGTCTTCGCCCACAAGAGCACCGAGGCCTGGGAGACGCTGATCAGCGCCCTTATTGGGGCGGGGTTCCAGGTGGAGGCCTCCTGGCCCCTGCAGACTGAGAGGCAAACCCGCCTGCGGGCCCGGGGCTCCGCCGCCCTGGCCTCCTCCACCTTCCTGGGCTGCACCAAGCGGGTGGGGCAGGGCACCGTGGGCCTCTTCGCCCAGGTGCGGGAGGAGATGCAGAGGACCATCCAGCCCAGGCTGGAGGAGTTCTGGGACTCTGGCATCCGGGCGGCGGACTTTTTCATGGCCGCCATCGGGCCGGGCCTAGAGGCCTTTAGCCGCTACGACGAGGTGCGCCGGGCGGACGGCAGGCGGGTGGAGGTGGGGGAGTTTCTGGACGAGGTGCGGAAGATCGTCCTGGAGTTCGCCCTGGAGCGGGTTTTGGGGGCCAAGGCGGAGGCGGGGGCCGTGGACGGCCCCACCCAGTTCGCCCTCCTCACCCTCTGGGCCTACGGCCTCGAGGCGCCCTCGGACGAGGCCCGCAAGATTGCCCAGAGCACCGGGGTGAGCCTCCCTGAGCTGGGGAGCCTGGTCCGGGTGGAGGGGGAGAAAACCCGCATCCAGAAGGCCAGGGAGCGGGTAAAACGGGACCGGGACTTCGGCTTGCCCCAAACCGGGCCGGTGCCCATGGTAGACGCCCTGCAGAGGGCCATCCTGATGCTTCGGGAGGGACGGGAGGCCTTGGCCCAGTATCTGGACGCCGTAGGCTACCTGCGGAGCTCCGCCTTCTGGCTTGTGGCCCAGGCCCTGGCGGAGATCCTGGAGGGGGAGGACGAGGGGCGGGACCTGCACGAGCTCCTTACCCTGCGGGAGGGCCTTGTGCGGGTGGCGCAGGTGGAGAGGCTGCTGTAGGGAGTGGAGGTTCTGGGTATGGGGAGCCGGCTGGAAGAGGGCCTTAGGGTCTACGCCCAGCGGATGGGCGCGTTCTTGGTGGGGAAGCTGAAGGAGCGCTATGGGGGGCGTTGGGAAGAGGCTTACGCCCAGGCCCTGAACGAAAAGCGGCGGGAGAACCTCCGGGAGGATCTGCGCCGGGGGAAGTCCCTAGAGGAGGCGGTGGACCTGGTCCACTTCAAGGACCTCCTCCTGGGCCAGAAGGAGCTCTTTCAGGAGCTACTGGGCCGGAGCTTCCAAAGGGCCGTCACCTGGGCGGACGAGGTGGCCGAGGTCCGCAACAAGTGGGCCCACCAGGACGACCTCTCTGAGGAGGACATCTACCGGGCCCTGGACAACATGGCGCGGATCCTGGAGGCGGTGGGGGATGGGGAGGGGGCGGCCCTCCTCAAGGCCCTCCGGGACGGGCGGGCGCTGGCTTCGCCCCAGCCCCAGACCGCTTCCCGTCCCGACCCCCTCCCCCCCTGGTGGCGCCTGGCCACCCCCCACGCCGACATCCGCTCCGGCCAGTTCGACGAGAGCACCTTCGCCGCCAAGCTGGACGACGTGGTCCGGGGCACGGCCAGCCCGGAGTACCGCTACGCCGACGAGTTCTTCCGCAAGACCTACCTCACCCGGGAGCTGAAGGGCCTCCTCCTGGACGTCCTGAGGCGCCTTTCCGGCCTTGGCGGCGAGGCGGTGGTCCAGCTCCGCACCCCCTTCGGCGGGGGCAAGACCCACGCCCTCATCGCCCTCTACCACCTGGTGAAGGACGCCGCCACCAGCGGGGCCCTCCCCGAGGTCCAGGCCCTTCTTCAGGAAGGGGGGCTTGCGGACATCCCCAGGGCCAGGGTGGCCGTCCTGGTGGGCACGGAGCTTTCCCCCCAGGGGCGGGAGGTGGAGGGGGGCGTGCGCCTCCACACCCTCTGGGGGGAGCTGGCCTACCGTCTGGGGGGCCTCGAGGGGTACGCCCTCCTCCGGGAGGATGACGAGGCCCGCACCGCCCCGGGCAAGGAGAACCTGGCCCGCCTCCTCGGGCGCTACGCCCCCCTCCTCATCCTCATGGACGAGGTCCTGGTCTACCAGGTGAAGGCGGCGGGGGTGCCGGTGGGGGGGACCACCCTCCAGGCCCAGACCTTCGCCTTCTTCCAGGAGCTTTCCGAGGTGGTGGCGGCTACGCCCGGGGCCGCTTTGGTCTTCACCTTCCCCGAGTCCCACCTGGAGTACTTTGACCAGGAAGGGGCCGCCTTGGCCTTTGAGCGCCTGGAGCGCATCTTTGACCGGGTGAAGGCGGTGCGGGTGCCCGTTCAGGGGGAGGAGGTCTATGAGGTCATCCGCCGCCGGCTCTTCGAGCGGGTGGACGAGCGGGAAGCGGCCAAGGTGGTGGCCCGCTACGCCGAGCTCTACCGGGCCACCCGGGGCCTCCACGAGGAGGCCTACCGGGCCGAGTACCAGGCCCTGATGCGCCGGGCCTTCCCCTTCCACCCCGAGCTGGTGCGCACCCTCTACGAGCGCTGGGGCACCCTCCAGGGCTTCCAGAGGACCCGGGGAGTCCTCCGCCTCCTGGCCCGCATCGTGGAGCTAAGCTTCCGCTCCCCCCTGGCCCGGCCCCTCATCGGCCTGGGGGACGTGGCCCTCGAGGACCCCGACCTGCGGGCCACCATCGCGGGCATCCTGCGGGAGGCCAACTGGGAGGCCGTCGTGGCCTCCGACATCGTGGGTAAGGCGGCGGCCCTGGACCGCGAGCAGGGCGGGGACTACGCCAGGCTCCGCCTGGCCCAGACCGTGGCCACCGCCATTTTCATGTACAGCCACTCCGGGGGGGCCAAGGACGGCATCCGCAGGCCCCTTCTGGACCTGGCCCTCATCTACCCGGAGGGCATCACCCAGGAGCTGGTGAGCGACGCCCTGGACCGCCTCAAGGCCAGGCTCTTCTACCTCTACGAAAACGGGGGCTTCCTCTTCAAGGCCCAGCCCAACCTGAACGCCGTCTTGGCCAACGAGGTGGCCGCTGTTTCGGAGGGAGCGGTGCGGGAGGCCCTGCGGGAGACCCTGGCCCAGGTGGTGGGGAAGGGGCTCTTCAAGCCTGTGATCTGGCCGGAGGAGCACCGGGACGTCCCCGACGACCGCGCCCTCAAGCTCATCCTCCACGAGCACCCTGCTGACGTGGAGGAAGGGAGGCGGCTCCGCCTCGCCATCCAGCAAAACGCCGCCGGCTCCCCCAGGGTTCACCGGAACACCCTGGTCCACCTCCACCCCCGCCTCGAGGGCCTGGGCCGGGCCAAGGAGCAGGCCCGCCTCCTCCTGGCCCTCAGGAGCCTGAAGAAGAACCTCTGGGCCAGCCTCGGCCAGGACCAGAGGGCCGACCTGGAGGAACGCCTTAAGCGGGTGGAGGGGGACCTGCCCCGCCTTCTCCAGGCCGCCTACGCCGATTTGTACAAGGCCCGAAACAGCCAGGGGGAGTTCCGCTACCTCAACATCCAGCCCTACGTGCAGACGGCCTCCACCCTTCAGGAAGCGGTGGAGGAGGTGCTACGGCGGGAAGACCTCCTCCTAAGCCGCCTTGACCTGCCCACGGTGGTGGACCATTACCGCCTCTGGCCGGAAGGGGAGCCCCACCTCTCCCTGGGGGCGCTTCGGGATTACTTCCTGCGCCTGCCCGAGCTCCCCATGCTGGAAGGCGAAGAGGTCCTGCGCCAGGCGGTGCTCCTGGCGGTGCGCCAGGGGTTTTACCAGCTGGCCCGGCGCTCTCAGGAGGCCTTTTCCCCGGTCTGGTGCGCCCAAAAGCCCCCGAGGGAGGACGAGGTCCACCTCAACGAGGGCTTCCTCCTGGCCCGGCCCGGCACCTGGCCCTGCGGGGAGGAGGGCCCCAAAGAGGAAGGGCCAGGGCCAAGTGGCGATTCTAAAAACGTTGAGAGTACAGGCACGGGAGGGGGTGGGGGCAGGGTGGTTCCGCCTCCCCCGCCCCCACCCCGGGGCCCCACCCGGGTGCGCCTCCACATTCCCAACCTCCCCCTGGAAAAGATCCCCGTCCTGGTGGACCTCGTGGAGGGCCTAAAGGAGGCCAGGGCGGCGGAGGTGAGCCTGGAGGTGGTCCTTACCGGCCGGAGCCTCGAGGGCCTGGACCCCACCCAGCTGGACCTGGTGGTACGGGAGCTTCTGCGCCAGCACGGGCTAGCCTACGAAGAGGAGGTTCATTTGGGGGAAGGGGGCCCCAAAGCAGCTGAGTAGACTAGCTCCCGGGGAACCGGGAACCTCTCCAACATGGCCCGGGTGAGGTGGGGCACCACTTCCCGGTAAAGCCCACGGTAGTGGGCCTGGGCCTCAGGGCCATTTAGGTAGGCCAGGAGGCCTGGGAGATTCACCTTTACCTCCTCCTTGGGCAGGAGGTGGAACTCCTCCCGCCAGGGGTAGGCCCTTTCGTCCCAAGCGGCCACCACCCGGTAATGGCGGGTGTGGGCCACCACCAGACGGGGGAGGGCGTAGAAGGGCTTGAGGGAGGCCACGTGCGCCTTGGGGAAGTAGAGACCGGAGTGGGGGGTCTCGTAGTCCACCTCGCCCGGCCTCAGGTTCCTCCCCGTCAGAACGGGCACGAGGCCGGGCCCAGGGGCGGTCTTGGTCAAGGGATGGGCCCTGACCTCGGGACTCCGGGCAGCGAAGTGGATGTGGAATAGCTCCCCCAGGGCCACGCCTTCCTCCTCCCGCCTCAGGGCCTCTGGATCGGGGAAGCGCACCATTTCCCCCTGCCAGAGGGGAGCTTCCCAAAGAAACCTCTTGGAAAACCCCTCAAAGAGCCTGAGCCCCCTCCCCCCTTTGCGGAAGCGCACCACGCTGGCCCGCACCTTGCGGTCGGGGAAGACCTGGCCCAGGTAGTGGACCTCGGTCTCCCCCTCCCGGGCCAGGAAGGCCCGGAGCCGGGCGAACTCGGCGAGGACCATCCAGCTTGCGGGCACCACGTAGAGGAGTGTTCCCCCGGGCCGCAGGAGGCGCACCCCCTTTTCCAAAAAGGCCCCGTAGAGGTTGTACCGCCCCTGCCAGGTAGCGAAGCGCTGGCGGTAGGCCTGGCGCTGGGAGACCGGCAGCCGGGCCCCGGCCCCCAGGGCTCCGTAGGGAGGGTTTCCCAGGATCAGGTCAAAGGCCTCCCCCGGCTCCCAGAGGAGGAAGTCCGCCAGGATGCCCTCGGCCCAGGGGGGAAGGTCCAGGGCTTTTGGGTCTATCTCCACCCCCACGAAGCGGTAGGCCGTCCCGTGGGCCTCCCGGAAGGCCCGGAGGAAGGGCCCATGGGCGCAGGCGGGCTCCAGCACCTTTCCCCCCCTGGGCGCCTCGGCCAGGGAGACCATGAAGTCCACCACCTCCGGGGGGGTCTCCACCCGGCCCAGGCTCCTGGGGGCGGCGTTGGCAGGTAGGGAAAGAAGGGGTGGCAGGCCCATTTAGCGGATTATACCGAGCCTGCGGCCCACCTTCTCGTAGGCCTCGAGGGCCTTGTCCAGCATCTCCACCGTGTGGGCGGCGGTGACGATGTTGCGGATCCTGGCCTTCCCCCGGGGCACGGTGGGGAAGCCGATGCCCACGGCGAAGACCCCCTCCTCCAGGAGCATCCGGCTCGCCTCAAAGGCCAGGGGGGCCTCGCCGAAGAGGACCGGGGTGATGGGGGTCTGGCTCCCCAGGGTGTCGTAGCCCAGCCGGGCCAGCTCGGCCTTGAAGTAGCGGGTGTTCTCCCAGAGCCTGGCGATCCTCTCGGGCTCCTTCTCTATGAGCTCCAGGGCGCCCAGGAGGGCCCCCACCACCGCCGGGGGGTGGGTGGTGGAGAAGAGAAGGGGCCTGGCCTTGTTGATGAGGAGCTCCTTGAGCTCCAGCGCCCCGGCGGCGTACCCGCCCATCACCGCCCAGGCCTTGGAAAGGGTGGCCACCTGGACCACGTCCGGGTCCTTCTGGAAGCCGAAGTGGTGCACCGTGCCCTCGCCCCTTTCCCCCAGGACCCCGCTTCCGTGAGCGTCGTCCACGTAGACCACCGCCCCGTACTTCTTGGCCAGGGGGACGATGCGGTCCAGGGGGGCGATGTCCCCGTCCATGGAGAAGACCCCGTCGGTGACGATGAGCTTGAGGCCCTCGGTGTCGTGGGCCTTGAGGAGCTCCTCCAGGTGGTCCACGTCGGCGTGGCGGTACACAAACCGGGTGGCCTTGGTGAGGCGGAGGCCGTCGATGATGCTGGCGTGGTTCAGCTCGTCGGAGAAGACCAGGTCCCCCTCCTTGAGGAGGGCCCCCAGGACCCCCTGATTGGCGGTGAAGCCCGACTGGAAGACCAAAGCGGTCTCCGTGCCCTTGAAGCGGGCCAGGGCCTCTTCCAGCTCCAGGTGGTAGGGGAAGGTGCCGGCGATGGTGCGCACCGCCCCGCTTCCCGCTCCCCACTTTTCCAGGTACTGGCGGGCCTTCTCCTTGAGGTAGGGGTGGTTGGCGAAGCCCAGGTAGTTGTTGGAGGCCAGGTTCACCACCTCCCGCCCCTCCACCCGGGTCACGGGCTCCTGGGGGGCCTCGAGGACCTTGGGTTGGATGTAGAGCCCCTCGGCCTTGAGCCGGGCGATCTCCTCCGCGATGCGCGCCTTCAGGTTCACGCTCACGCCCCCATCTAACGCCCAAACCCCCCGCCTTGTCCAGGGCCTCATGGTCTTTTGACAAAGCCGTGCTACCCTGGGCTTAGGGGCGTGTGGTAGCGCTTCCAATCCTATGGGCATGCGGTCTTGGCAGGTGGAGTCGGAGAAGGAGCGCCTGGAGCTTCGGGCCAGGCTCCACGAGCTCCTGCACCGCCTTAAAGGGGAGCCCAACACCCTTTTGCCCTTTCACCAGGCCCTGGCCCTGAGGCCCAAAGGGGAGCACCACCTGGGCCTAAGGACCATAGAGGTGGACAAGGTGGTGGGCTCCATGGACCGCTACGAGGACTTTGACCACACCTTCCTCCCCAAGACCCCCTACACCCTGGAGCGCTGGAAGCGCCTCCGGGCCCTGCAGCTATCGGGGGTGGAGCTTCCCCCCATAGAGGTCTACCAGGTGGGGGAGGCCTACTTCGTCAAGGACGGGAACCACCGGGTGGCCCTGGCCAAGGCCACGGGGCAGAAGTACATGGACGCCTACGTCATCGCCCTGGACGTCCCCGTCCCTGTGGAGCCCGGGGACACCGTGAAGGACCTGATCCTCAAGGCGGAGTACGCCCACTTCCTGGAAAAGACCAGGCTGAAGGAGCTGGTTCCCGGGGCCGAGGAGATCCGCTTCTCCACCCTAGGCCGCTACGACATCCTCCTGGACCACATCGCCACCAGGCGGTACTTCAAGGGGCTAGAAGAAGGCCGGGAGGTGTCCTGGGAGGAGGCGGTGGTGGACTGGTACGAGAACCTCTACAAGCCCACGGTGGAGGCCATCCGCCGCCTGGGGCTCCTTAAGGACTTCCCGGGCCGCACGGAGGCGGACCTCTACCTCTGGGTCATGGACCACCGCCACTTTTTGGCCCAGGAGGGGCAGGAGCTTTCCCCAGAGGAGGCGGCCAGGAGCTACGAGGCCCGGTTCGGGCCCCTCTGGAAGCGGCTTGGGGGTGGGCTGAAAAAGCTTCTTGGCCGCTAGGGTTGCCCGGGGGCCAGCCTTGGGTTATCCTGTATACAGGATGCAGGCCACGGACTTCCGCCGGCCCAACCAGGTGCGCGAGGCGGTCTACGGCCACCTCAAGGCCCTCCTCCTCTCCGGCCGCTTCGCCCCGGGGGAGAGGCTTTCCGAGCCCCTTTTGGCCAAGGAGCTTGGGGTTTCCCGCACCCCCGTGCGCGAGGCCCTTATGCGGCTGGCGGAGGAGGGGCTTTTAGAGCTCGTTCCTGGCAAGGGGGCCAGGGTAAGGGCCTTCACCCCGGAGGAGGTGGAGGAGGTCTACAGGGTGCGGGCCCTTCTGGAGGGGGAAGCGGCCAAGGAGGCGGCCCTTCGGGCCAGGCCCTGGGAGCTTTTGGAGCTGGAGGAGCTTTTGCGGGCCATAGACGAGGCCCCCAAGGAGGACTACCCCGAGCAGATGAGCCGGGACCTGGAGTTCCACCGGGCCCTGGTGCGCCTTTCCGGCAACCGGACCCTCTACCGCCTCTACGAGGACCTCTTGGCTACCCTGGCCCTGGCCCGGAGCGCGGTGCCCATGCTTTCCCAGGACGAGGCCACCCGGCGGGAGCACTGGGCCATCCTAAAGGCCCTGAAGGCCCGGGACTCCGAAGGGGCCAAGAGGGCGGTGGAGGCCCACATCTACCGCTTCCGGGACCTGGTGGTGCGGCGACTTTTGGAGGGAGTATGAACCTGGATCTGGCCTATCGCTCCTTCGTCCTCGGCGTGGCAGGGAAAAAAGAGGTGGAGCGCCTCATCAAGACCCGGGCCCGGGGGCTGGTGCGGCGCTACGTGGCGGGGGAGAGCCTGGAGGAGGCCCTGAAGGTGGCGGAGGCCCTCGAGGGGGAGGGCGTCCACGCCATCCTGGACCTCCTGGGGGAGATGGTCAAGGACGAGGGGGAGGCTCGGGCCTTCCAGGAGAGGATCCTGGAGCTGGTGCGGGCCGTGGCCCTTAGGCCCTGGCCCAAGTACGTCTCCCTTAAGCCTTCCCAGCTGGGGCTGGACCTCTCCGAAGGCCTGGCCCGGGAACTCCTAAGGGAAGTCCTCAAGGAGGCTGAGCCCCGGGGGGTCTTCGTCCGCCTGGACATGGAGGACTCCCCCCGGGTGGAGGGCACCCTGCGCCTCTACAAGGCCATGCGGGAGGAGGGGTTTTCCCTCCTTGGCCTCGTGCTACAGAGCTACCTCTTCCGCACGGAGAAGGACTTCTTTGACCTCCTCCCCTACCGGCCCAACCTGCGCCTGGTGAAAGGAGCCTACCGGGAGCCCAAGGAGGTGGCCTTCTGGGACAAGCGCCTCATTGACGCCGAGTTTTTGCACCTGGGGAAGCTGGCCCTCAAGGAGGGGCTTTACGTGGCCTTCGCCACCCACGACCCCCGGCTCATCGCCGAGGTGAAGCGCTACGCCGAGGCCATGGGCATCCCCAAGGAGGGCTTTGAGTTCCAGATGCTTTACGGGGTTCGCCCCGAGGCGCAAAGGCGCCTGGCCCAGGAGGGGTACACCGTGCGGGCCTACGTGCCCTACGGGAAGGACTGGTACCCCTACCTGACCCGGCGCATCGCCGAGAGGCCGGAGAACCTGCTTTTGGTGCTGAGGAGCCTCTTGGGAGGCTAGGGAGGAAGGTATGACGGTAGAACCCTTTCGGAACCAGCCCATAGAGACCTTTACCGGCGAAGAGGCCAGGCGGGAGATGCGGGAGGCCCTGAGGCGGGTTAGGGCCGAGTTCGGCCGCCACTGGCCCCTCTACATCGGGGGGGCGTGGGTGGACACGGGGGAGAGGATCCTCTCCCTAAACCCCTCCGCCCCCAGCGAGGTGGTGGGGACGGTGGCCAAGGCGGGGAAGGCCGAGGCCGAGGCCGCCCTCGAGGCCGCCTGGAGGGCCTACAGGACCTGGAAGGACTGGCCCCAGGAGGACCGGAGCCGCCTCCTCCTGAAGGCGGCGGCCATCATGAAGAGGAGGCGGCGGGAGCTGGAGGCCACCCTGGTCTACGAGATCGGCAAAAACTGGGTGGAGGCCAGCGCCGAGGTGGCCGAGGCCATAGACTTCCTGGAGTACTACGCCCGCCAGGCCCTCAAGTACAAGTACCCCTCGGTGGAGGTGGTGCCCTACCCCGGGGAGGACAACGAGAGCTTCTACCTGCCCCTAGGGGCCGGGGTGGTCATCGCCCCCTGGAACTTCCCCATCGCCATCTTCACCGGGATGATCGCCGGGCCCGTGGCCGTGGGCAACACCGTGGTGGCCAAGCCCGCCGAGGACACGCCGGTCATCGCCGCCAAGGTCTTTGAGATCTTCCACGAGGCGGGCTTCCCCCCGGGGGTGGTGAACCTGGTCCCCGGCGAGGGGCAGGGGGTGGGGGCCTACCTGGTGGAGCACCCCAGGACCCGGTTCATCAACTTCACGGGGAGCCTCGAGGTGGGCCTCTGGATCAACCAGGCGGCTAGCCGCCTGGCCCCGGGCCAGCGGTGGATCAAGCGGGTCTTTTTGGAGCTGGGCGGCAAGGACGCCATCATCGTGGACGAGACCGCCGACTTTGACCTGGCCGCCGAGGGGATCCTGGTCTCCGCCTACGGCTTCCAGGGGCAGAAGTGCTCGGCCGCAAGCCGCCTCATCCTCACGGAAGGGGCTTACGAGCCCGTTTTGGAGCGGGTTTTGGAGCGGGCCCGGCGCCTCACCGTGGGCCCGGCGGAGGAGAACCCCGACCTGGGCCCCGTGGCCTCCCAGGCCCAGGAGGCGAAGATCCTCTCCTACATTGAGATCGGCAAGGGGGAGGGAAGGCTCGTCCTGGGGGGCGAGCGCCTGGAGGGCGAGGGCTACTTCATTGCCCCCACGGTCTTCACCGAGGTGCCCCCCACGGCCAAGATCGCCCAGGAGGAGATCTTCGGCCCGGTCCTCTCCGTGATCCGGGTAAAGGACTTCGGCGAGGCCCTGGAGGTGGCCAACGGCACCGTCTACGGCCTCACGGGCGGGGTCTACTCCCGTAAGCGGGAGCACTTGGAACGGGCCAGGCGGGAGTTCCACGTGGGGAACCTCTACTTCAACCGCAAGATCACCGGGGCCCTGGTGGGGGTCCAGCCCTTTGGCGGCTTCAACCTCTCCGGCACCGACACCAAGGCCGGCGGCCCCGACTACCTCCTCCACTTCCTGGAGATGAAGACTGTGGCCGAGCGCTTCTAAGTACCCCACCGCGGCGAAAGCCGCGGTGGGGGCCCCAGAAAAGCCTTTAGCCCCGACCTGGGCGCCCCATGTTGCGCAAAGCGCGGGCACTAAGCCTGCCCCTAGACTGCGGGAACCTTTTGGGCTATCCTTGGGACATGAACCTGACCTCCCTCCGCCCTTGGCCCGGCTAGGCCCCGGGAGGGAGGCGGTCTTTCCCCCGGGGCTTGCCCCGGGGGGCTTTTTAGGGGGCGGCATGGAGACCATAAGACCTTTCCGAAGAACCCTGCTGGCGGACCTGGAGACCCCGGTGACCGCCTACCTGAAGCTTTCGGAGAAGGCCCCCGTGAGCTTCCTCCTGGAGTCGGTGGAAAGAGGGCGGCAGAGCCGCTTCTCCATCGTGGGCGTGGGGGCGAGGCGCACCTTCCGCCTCAAAGACGGGGTCTTCACCGTGAACGGGGAGGAGGTGAGGACCCAAGACCCCCTGCGTACCCTTTACGAGGCCGTTTTCGCCCCTCTGGAGCGCCACCCGGACCTTCCCCCCTTCTTTGGCGGCGTGGTGGGGTACGCCGCCTACGACCTCATCCGCCACTACGAGAAGCTGCCGAGCCTCAAGCCCGACGACCTGGCCCTCCCTGACCTCCTCTTCGTGGAGCCCGAGGTGGTGGTGGTCTTTGACCACACCAAAAGCCTCCTTCACCTGGTGGCCCCGGAAAAGGACCCGGAGGCCGCCGAGGCCCGGCTTGCCTGGGCGGAGCGCAAGCTAAAGGGCCCCTTCCCCGGGGTGCCGGGGGAGAGGGCGGGGGGGAGGGCCAGCTTCCAGGCCGACATGGACCGGGAGGCCTACCTGGAGGCGGTGAGGAAGGCCCTCCGCTACATCAAGGCCGGGGACATCTTCCAGGTGGTCCTCTCCCTAAGGCTTTCCTCCCCCCTCACCGTCCACCCCTTCGCCCTTTACCGGGCCTTGAGGAGCGTGAACCCGAGCCCCTATATGGGCTATCTGGACCTGGGGGAGGTGGTTCTGGTCTCGGCCAGCCCGGAAAGCCTCCTCCGCTCCGACGGCAAAAAGGTGGTAACCCGGCCCATCGCCGGCACCAGGCCCCGGGGTAAGGACGAGGAGGAGGACCGGAGGCTCGCCGAGGAGCTTCTGAAGGACGAGAAGGAGCGGGCCGAGCACCTCATGCTTTTGGACCTCTCCCGCAACGACATCGGCCGGGTGGCCGCCTTCGGCACGGTGCGGGTGGTGGAGCCCATGCACGTGGAGTACTACTCCCACGTCATGCACCTGGTCTCCACCGTGGAGGGGGTTCTGGCCGAGGGCAAGACCCCCCTGGACGCCCTGGCCAGCGTCCTGCCCATGGGCACCGTCTCCGGGGCCCCCAAGATCCGGGCCATGGAGATCATTGAGGAGCTGGAGCCCCACCGCCGGGGGCCCTACGGCGGGGCCTTCGGCTACCTGGCCTACGATGGGGCCATGGACATGGCCCTTACCCTGCGCACCTTCGTGGTAGCGGGCGGGAAGATGCACGTGCAGGCGGGAGCGGGCATCGTGGCCGACTCGGTGCCGGAGAGGGAGTACGAGGAGTGCCTCAACAAGGCGAGGGCCCTCCTCAAGGCGGTGGAGATGGCGGAGGCCGGCTTATGACCACCCCACCCTGGCTGGGGGCCCCGGGAAGAGAGGAGGGCGACGTGACGGTTCTCGTAATAGACAACTACGATAGCTTCACCTACAGCCTGGTCCAGTACCTGGGGGAGCTTGGGGCGAGGCCCGTGGTCTGGCGGAACGACCGGTTCGCCCTCGAGGAGGTGGAGGCCCTGAACCCCGACCGGATCCTCATCGGCCCCGGGCCCTGCACCCCCTTTGAGGCGGGGCTTTCCCTTCCCCTGATCGCCCGCTACGCCCCCCGCTACCCCATCCTCGGGGTCTGCCTGGGGCACCAGGCCATCGGGGCCGCCTTCGGGGGCAAGGTGGTGCCGGCCCCGGTCATCATGCACGGCAAGGTGAGCGAGATCCACCACGACGGCACCGGGGTCTTCCGGGGCCTCAAGAGCCCCTTCCCCGCCACCCGCTACCACTCCTTGGTGGTGGAGGAGGTCCCCGAGGACCTGGTGGTGAACGCCTGGGTAGAGGAGGCGGGGGGGCGGACGGTCATGGGCTTCCGCCACCGGGCCTTTCCCACCCACGGGGTCCAGTTCCACCCGGAAAGCTACCTGACCGAGGCGGGTAAGCTGATCCTCAAGAACTTCTTGGAGGACCCATGGACGCGCTGAAGAAGGCCCTTTTAGGCGAGGTGCTGGAGGAGGAGGAGGCCTATGGCCTCATGCAGGCCCTCATGCGGGGGGAGGTCTCCCCGGTGAAGGCGGCGGGCCTCCTCACCGCCATGGCCCTGAGGGGGGAGAGGCCCCACGAGATCGCCGCCATGGCCCGGGCCATGCGGGAGGCGGCCAGGCCCCTTTCCGTGAAGAGGCGGCCCCTTCTGGACATCGTGGGCACCGGGGGGGACCATCAGGGCCTCTTGAACCTCTCCACCCTGGGGGCCCTGGTGGCGGCGGCGGGCGGGGTGGCCGTGGCCAAGCACGGGAACCGGGCGGCGAGCTCCAAGGCGGGCTCGGCCGACCTCCTGGAGGCCTTGGGCGTGGACCTCGAGGCCCCGCCCGAGCGGGTGGGGGAGGCCATTGAGGCCTTGGGCTTCGGCTTCCTCTTCGCCCGGGTCTTCCACCCCGCCATGCGCCACGTGGCCCCGGTGAGGGCGGAGCTCGGCATCCGCACCGTCTTCAACCTCCTGGGCCCCCTCACCAACCCCGCCGGGGCGGACCGGTACGTCCTGGGGGTCTTTAGCCAAAAGTGGCTTTCCCCCATGGCCGAGGCCCTGGAGCGGCTTGGGGCCAGGGGCCTGGTGGTCCACGGGGAGGGGGCGGACGAGCTCGTCTTAGGGGAGAACCAGGTGGTGGAAGTGGGGAAGGGGGCCTACGCCCTCACGCCCGAGGCCGTGGGCCTCAGGCGGGCTCCCCTCGAGGCCCTAAGGGGCGGCTCCCCCCAGGAGAACGCCGACCTCGCCCGCAGGGTCTTAAAGGGGGAGGAGAAGGGGCCCATAGGGGAGGCCGTGGCCCTGGCGGCGGGGGCCGGGTTCTACGCGGCGGAGAAGGTCCCCACCCTGGAGGCGGGGGTGCGCCTGGCGGAAGAGGTCTTGGCCTCGGGGGAAGCCTACCTCCTCCTGGAGCGGTACGTGGCCTTCCTCAAGGGTTAGACGGGAAGCCCCCGGTAGAGGGCCTCCAGGTCCAAGGAGACCTCCACGCAGGGAAGGGGTACCTGGCCTTCCTCCACCACCTCGTAGCGCCAGCCCCCGTCCGGGAGAGGGCGGTAGACCTCCACCCGCTTGGCCTCCTGGGAGACCAGGACGTAGGCCTGAAGGCCGGGGAGCTTGCGGTTTCCGCCGCCGGTAGGAGGGCAAGGAGGATGCGGGCCACCAAGCGGTTGTGGTAGTCCGTTCCCCCGGCCAAAGCGAAGACCAGGCCTTCCACGAACTCGTGGCGCTCGGAGGAGGCGCTCAAAAAAGAGCTCCAGGGGGGCGTTCCTGCTGCCGGGAATCCGCCCGCCCCGGGGGCAGCAAGGGGGGTGGACCAGGCCCTTGTGCTCCTCCGGGCTCCGCACGTCCAGAAGGAGGGGGTGACGGGCGGCCTCGTCGGCGGTGAGGAGCCAGTCCCTTTGGAGGTGGGCCAGGGTATCGCTGGGCTCGGGTTTGGGCGTCTCCCTTTCCGTGGCCAGCTCCTCCCACCCTTCGGTCCAGAGGCGCACCTCGAGGCCCCCAAGCCCCAGGAAGAAGGCGGTGCGGCAGAGGCGGCTGGTGAGGCCTTCGTCGTAGAGGACCACGGGGCTTTTGAGGCCCAGGCTCCGGAAAAGCTCGGTGAGGGCCTCTTCCAGAGCCCTAAGCTCCGACTCCTCCCTCAGGCGAAGGCGGGGGGCGGAGAGGTCCAGGTGCCGGGCCCCGGGGAGGTGGCCCGCCTCGTAGGCGGGGCGGGGCCTGGTGTCCACCAGGACCGCGTCCTTGGGCAGCTCCATGGGCCTGATTATAGGGGACGCATGGGTAAGCCTTGTGACATAAGGGTACTTGACAAACTAGGGCGCAGGTGATATAAGTGAAAATGGAGGTGATGGATATGGCCCTGGTGCGTAGGGATGCCCGTCCCACTGAGATCACGCCCTTCAGGACTTGGGGCCCGCTCTCCCTCTTTGAGGAGGCCAACCGGCTCTTTGAGGAGGTGCTGGGCGAGTTCGGCCGGCCCGTCACCACCTACGTGGCCCCGGCCGACCTCTACGAGACCGACGAGGCCCTGATCCTGGAGATGGCCGTGCCCGGCCTCACGCCTGAAGACCTGGAGGTGAGCCTCGAGGGCAACAAGCTCACCGTCCGGGGCCAGGTGAAGCCCGTGGAGGAGGCCAAGGCCCGCCGCTACTACCTCCAGGAGATCCCCCACGGCTCCTTTGTGCGCACCTTCACCCTGCCCGTGGAGGTGAAGGCCGACGAGGCCAAGGCGGAGTTCCGCCACGGCATCCTCCGGCTCACCATGCCCAAGGTGGCCGAGGCCCGGGCCAAGCGGATCCCCATTGAGGTGGTCCAGTAAGGCCTGAAGAAGACGCCCCCGGGGAGATCCCCGGGGGTCGCTCTTTCCCGCGCTGAGCCGGCGTGGGTGGGTGCCGCCCCCTGGCGCTGGAAGGGCGCAGGGGGCTTGCTGCTTTATCCCTTCTTCAGGGCCTGCGCCATCCGGCTTAGGGCCTCCTCCAGGACCTCCGGGTAGGTGGCGAAGTTGAGGCGCACGTAGCGGTCGTACCCCTCCCCAAAGTTCTCCCCGGGGTTCAGGGCCACCCGGGCCTCCTCCAGAAGGCGGGAGGCCGCCTTGGGGAAGGGCATCCTGAGCCAGGCCAGGTAGGTCCCCTCCGGGGGTACGTGGAAGAGGCCCATCTCCTGGGCCCAGGCCGCCAGGCGGTCCCGGTTCTGCCGGAGCGTCCCGAGGACCTCCCTAAGCCACCCTTCCCCCTCCAGAAGGGCCGCTTTCCAGGCGGCCATGGCCAGGACGTTGGGGAAGGTGTGGGGAAGGTGCCGCTTCAAGGCCTCCACCAGGGGCTTGGGCCCGACGGCCGCCCCCATGGGCAGGCCCGCCAGGTTGTAGGCCTTGGCGGGGCCCAGGAGGGTGATGGTCCTCTCGGGAAGGAAGCGGGCCAGGGGGATATGGGGCCTCTCGTAGGTGAGGGGGGCGTGGAGCTCGTCGGAGACCACAACGAGGTCGTGCTTGCGGGCCACCTGGGCCAGGGCGGAAAGCTCCTCCTCGGTGAAGACCCGACCCGTGGGGTTCTGGGGATGGCAGAAGAGGAGAAGACGGCTGGCGTAGGCTAGGCGCTCCAGGCCCCCCAGGTCCAGGCGGTAGCCCGCCTCCGTTTCCTTCAGGGGGTTGGCCAGGAGGGTTCGCCCCTGCTCCCGGATGGCGGAGAGGAAAGGGGGGTAGACGGGCACCTGGGTCAGGACCCCGTGCCCGGGGGCGGTGAAGGCGGCCACGGCGGCGTAAAGCCCCACCACCACCCCGGGCATGAAGGCCACTTCCCCCTGTAGGCCCGTCCTCTCCAGGAGGAGGGCCTTAAGCTCCTTGTCCCCCTCCCGGGGTGGGTAGCCTAGAAACCCTTCCGCCCGGGCCTGGATGGCCCTCCGTATGGGCTCGGCCACGGGGAAGTCCATGTCCGCCACCCAAAGGGGCAGGACGTCCTCGGGGTAGGCGCTCCACTTGAGGGAGTCCTGGCGCGGCGGAAGCTTCATGGGGCCATCTTACCCGCTAAGGGATCCCCGCCACAGCGGGGTACTCAGGTGTGATCCTGGACCACCTGAAGGCCCAGGGCCTCGAGGGCCGCCACCAGCGCCCTGACCGCCGCCCTCACCCCTTCGGTGACGAGGGGGGCGCCGAAGCGGCTCACCCCGGCGTAGAGGCCGTGGGCGCTCTTGCGCACCTCCAGGAGGAGGTCCTGGGTGAGGTCCTCCTCCTCCACGTGGGTCAGGACGTAAAAGCCCTTTTCCCCCCTGGCCGCTTCCAGGAAGACGGCCACCCCCCCTGGGAAGCGCACGGGAGCCTGGGGCAGGTCAAGGGCCTCGGGCAGGGGGCCATTCAGTAGGGCGTGGGCCATGGCGTACCTCCTCGTAGGAGGCCAGGGCGTGGGGTCCTCGGCCTCCTTGGTGAAGACGGCGTGGAAGAAGGCCCGCCCCGCCTGCCGCCACTTGAGGGCGTACTTGGTGGTGAGGTGGGCCTCCGGGGGTGGGGGGGTTTCTATGCGGTAGAGCCCGGTCCGCCTGGCCTCCTCCAGGGCGAAGGCGAAGTAGTCCTCGTGGTCGGTGGTGAGGAGGAGCCTCCCCCCCTCGGCCAGGCGGGTGGAAAGGCGGCGGAAGAAGGCTTCCTGGAGGAGGCGCCTCCCCTGGTGGCGCTTTTTGGGCCAGGGGTCGGGAAAGTTGACGATGACCTCGAGGACGCTCCTCGGGGGCACCAGGTTTCGGAGGGCGAAGGCGCCTTCCCCCAGGTAGAGGCGGACGTTGCCGATGCCTTCCCGCTTGAGCCGCCTGAGGGCCCGCTGGACGCTGGCCGCCGAAACCTCGGCCCCCAGGATGAGCCTTTCGGGATGGGTCCTGGCGTAGTGGGCGGTGAAGCGGCCATCGCCGAAGCCCACTTCCACCACCAAAGGGCCTTCCCGGCCGAAGAGGGCTTTGGGCTCTGGGGGAAGCTCGGGCAGGAGGGCGGGCCGCACCAGCACGAGGGGGCATTCTAGCAGGTTTTCAAACCCCTTTCACACCCCCCCTTTACCTTGGGGATGGTGATGGGGATATGGCCCTGGCGGGAAGCCTAAAAGATTTGCACCTAGACGAGCTTCTTCAGTTATTGGCCGGCAAAGAAGGGGCGTTGGAGATATGGAACGTCAAGGGGGTGCCCGCCACCACCCTTTACCTGAAGCCGGGGCGCATTCGCTCCGTGGATCAGAAGGGAAAGCCCCTGCCTCCCCTGGCGGCCAAGGCGGTCCTCATAACCCTCCTGCAGGCCAGGGAGGGGGCCTTTGAGTTCATCCCCGGGGCCAGGCCGGCCCACGCCTATCGCCTCAACTGGCCCATAGAGCGTGCCCTCCTCTCCTTGGTCACTCTTACCGACGAGATGGCCCGCCAGGACCTCCCGCCTCCCGAGGCCCGCTTCCGCCTGGTGAAGGCCACCGGCTCCCTGCCCTGCCAGGACCTCCTGAGCCAGGCGGGGGAGCTCTTGGCCCGGGGGGCCTCGGTGGAGGAGATCGCCAGGAAGCTGGGCCTCCCCTGGACCTACGTGGCCTTCTGCTTAAGGCGCCTTCAGGCCGCGGGGGCCGTCCGGCCCACCCTGACCATGGGGAGGTAGGCCGTGCGGGTCCTTCTGGTGGACGACGAGCCCTTCCAGCGCCTCCTCCTCATGCGGGCCCTAGAGCCTTTGGGGGTGGAGGTGAGCGAGGCCAGGAACGGGAGGGAAGCCCTGGACCTCTTCAAGGAGAAGCCCTACCATCTGGTCCTCACCGACCTGCACATGCCCCTGATGGACGGCCTCGAGCTCACCCGGGCCATCAAGGCCCAAGACCCCCTTCTCCCCGTCATCCTCCTCACCGCCGATGGGGAAAAAGAGGTGAGGCTGAAGGGCCTTCAGGCGGGGGCGGACGACTTCCTGAACCGCCCCGTGGACCTGGCGGAGCTGAGGCTCAGGGTTAAGGGGCACCTGGAAAGAAGGCGGCTCCAGGAGGAGCTTGAGGAGCTGGAGAAGACCCTTTTGGTCCTGGTGCGGGCGGTGGAGGCCAAGGACGCCTACACCGCCGGCCACGGGGAGCGCGTGGCCCAGTACGCCCTCTATGGGGCCGAGGAGCTCGGGGCGAGCCCGGAGGAGCTCAAGGACCTCCGCATGGGCGCTTTGCTCCACGACATCGGCAAGATCGGTATCCCCGACCACATCCTGCGGGGGGACCACGTCCTTACCGAGGTGGAGCGGTCCTACATCCGCCGGCACCCCGTCCTGGGGGACGAGATCCTAAAGCCCTTGAAGGCCCATCCCCGCCTCAGGCCCTACGTGCGCTGGCACCACGAGAAGCTGGACGGCTCCGGCTACCCGGACGGCCTCACCGACATCCCCCTCCTGGTTCAGGTGGTGACGGCGGCCGACATCTACGATGCCCTCACCAGCGTCCGGACCTACCGCTCTCCCCTGAAGGGGGAGGAGGCCCTCGAGGTCCTGGAGAAGGAGGCCAGGGAGGGGAAGCTCTCCCGGGAGGCGGTCCGGGCCCTAAGAAGTGGCCTTCTCCGCAACCGGGCCCTTAGGGCCAGTTAAAACCCCCACCGCGGCTTTCGCCGCGGTGGGGGCCCCAGAAAAGGCCTTCCACGGCCCTGACTTTGGCACCCTATGTTGCGAAACCAAAGCGCGGCCAGTTAAAACCCGTACTCCTCCCAGCGCGCCTCCACCAGGGCCTTCACCTTAGGGTCCATGCGGATCCTCTCCGGCCAGACCCGGTTGAAGCCCTCCTCGGGAAGCTTCCTGGTGCCGTCCAGGACCAGGACCGGCCCCTCCATCCCCGGCATGACCCGGGCGTCCCGCTCGGGGTCTATGTTGTTGAGGACCGCCCAGAGGAGCTCCTCCGGGGTGAGGGCGGTGTCGTGGTCGGCCAGGAGGAGGAGCCTGATCCCGGCGCTTTGGGGGTGCCTTAGAAGCCTCTCCGCCAGGGCCAGGGCCTGGAAGGGGCGCTCCTTCCTCAGGGTCACCCCCCAGACCCCGGGCCACTGCCTCTGCTCCAGGGCCTCGGCCTCCTGGGGAAGCTCTGGGTGGGCCCTCGGGGTGAAGGGGACCTCCCCCCCCTCCTCGGGAAGCTTCCTGGTGCCGTCTATGAAGAGCTTCCCCCCATAGGCGAAGGCCCGGGAGCTGTGGTCCAGGACGTCCACGGGCCCCCGGAGGAGGAGGGTGTCCCGCCCGGGAAGGGCGTGGGAAAGGGCCTCCTGCAGGGCGGAAAACCCCGGCTTTACCGGCACTTCCTCGTCCACGGCTACCAGGACCTTGGCGAACATCATCTGCCCCAGGCCCAGCATCCCGTAGGCCGCCTTGTAGGCCTGGCCGGGGAACTCCTTCCTCAAGGCCGCGTTCACCCAGTTGTGGGCCACCCCCTCGGGGGGCATGTGGTAGTCGGCCACCTCGGGGAGGACCAGGCGGAGGGCGGGCAGGAAGAGCCTCTCCGTGGCCTCTATGAGGTAGGCGTCCTCCATGGGGGGCACCCCCACGATGGTGGCGGGGTAGATGGCCCCCCGGCGGTGGGTGATGGCGGTCACGTGGAAGCGGGGGTAGAGGTCCTTGGGGGTGTAGAAGCCCGTGTGGTCGCCGAAGGGGCCTTCCTCCACCAGGGGCTCCTCGGGGTCAATGTAGCCCTCCAGGACGATCTCCGCCTCCGCCGGCACCGGCAGGTCCACGGTCACGCCCCGGACCAGCTCTATGGGGGCTCCCCGAAGGAAGCCCGCCAGGTGGAACTCGCTCACCCCGGGGAGGGGGGGGAGGGGGGCGGTGGCGGCGTAGGTAAGGACCGGGTCCCCCCCCAGGGCCACGGCCACGGGGAGCTTTTTCCCGAGCTTTCTGGCCTTCTCCAGGTGGCGGCGGCCCACCTTGTGGAGCTGCCAGTGCATGGCGGTGCTCCTCCGGTCCAGGACCTGCATGCGGTACATGCCCAGGTTGAGCTCCCCCGTCTCCGGGTCCCGGGTGATGACGAGGGGCAGGGTGATGAAGGGCCCCCCGTCCAGGGGCCAGCACTTGAGGACGGGAAGGCGGGTGAGGTCCACGGCCTCCCCCTTCAGGACCACCTCCTGCACCGGGGCTCGCCGCACCCGCTTGGGGAAAAAGCCCCTGAGGAGGGGGAGCTTGGGGAGGAGGCCCATGAGGGCGGAAAGCCCCCCCCGGCCCGGGCTTAGGGCCAGGAGGCGCTCCACCTTCTGGGCCAGCTCGTCCAGGTCCTCCACCCCCAGGGCGAAGGCCGTGCGCGCCCGGGTACCAAAAAGCCCGATGGCCACGGGGAAGTCCTTGCCCACCACCCGCTCAAAGAGAAGGGCGGGCCCCCCCGACTTCACCATGCGGTCGGCGATCTCGGTGATCTCCAGCTCCGATGAAACGGGCACCCTGACCCGCCTGAGTTCCCCCCGCTTTTCCAAGGCCTCCAGGTAGGCCCGAAGGTTCCTGAACACGCCCCTAAGCTTACCGGAAGGAGTGGGGCGGGACGGTCCCCCGGCTACACTTCCAGGACCAGGTGCTCCAGGCGGAAGCCCTTTGGGCTCCCGTGGACCAGGACGGCCTCGAGGCGCACCGGGAGGTCGTCCCGGCCCAGGAGGAAGCGGGCGCTCTTTAAAAGCCTCTTCACCTTCCCCGGGGTGATGGCCTCCAGGGGTGCGCCGAAGGCCTCCGAGGCCCTCTGCTTGACCTCCACCACCACGTAGACCCCGTCCTTTTCCATGAAGAGGTCCACCTCGCCGAAGGGGGTGCGGCGGTTTTTCCAGAGGAGGCGGTAGCCCTTCTCCTGGAGGTGCCTTAAGGCCACCTCCTCCGCCCAGCGGCCCCTCAAGGCGCCCATTCCCGGTAAAGCTCCCCGTCCAGGTAGAGGCGGAAGCGGGCCTCCCCCTGGACCCGGTAGCCCCCTTCCAGCCGGAGGCCCGCCTGGCCCGGTCCCTCGTAGAGGACCTGCTCCCCCCGCTCGTCCACCAGGACCAGGCGGACCACCCGGCCCTCGGCCTCGGGGGGGAGGTCCAGGGCCAGGGTGACGGTCCTTTCGGGGGGCGAAGGGGGGGTGGGAGGCAGGAGGACCTCGCCCCGCACGGCCACCCGGAGCCGCACCCCACCCCCTTCGGGTACAGGGGTTCCGGGGGCGGGGTCCTGGGCCAGGACCGTGTCCGGAGGGGCGGGGGAGGGCACCTCTTCCACCTGGGCCTGGAGCCCGGCGGCGTTCAGGAGGAAGAGGGCCTCCTCCCGCGAGAGGCCCGTGAGCCTGGGGAGGTCTACCGTGGGCCCTACCTCCGCCCCCTGGGAGAGGAGGAGGCGCACCCCCCGCCCGGGGGGCATGGGGGTGCCGGGGGGCGGGTCGGTGGCCAGGACCACGCCCCGGGGCTCCTGGCTTTCCGCGTAGGCCCTGGCCTCCACGCCAAGGCCCAGCTCCTTCAGCCTTCCTTCCGCCTCCTCCTCCCGCAGGCCCTTGAGGTCGGGCAGGGGGGTGAGGCGGGCCTGGTTGAGGACCAGGCGCACCGTGCGCCCCGCCCTGAGCCGGGTGCCGGGCGGGGGCTCCTGGTCCAGGACCACCTCCTTGGGCTTGGTGGGGTCGTTGCCCTCCCTCACCTCCACCTGAAGCCCCGTGTCCTTGAGGAGGAGGAAGGCCTCCCGGGCGGTCTTGCCCACCAGGTCGGGGACGGCGTACTCCGGGGGGTTGAAGTAGCGGTAAAGCCCCTGGGCGAAGAGGAAGAGGCCCAGGAGGAGGAAGAGGAGGCCAGGGGCCACCCTCAGGAGGCCCGGCTTCCTGGGGCCCAAGGGGGCCTTCAGGGGCCAGGGGGCCAGGTAGGCCACCCGGCCCTCGCCCATGGCCAGGTGCTCCGGGCCGAAGCCCAGGGGGGCCAGGGCCTCGAGGGCCTCCTTGGGCGGGGCCTTGCGGACGATGGGCCTTTCCGGGAAGAAGACGTAGTGCCGCCCGGGCTTGGCGGAGATCTGGGCCTCCACCAGGCCCAGCTCCTCGAGGCGGCGCACCGCCGCCCGGTAGCGGAAGAAGCGCTCCCGGTCCTCGGGGGTCTTGACGTGGAAGAAGAAGACCCAGCCACCCTCCACCCGGTAGAGGGTGACCCCGCTTTCCTCCTTGAGGGTCTCCAGCACCGGGTAGCGGTCGTCCAGGACCATGCGCCGCCGATTATACCCCGGTTTCTGGCCCCCTTATACTCAAGGAGCTATGTGGGATGTGCTCGTGGTGGGCGGGGGGCCTTCCGGGCTTTCCGCCGCTCTTTTCCTGGCCCGGGCGGGCCTGAAGGTCTTGGTCCTGGACGGAGGCCGCTCCCAGGTTTTGCAGGTAAGCCGGGTGCCCAACTACCCCGGGCTTTTGGACGAGCCCTCCGGCGAGGAGCTCCTTGAGCGCCTAAGGGAGCACGCCCGCCGCTACGGGGCCGAGATTCGCCAAGGCGTGGTGCGGGGGGTGCGGGACATGGGCGGGGTCTTTGAGGTGGAGACCGAAGCGGGGGTGTTGGAGGCCGAGAGGCTTCTCCTTTGCACCCACAAGGACCCCACCCTGCCCTCCCTCCTGGGCCTGGCCCGCAGGGGAACCTTCGTCCAGACCGACGAGGAGGGGCGCACCAGCTACCCCAGGGTCTACGCCGCCGGCGTGGCCCGGGGCAAGGTGCCGGGCCACGCCATCGTGAGCGCCGGGGACGGGGCCTACGTGGCCGTGCACCTGGTCTCCGACCTCCGGGGGGAGCCCTACAAGGACCACGCCCAGTAATACGCTTCCTGTTTCCTTGGGCCCACCATGCCTGGTAACTTCCCCAGGAACCTTTTGCCGGGGCCCCCATGCTGGCGCAAGCCAGCATGGGGTGGTATCACACCCTTGCTTCCCCTTTCCTTCGGCCTACCAGCTTTGGAAGCTCGGGAGCCTTTTGCCGGGGCCCTAACTACTCCACCGCGGTGGGGGCCCCAGAAAAGCCTTTAGCCCTGACTGGGGCGCCCCATGTTGCGAAACCAAAGTGCGGGCACTTGGCCAGCGTGGGGTGGTATCAAACGGGCCTTCCCGCCATCATGAAGCTCGCCGTCATCCCCCCGTCCACGGGGAGGATGGCCCCGGTGATAAAGCTGGCCTTCTCCGAGGCCAGGAAGAGGATGGCCTCCGCCACCTCCTCGGGCCGGCCCAGCCGCCTCAGGGCGTGGAGGTCCTCCCAGTCCCGCCTGGTCCTCTCTGGGTCATCGGAGAGGAGGATGGCCTCGAGGACCGCCTCGGTGGCGATGGCCCCGGGGGCCACGGCGTTGACCCGGATGCCCAGAGGGGCCAGGTCCAGGGCCAGGGAGCGGGTCAGGTTCACCAGCCCCCCCTTGGAGGCGTTGTAGGCCACGTTTTCCTGCTCGGCGAAAAGGCCCTGGACGCTGGCCACCTGGACGATGGCCCCGCCCCCCACCTTCCGCATCTCCCGGGCGGCCAGGGCCGAGAGGTGCATGGGGGCGGTGAGGTTCACCTCCAGGACCTTGCGCCACTGGGCCAGGGGCACGGTGAGGGCCGAGCCGGGCACGGCGATGGCGGCGTTGTTCACCAGGACATCCACCCGCCTCAGGGCGCGGGCGGCGCCCTCCACGAAGCGCTCCCGGTCCTCCTCCAGGGCCAGGTCCACCTGAAAGAAGAAGCCCCCGATGGCCTCGGCCACCTCCTTCCCCTCGGGCCTAAGGTCGCAAAGGGCCACCAAGGCCCCCTCCCGGGCAAAGGCCTGGGCGGTGGCCCGGCCGATGCCCCTGGCCCCTCCGGTGACGAGAACACCTTTCCCTTCAAAGAGCCCCATGCCCCTAGCTTACGAGTCTGGGGTCCAGGGCCTCGGCGATCCTCTCCCGGGGCAGGGCCCCCTGGAGGATCTCCTTCCCCCCGCCTCTGGCCCCCAGGGCCTGGAGGGCGGCGAGGGCCCGTTCCTTTCCCGGCCCCAGAAGGGCGAAACGCCCTTCCTGGGAGAGGAGGAGGAAGGTCTTGTCGCTCCAGTTGAGGAGCCTCTTGGCCAGCTCCGGGATCACGGCCTGGGGCACCAGGAGGACCCTCTCCTCCAGGGCCCTGGGCAGGAGGGCCTCCACCAGGGCCTCCTTGAGGGCCTGGTTTTCCCCCTTCAGGGCGTAAAGCTCCTCCTGAAGCCGCTTGATGGGCTTTTCCAGGTCCAGGGCGCTCGTGGAGAAGGCCAGGGCCAGGCGGGCGAGGAGGGCGTGCTTGGCGTGGTAGTCCTCGAGGGCCTCCCACCCCGCCATGAAGTAGACCCGGGTGCCTCCCTTGTACCGCTCCCACTTCTGCACCTTGATGGGCCCCGCCTGGGCGCTGGTCTTCAGGTGGGTGCCCCCGCAGGCGGCTAGGTCAAAGTCCCCGATCCTGACCAGGCGCACCTTTCCCTGGACCTTGGGGGGGCGGCGGAGGGGGTAGTGGGCCAGCTCCTCCTCGCTCACCCAGAAGGCCTCCACCGGGTAGTCGGCGTAGACGGCGAAGGCCGCCAGGGCCTCGGCCTGGCGCACCTTCTCCTCCTCCACCTCCTCGGCCAGGTCCAGGGTGGAGAGGGGGGAGTCCAGGCTCACGGCCACGGTGTGGTACCCGCCGGCCCGGAGGAGGGCCTGGGAGAGGATGTGCTGGGCGGTGTGGCGCTGCATGTGGCGAAAGCGCCTCTGCCAGTTAATCTCGCCCTCCACCTCCGCCCCCTGGGGGACGGGGGCCGAGAGGACGTGGACCACGTCCCCGAAGGCCTTCTCCTCCTCATAGGCGTGGAGGACCTGCACCTCGCCAAAAGCGCCCCTCAGGACGCCGGTGTCGGCGGGCTGGCCTCCCGACTCGGGGTAGAAGAGGGTTTCCGACAAGACGGCGTAGTGCCCCTTCCCGTCGCTCCAGGCCCTTTCCACCCGGGCCTGGAAGCGGGTGGCGTAGCTGTCCAGCTGGTAGAGCCTCATCCCCTTAGGATAAGGAGGATGGTGCCCTTGGACCGGGAGGAGTTTGGCCGCTGGCTCTCCCAGGCCCGGCACACCCTGGACTCCGCCAGGAGGGATGCCGAGGAGGGGGACTACGACTGGGCCGCCTTCAAGGCCCAGCAGGCGGCGGAGTATGCCCTAAAGGGCCTTCTCCGAGGGCTGGGCCGCCCCGCCTACGGCCACGCCCTTTCCCGGCTTTTGGAGAGTTTGCGAGAGGCGGGGGTGGAGGTTCCCGAGACCCTTCTTGAGGCGGCCAAGGAGCTGGACCTCCACTACATCCCCGCCCGCTACCCCGACGCCTATCCCGAGGGAAGCCCCCACCTTTACTACACGGCCAGGCGGGCCTCCGAGGCTCTGGAGGCGGCGGAGACCATTTTGGCCTGGGTGGAGGGGTTTTATGCTCTCTGAGGCCCTGAGGCGGAGGCAGGCGGAATGGGAGGCCCTCCTGGAGGAGGCGAGGGCCTACGCCCACAGGGTCCGGGAGGCTTTAGGGGAGGCCAGGGTCTATCTCTTTGGCTCCGTGGCTCGAGGGGAGTTCAACCTGGAAAGCGACATAGATCTTCTCGTGGTCTCTCCTCACCTGCCCCAAGATCCCTTGGAACGCCTCGCCCTTCTCCACCGCCTTGGGGGAGGTCGGGTGGAGCCCCGGGGCCTCCTGCCGGAGGAGTTCGCTAGGCTAGAGGCCAAGGGGGCTCTGTGGTGGCTGGAAGGCGCAAAGGAGCTGTGAGGGGGGAGAGGCTGGACAAGCTCCTGGCCCGGCTGGGCCTAGGAAGCCGCAAGGAGGTGGGGCGGCTCATCCGCTCCGGGAAGGTGCGGGTGGGGGGAGGGGTGGTCCTGGACCCCGGCTTCCACGTGCCGGAGGGGGCGGCCCTCGAGGTGGAGGGGAGGCCCCTTGCCGTGCGCCGCCACCTCCACCTCCTCCTCCACAAGCCGGCGGGGTACGTGACGAGCCGTAAGGAGGGTCCCTCCGTCTACGCCCTCCTGGAGGGCTTCCCCACCCGGGACCTTTCCCCGGTGGGCCGGCTGGACAAGGACACCGAGGGCCTCCTCCTCTTCACCACCGACGGGGAGCTCCTCCACCGCCTCACCCACCCCCGGCACAAGGTGGAAAAGCGCTACCTGGTCCACCTCCTCCACCCGGCCACGGCGGCCGACGTGAGGGCCTTCCAGGAGGGGATTCTTCTATCCGGGGAAAAGACCCTCCCCGCGAGGCTCCACCTGGGGGAGGACCCCACCTGGGTGGAGCTCACCCTTCTGGAGGGCCGCTTCCACCAGGTGAAGCGCATGTTCCAGGCCCGGGGCAACCAGGTCCTCTACCTGAAGCGCCTGGCCCTGGGGCCCCTCACCCTCGAGGACCTGCCCCTGGGGGCGGCCCGCCCCCTGACCCCGGAGGAGGAAAGGGCCCTCTACCAGGCCGTGGGCTTAGGCGGGTGAAGATTTCACAGAGCTTTCGCAAGGGGTGTGGTAGCCTCACCCCCATGAGGCGGTTTCTGGCCTTGGCCCTCCTCCTGGGCCTCGCCTGGGGCCAGGAAAGCCTCGAGGCCCTCCTGGTCCTGAAGGAGGAGGTCATAGAGGGCGGAGAGCTCCGCACCTACACCGGCCTTCAGCGCTACCCCGTGGCCTCGGAGGCGGAGCTAAAGGCCCTCCTGAAGAAGCTTTCCCGCCCCCCCAGCCCGCCCCGCTTCGTCTTCGGGGAAGGCGGCTGGCGGGGCGTGGAGAAGAAGGGCCTCCTCTTTGACGAGAAGGAGGCCCTCGCCGCCTACCGGGAGGCCAGGGCCTCGGGCAGGAAGAGCTTTCGCCTGCCCGTCCGCCTCATCCCTCCCTCCTTAAGCCTCAAGGACCTCTACGCCCTGGGGGTGCGGGAGCACCTGGCCACGGGGGAGACGGACTTCCGGGGCTCGAGCCGGGCCAGGACCCACAACCTCCTCCTGGCCAGCAGCCGGCTGGACGGCCTCCTCATCCCCCCGGGGCCCTTTTCCTTCAACCAGGCTCTGGGGCCCATCACCGAGGAGGCGGGCTACCAGGAGGCCTTCGTGATCGTGGGGGACAGGACGGAACAGGGCCTGGGGGGTGGGGTCTGCCAGGTGTCCACCACCCTCTTTAGGGCCTTCTTCTTCGCCGGGCTTCCCATCTTGGAGCGCCACGCCCACAGCTACCAGGTGGCCTACTACCGGCCTCCCGGGCTGGACGCCGCCGTCTTCCAGCCCCACAAGGACCTGAAGGTCCTCAACGACACCCCCGGGCACATCCTGGTCCAGCGCTCCGTGGTGGGCACCAAACTCCGCTTCCACCTCTTCGGCACCAAGGACCGGGAGGTCCGCTACGAAGGCCCCGTCATCACCGACCGTAAGCCTCCCCTCCCGCCCCGGGAGATCCCGGACCCGAGCCTCCCCCCAGGGGCGCGCAAGCAGGTGGACTTCCCCGCCGAGGGGGCCCGGGTGGTGTGGCGGCGCGTGGTCCGCTACGGGGACGGCAGGGCCCGGGAGGACCAGGTGGTGAGCGTCTACCGCCCCTGGGGCGCGGTCTACCTGGTGGGGCCTAGGCCGAAAGAACCAGCAGCACCGCCCGCTCCACAGGCAGGAGGCGGTGGGGCTCCCGCACCCAGGCCGCTTCCCCGCGGCGGAGGTGAAGGTAGCGCCCCTCCGGCAGGTCAATGACCAGCTCCCCCTCCAGAAGGAGGTAGAAGGCGCCCTCCCGGCCCTCTTCCGGCTCCTTCAGGGTGTAGGCCTTTAGGGGAAGGCCCGGCACCTCCACCTTTCCCTCCCGGGCCAGGCGGAGGAGGTGGAGCTTGACGCTTTCAGGCAGGGGCCACCTCCTTCCTGGCCTGGCCCTTGCGCATCCTTAGCTTGAAGAGGGCCTTCTTGGCCAGGCTGGCCTCCTCCTCGCTCAGGGTCTTTCCCTGGGCCAGGCCCTCGAGGGCCCGCCTTTCCGCCTCGGGTAGCCCGGGAAGGAAGGCCTTAAGGGCCTCCCAGTCCTTGGGGAGCGCCGGGGGCTTTTTCTTGGCGGCTTTCTTGGGCTTGGCCTCCATGGGGCCTGGCACCAGGGCGGGGTCGTGGTCCGGGCAGGCGGGGTTCATGCAGGCCGCTTTCTTGCCCTTCTCCACCAGGGGCCAGCCGCAGGTGGGGCAGGGGGTGGCAAGGAGGGGGTAGAAGGAGAGGAAGTCGCAGTCCCGGTTCTCGCACTTAAAGTAGGGCTTCCCCCGCTTGCTGCGCTTGGCGAGGACCCGCCCCCCGCACTTGGGGCAGGTGTGGCCCGTGGGGGTGCCGTCGTCCCGGGTGTAGTCGCACTCCGGGTAGCCCGAGCAGGCGATGAAGCTCCCGTACCGCCCCTCTTTCCTGAGGAGGGGGCGGCCGCACTTGGGGCAGGCCTCCCCGATGGGCTCGGCCTCCCGCCGCTCCAGGGGCTCGGTGTAGGTGCACTCCGGGTAGCCCGTGCACCCCAGGAACTGGCCGAAGCGGCTCACCTTGAGCTCCAGCGGGCGGCCACACTTGGGGCAGGTCTTCTTGGGCACCCGGTTGAGCTCCTCCAGGAAGGGGGCGTAGAACTCCAGGACCACCTGGGGCCAGGGGGCCTTGCCCTCCTCCACCTGGTCCAGGCGGTCCTCCATGCGGGCGGTGAACTCGTAGGCCACCACCTGGGGGAAGCGCTCCTTGAGGTAGTGGATTACCTGCCGGCCCAGGGGGGTGGGGAGGAGGGTGCGGCCCCGGCGCGCCACATACCCCCGCTTCTCCAGGGTCTCCAGGGTGGGGGCGTAGGTGGAGGGGCGGCCGATGCCCAGCTCCTCCATGGTCTTGACCAAAGTGGCGTCGGTGTAGCGGGGCGGGGGCTCGGTGTGGCGCTCCTCGGCCCTGACCTCCAGAAGCTCAGCCCTGGCCCCCTGGGAAAGGGCGGGCACAGGGGGCTCCTCAACCGCCTCTTCCTCCCCTTCCCGGCCCCAGGCCTTCAGGTAGCCCTCAAACTTCAGCACCGACCCCGAGGCCCGGAAGAGGAAGCGGGGGCTTGGCCCCGTGTCTTGGAAGATCACCACCGTCTGCTCGTAGAGGGCCTCCCGCATCTGGCTGGCCAAGAAGCGCCGCCAGATCAGGTCGTAAAGGCGGTACTCCTCCTCCGAGAGGTATTTCCGCACGGACTCGGGGGTGCGCCTGGGGTCGGTGGGGCGGATGGCCTCGTGGGCGTCCTGGACCCCGGCCTTGCGGTTTTTGTAGACCCTGGGGGCCTCGGGCAGGTACTCGGGACCAAAGACCTCGCCGATCACCGCCCGGGCCGCCTGGAGGGCCTCGGGGGAGACCCGCACCGAGTCCGTGCGCATGTAGGTGATGAGGCCCACCGTGCCCTCCGGGAGGTCCACCCCCTCGTAGAGGCGCTGGGCGATGCGCATGGTGCGGTTCGCCGTGTAGCCCAGGCGGCCGCTGGCCGCCTGCTGCAGGGTGGAGGTGGTGAAGGGGGGCGGGGGGGTCTTGCGGCGCTCCTTGGTCTCCACCTGGGCCACGCGGTAGGGGAGGCCCCTCGCCTCCTGGGCCAGGCGCTGGGCCTCCTCCTCTTTAGCGATGTGGAGCTTGCCTTCCTTCTCCCCCTGGCCCACAAAGAGGCGCTTCCCCTCCACCTCGTAAAGGCCAGCCCAGACCTCCTTCCCTTCCGCCAGGAAGCGGCCCAAGAGGACGAAGTAGGTCTCCTCCTGGAAGGCCTCAATCTCCTCCTCCCGCTCCACCACCAGCCTCAGGGCCACGCTCTGGACCCGCCCGGCGGAAAGGGCCCGCTTGCGGAACTCCAGGGAGAGGAGGGGGGAGAGGTTGTAGCCCACCAGGCGGTCCAGAACCCGCCGGGCCTGCTGGGCGTCCACCAGGTTCTGGTCTATGGGCCTGGGGGCCTCCACCGCCTGCCGCACCACCTTGGGGGTGATCTCGTGGAACTCCACCCGGATGGGCTCCTTGGGGTCCCGCCCCAAGAGCCTCGCCACGTGCCAGCCGATGGCCTCCCCCTCCCGGTCGGGGTCGGTGGCGATGAGGAGCCTCTTGCCCTGGGCGGCCCGCTTCAGCTCTTCCACCACGGGCTTCTTGTCCTTCTTCACCTCGTAGGTGGGGGTGAAGCCCCGCTCCACGTCCACCCCTAGGCTCCTCTCGGGGAGGTCGGCCACGTGGCCCTTGCTGGCCCGGACCTCGTAGCCGGGCCCCAGCATCTTCTGGATGCTTCTGGCCTTGGCGGGGGACTCCACCACCACCAAGGTGGTGGCCCGGGCCTCCGCTTTGGGGCCCCCTTCCCCCAGATGGGCCGCCCCTTCCCGGGCGCATGCGGGAGAGGAGGTCCCGGGTGAGGAGGACGGGGGTCCTTTCGCCGGGCACGGCCACCGCCCCCACCAGCACGTCGGCGAAGGCCACGTAGCGCTCCAGGCGGCTTTGGGTGACGAGGGCGGTCACCGCCCCCGGGGCCTCCTTGGCGGCCTCTTCTAGAGCGGAGAGGGCCTTGTCCAGAACGTAGACCGAGGCCCCGGCCCCCAGGAAGGCCCGGGCGGCGGCCCGGCCCAGAACCCCCGCCCCCAGGATGACCACGTCGGCGGGGGGGATGCCGGGAAGGCCGGAGAGAAGGATCCCGGGGCCAAGAGGGGCCTCTAGAAGCCTCCCGGCGATCTGGGGAGCAAGCCTCCCGGCGATCTCGCTCATGGCCTTGAGGACGGGCCGCCTTTCCCCGTCCCCGATGAGCTCGTAGCCGATGGCGGTGAGGCCCTTCTCGGCCATGGCCTCAATGAGGCCCGACTCCGCCGTGGCCAGGTGCAAAAAGCCCATCAGGGTGGCCTCGGGGCGGAGGAGGGCGATCTCCTCGAGGGTGGGCCGGGAGACCTTGAGGACCACCTCGCCCCGGCCGAAGGCCTCCTCCCGGCTCACCAGCCTGGCCCCGGCCGCCTCGTAAAGGGCGTCGGGGAAGCCCGCCCGCTCCCCGGCCCCCCGCTCCACGTAAACCCGGTGTCCTTTGGCGGCGAGCTCCCGCACCCCCTGAGGGGTGAGGGCCACCCGTCCCTCCCGAACCTCTTCCCCGAAGAAGGGAAGGGTCTTGAGCACCATGCGTTCCCTGGGTAGCCCGATGTCCATAGCCATCTCCCACCCTAGCCTAGGGGAGGCCTGGGGAGGCGAATGTCCCTTTTCCTTCTCACGGAGCTTTCCCTTAGGCTTTTCCCGTGGAGGCCTTCGCCGACTGGCTCTTCGTGGTCCTCTGGCTTTTAGGGGTGGTCCTCACCTTCGTGCCCTTCGTCCCCGCCACCCTGGTCATCCTCCTGGCGGCCTTCCTGCACGAGCTCCTTGTGGGCTTCAGGGAGCTTTCCCTGGGGAGCTGGTTTCTCCTCGGCCTTCTCGCCCTTTTGGCCATGGTCCTGGACAACCTGGCCGCCCTTTTGGGGGCGAGGCGGTACGGAGCGGGGCGGGCGGGGCTCTGGGGGGCTTTTCTGGGGGGGCTTCTGGGCCTTTTCCTGGGCGTCTTTGGGGTCCTCTTTCTCCCCTTCCTCCTGGCCTGGCTCTTTGAGTACCTCTCGGGGCGGAAGCCCGAGGAGGCCCTGAGGGCGGCCTGGGGGACTTTAGTGGGGCTCATGGGGGGCGTGGTGGCCAAGGTCCTGGTCCACCTGGCCATGGGGCTTTTGGTGGTGCGGGCCATCTTCGGGTAGGCTTAGGCCCATGGGTTTGGTCTTGGTCACCCGGGAGGGGTGCGGGCTTTGCGAGAAGGCGGAGAGGGCCCTTTGGACCCTGGGGGTGCCCTACGTGCGGCGGGACGTGGACCGGGAGCCAAAGCTCGCCCCCTACGCCCTTCGGGTTCCCGTCCTCTCTGGAGGAGACCGGGGAGGTCCTTCTGGAGGGGGCTTTCGGCGAGAAGGAGCTCCTTGAGGTTATGAAAACCATTCTAGGAGGTGAGGCATGAACCCCACCATGATCCAAATCGGCCCCCTGCGCATCCAGTGGTACGGCTTTCTCCTCACCCTGGCCATCTTCATCGGCTTTGAGCTGGCTAAGCGCCGCCTGAAGGCCTGGGGCTTTGACCCGGAGAAGTTTGAGACCGTGGCCTTCTGGTCCGTGGTCTTCGGCGTGGTGGGGGCCAGGCTGGGCTACGTCCTCACCTCTCCCGGTTACTTCCTAGAAAACCCCGTAGAGATCCTCTACATCTGGCACGGGGGCCTCTCCTTCCACGGGGCCATTCTGGGCGGGGCCCTGGTCTTTCTCTACTACCACAAGAAAAAGGGCTACCCCCTCTGGCCCTACCTGGACGCCGCCACCCCGGGGGTGGCCCTGGGCATCATCGCCGGGCGCATCGGCAACCTCATGAACGGCTCGGACACCGTGGGCCGCCTCACCACTTTGCCCATCGGCTTCACCTGGCCGGAGTGGGCCAAGGGCTTCCCCGGGATCTGCCCCGGCATTGACGACATCTCCCAGGTCTACCGGTGCCAGGAGCTTCTCAGGGGCCCGGTCCACCTCACCCAGATCTACGGGGCCCTGGTGGGGCTCATCCTCCTACCCCTTTCCTTCTACTGGCTTCGGAAAAAGCCCTTCTACGGCTACGCCTTCTGGCAGTTCCTCCTCTGGTACAGCGTCCTCCGCTCCCTTTTGGAGGAGCCCTTCCGCCTCAACCCCCTGTGGCTTCCCGTCTACCGCAACGACGAGCTGGGCATCGGTCTCTTCACCGCCACCCAGGTCATAAGCCTGCCCCTCGTCCTCTTCTCCCTTTACATGCTGAGGCGGCTTGGGGCCCAGGCCCGCTAAGATAGGGCCATGCACGCCCACGTGATTCTGGCCGCCGGGCAGGGGACCAGGATGAAGTCCCGCCTGCCCAAGGTGCTCCACCCCCTTCTGGGCAAGCCCATGGTGGCCTACGCCGTGGAGGCCGCTTTAGCCCTGGCCCCGGAGAGGCTGGTGGTGGTGGTGGGCCACGGGGCCGAGGCGGTGATGGAGGCCCTAGAGGGCTACCCCGTGGCCTTCGCTAAGCAGGAGGAGCAGCTGGGGACCGCCCACGCCCTCTTGCAGGCGGAAAGCCTCCTTGGGGGCTTTCCCGGCCCCTTCCTGGTCACCCAGGGGGACACCCCCCTCCTCCGCCCCGAGACCCTGAAGGCCCTCCTTGAGAGGGTGGAGGAAGGGGCCGGCATGGCCCTCCTCACCGTGGAGCTTCCCGACCCCACCGGCTACGGCCGCATCCTCAGGCGGGGGGAGGAGGTCTTGGGCAACGTGGAGGAAAAGGACGCCTCCCCTGAGGTCAAGGCCCTGAAGGAGGTGAACGCCGGGGCCTACGCCTTTGACGGCTTCCTCTTCCAGGCCCTCAAGGAGGTGAAAAACGAGAACGCCGCCAAGGAGTACTACCTCCCCGACCTCATCGCCATCTACCGGGCCCACGGGAAGCGGGTGGTGGCCGTGCGGGGGGAGGCGGAGGAGGCCCTGGGGGTCAATACCCGGGAGGAGCTCGCCCGGGTGGAGGCGGTCCTCCTGAAGGCCCTCCGCGCCCACTGGATGCGCCAGGGGGTCAGGATGATCCTGCCGGAGACCATTTACCTGGAGCCCACGGTGGAGCTCGCCCCCGACGTGACCCTCTGGCCCGGGGTGGTCCTGAAGGGAAGGACCCGGATCGGGGAGGGGTGCCAGGTGGGGGCCTATAGCCTCCTGGAGGACACCATCCTGGAGCCCGGGGCCCGGGTCCACGCCCACACCGTGGCCCAGGGGGCCCACCTCTTTCCCGGGGCCGAGGCGGGGCCCTTCGCCAGGCTGAGGCCGGGGGCGGTCCTCATGGAGGAGGTCCACGTGGGCAACTTCGTGGAGGTGAAGAATAGCCGCCTCCACAAGGGGGTGAAGGCGGGCCACCTGGCCTACTTGGGGGACGCCGAGGTGGGGGCGGGGACCAACATCGGGGCCGGGGTCATCACCGCCAACTACGACGGCAAGAGGAAGCACCGGACCGAGATCGGCGAGAGGGCCTTCATCGGCTCGGATAGCGTCCTGGTGGCCCCGGTGAAGGTGGGGAATAGGGCTTTGGTGGGGGCGGGGAGCGTCATCACCCAGGACGTCCCCGACGGGGCCCTAGCTGTGGCCCGGGGGCGGCAGAGGAACCTCGAGGGCTACGCCCTCAAGAAGCTGGGCGAAGAGTAGGCCCTTTCATCCTCCCTTCAGCCTGCGGGTGCTAAACTGGGAGGCATGAACCTGGGCATGCCGGAAATCCTGGTGATCCTGGTGGTGGCCCTCCTCATCTTCGGGCCCAAGAAGCTCCCCGAGCTGGGGCGCTCCCTGGGCCAGAGCATCCGCGAGTTCAAGCGGGGGGCCCAGGAGATCCGCGAGGAGCTGGAGAAGAGCGTGGAGGTCAAGGAAGAGCCCAAGCCCACCCAGGCCCCCAAGGCCGAGGAGCCTAAGGCTTGAAGGAAGCCCCCCTTGTAGAACACCTGGAGGAGCTCCGCGCCCGCCTCATCTGGGCCCTCCTTTCCTGGGCGGTGGGGACCGGGGTGGCCTGGACCTTCCGGGTCCAGCTTCTGGACTGGCTGAAGCGCCCCTTGGACCTGGCGGCCAAGCAGAACGGGATCCAGGTCAACCTCATCGTCCTGGACATCACCGAGCCCTTTCTGGTCTCCTTGAAGGTGGCCGCCTTCGGCGGCCTGGTCCTGGCCCTGCCCTTCATCGTCTACCAGGTCTGGGCCTTCATCGCCCCGGGGCTTTACGAGCACGAGAAGCGTCTGGCGGGGCCCTTTTTGCTGGGGGCGGGCTTCAGCTTCGCCCTGGGGGCCCTCTTCGCCTACTACGGCTTTCTGCCCTTCGCCATCCCCTTCCTCCTGGGCTTTCTGGGGGACGTGATCACCCCCCAGATCTCCATCGGCCGCTACATGGGCCAGGTCCTCATGATGATGACCGTCATGGGCCTGGTCTTTGAGATGCCGGTGGTGAGCTACCTTCTGGCCCGGCTGGGCCTCCTTTCCTCGGCCTTCCTGGCCCGCAACTGGCGCATCGCCGTGGTCCTCCTCCTCACCCTGGCGGCGGTCATCACCCCCACGGTGGACGTGGTGAGCCTCGCCATCGTGACCCTTCCCCTCCTGGTCCTCTACTGGATCTCGGTCCTGGTGGCCCGGCTGGCGGAGCGGGCCAGGCCCAAGGAGGAGGCCGCTTGACAGGGGGGAGCTTTCCCCATAGAATAGCCCATGGACGAGCGCATCCAGGCCCTTAGAAGGGAGGTGGACCGGGTCAACCGGGAGCTCCTGAGGCTCCTTTCCGAGAGGGGTCGGCTGGTGCAGGAGATCGGCCGCATCCAGACCGAGCTGGGCCTGCCCCACTACGACCCCAAGCGGGAGGAGGAGATGCTCGCCTACCTCACCCGGGAAAACCCGGGCCCCTTCCCCGCCGAGACCATCAAGAAGCTCTTCAAGGAGATCTTTAAGGCCAGCCTGGACCTCGAGGAGAAGGAGGACCAGAAGAAGTTCCTCTACTCCAGGAAGACCAAGCCCGAGCCCACCAAGGTGCGGGTGAAGGACGTGGTCTTCGGGGAACGCCCCCTCCTCATCGCCGGGCCCTGCTCCATTGAGAGCGAGGAGCAGATGATGGCCACGGCCCGCTTCCTGGCGGGCAAGGGGGTGAAGGTCCTAAGGGGCGGGGCCTTCAAGCCCAGGACCAGCCCCTACGGCTTCCAGGGCCTGGGGGTGGAGGGGCTTAGGCTTGGCCGGAAGGCGGCGGACGCCTTCGGCATGGTCTTCGTCACCGAGGTCATGGACACCCGGGACGTGGAGGTGGTGGCGGAGTACGCCGACATCCTCCAGATCGGGGCCAGGAACATGCAGAACTTCGCCCTCCTCAAGGAGGTGGGGAAGGCGGGGCGGCCCGTCCTCCTCAAGCGGGGGCTCGCCGCCACCATGGAGGAGTGGTTCTACGCCGCCGAGTACATCCTTTCCCAAGGGAACGGGCAGGTGATCCTGGCGGAAAGGGGCATCCGCACCTTTGAGCGCTGGACCAGGAACACCCTGGACCTCTCCGCCGTGGCCCTGGCCAAGCAGGAGACCCACCTGCCCGTGGTCGTGGACGTGACCCACGCCGCCGGGCGCACGGACCTCCTGGCCCCCCTGGCCCGGGCGGCCTTGGCGGTGGGGGCGGACGGGGTGCACGTGGAGGTTCACCCCAACCCCAAGGTGGCCCTTTCCGACAACCAGCAGCAGATGGACTTCGCCCAGTTTGAGCGCTTTTTGGAGGCTATTCAGGACCTCCTCAAGGCCCCTGCCCCCAGACCCTGACCCCCCATGGGCCTCCTGGATAACCTCCTAAACGCCTTTCTCAAGGCCACGGACCCAAGGCCCCGCTACACCGAAAGCAGGTGCCTCCTCTACAAGAACAGCGTGGGGGGGTGCGACCGGTGCTACCAGGTCTGCCCCCATGGGGCGGTGCGCCTCGAGGGCTTCCGGGTGGAGCTGGACGAGGTGCTCTGCACGGGGTGTGGCCTCTGCACCGGGGTCTGCCCCGGTGTGGCCCTGGAGTACCCCCTGGGGGCCATCCAGGAGGCCCTGATCCGGGGCAAGGGGCAGATAAGGTGCTCCAAGGCGGAGGGCAAGGGGGAAGAGGTCCTCTGCCTGGGCCGCCTCACCCCGGGGCTTCTGGCCGAGGCGGGAAGCCGCTTCAGGAAGGTGGTCCTGGCCCGGGGGGACTGCGCCACCTGCCGCATCGGGGGGCCTTCCGTGCCGGAGCACCTGGGAAGGATGGCCGAGGAGGCCAGGCGCTACCACCCCGTGGAGGTGGAGGTGGTGGAAGGCTCCCTGCCGGGGGAGCCCGTGGGGCGGCGGGAGCTCTTTCAGGCCCTTCTGGGAAGCGCCCGGCGCGCCGCCGCCGAGATGGTCCCCGAGCCCCCCCTCCCCGCCCCCGAGGAGGAGAAGGGCCTGCCCGCCGAGCTTCGCCTGAGGCTTGTGGCCGCCAGGCGGGCCTCCGAGGTCCGCTGGCCCCGGATCCGGGTGGAGGAGGGGTGCACCCTCTGCCCGGTCTGCGCCAACGTCTGCCCCACGGAGGCCGTGCGGCGGGTGAGGGAGGGGGAGGAGTATGTCCTCCTCCTGAAGGTGGAGGCCTGCACGGGGTGTGGGGCCTGCGTGGAGAGCTGCCCGCCCCAGGTGATCCGCCTCGAGGAGGCCCCCAAGGAGGAGCTTTACCAGGAGGTGGAGCTCTTCCGGGGCAAGCCTCCCTGGTACGACCTGTAGAATGGCCCCATGCGGCTTCACCACGTGGGCATCGCCGTGGAGGACCTGGAAGAGGCCAAGGCCCGCTACCTGCTCCTGGGCTTTAGGGTGGAGGCCGAGGGGGAGGTGGCGGCCCAGGGGGTGCGGGTGGCCATGCTAAAGGGGGAAGGGGAGGCCCTTCTGGAGCTTTTGGCCCCCCTGGGACCGGAAACCCCGGTGGGGCGCTTTTTGGCGAAGCGGGGCCCCGGGCTTCACCACCTGGCCTTCGCCACAGGGCGCATAGAGGAGGACCTGGCCCGGCTCAGGGCGGAAGGGGCCAGGCTCATCGACGAGGTCCCCCGGCCTGGCTTCGGCGGGCACCGGGTGGCCTTCCTCCACCCCACCTTTGGCCTCGGGGTCCTCTGGGAGCTGGTGGAGGCCTAAGTACCCCGCCGTGGCAAAAGCCACGGCGGGGGCCCCTAGATCAGGGATTATGGGCCAACGCTTGGCGGGGAAGCGGCTCTACCTGGGCCTGGCCCTGGGCTGGATGGGGGCCTTGTGGCATTTCTCCTCCCTGCCCGCCACGGGGGCGGGCCTCCCCCACCCCTGGGACAAGGCCGCCCACTTCGCCGCCTATGCCCTTCTCGGCTTTCTCTGGCAGCGCGGGCTTGGGCGCTTTCGCCCCGCCTTCCTCCTTTCCGCCCTTTACGGGGTGGTGGACGAGTGGCACCAGAGCTTCGTCCCCGGGCGGGAGGCCTTTGGCCTGGACCTTCTGGCCGACTTCCTCGGGGCCTACCTGGGGGCTAGAGGGGCGGGTAGATGGGAAGCTCTAAGAGGCGCCCGCCCTTAGCCTCCGCCGCCTGGACCACCATCTCCGCCACCAGTTCCGGGGCGATCCAGCGGCTGGGGTCGGCCTCGGGCATGGCCCGGCGGTTGGCCTCGGTGTCCAGGGTGCCCATGGGGTAGACCACCAGAAAGCGCACCCCCGCTACCTCCCCCTGCAGGGACTTGAGGAGGCTCGCCAAGGCGGTCTTGGCCATGGTGTAGAGGGCCCGGCCCGGCCCCGTCCCCGTCCAGGCGGGTCCGGCGGCGAAGGCGGCGAAGAAGCCCTCTTGACGGGCCTCCATGTAGGGGAGGACGGCCTTTAGGAGGTTGTAGGTGGTGCGCAGGTTCAGGTCCAGCATCCAGTCGTAAAGCCCCGGGTCCGCGTCCAGAAAGCGCCCGGCGGCGAACCCCCCCACGGTGTGGACCACGCCGTAGAGGGGGGCTTCCCCTTCCACGAAGCGGGCCAGGGCCAAGGCCTCCTCCAGCCTGGTCAGGTCGGCCACGAAGGTCTTAGCCCCCACCGCCTCCGCCCTTTCCGCCATGCGCTCCGGGCGGGGGTCGGAGAGGAAGAGCCTGGCCCCCGCCCGGTGGAAGGCGGGAATGAGGGCCCTGGCAAGCGCGCCCCCGGCCCCGGTGATGAGAAAGGCCTTTCCTTCCAGCATGGCCTCATTCTACGGGGATGAAGGCCAGGGCCTGGGGCGGGAAGCCCAATGAGGGGAGGGCCACCCTCTGGGGCGGGGAGGGGACCAGGTCGTAGACGTAGAGGAGGCTTCCCGCTGCCAAGTACAGGTAGGCGTCCTGCCCCACCAGGCCGGCGGCGAAGCGGGTGAAGACCTCCTGAGGAGGGGACTCCCGGGGCTCCAGCACCTGGAAGCCCTGGCCCAAGGCCGCAAGCCCCGCCACCGGGTCCAGGGCCAGCCGGGCCTCCCCGGGGAAATCCCCCAGGACCTTACGGCTTTGCAGGGTGTCCCCTAGGAGGGGGTAGAGGCGGGTTTCCGTGGCCGTGGCCCCCAGGCCCAGAAGCCTTCCCCGGCTTCCGTCCGCCCTGAGGTCAAAGGGTCCCTGGGCCAGGGGCGCATCCAGGGGCTTTTCCAGCCTGGGGCTTCCCCCGGGGTTTTGGGCCGGGCGGAAGCCCATGGCGCTTGGGGTCATGTAGGCCAGGAGGTCCAGGGTGCCCTGGGGGAGGAGGGCGAGGCGGAGGGGGGCCTCGAGGCCCGTGAGGTCGGCCTCCTCCGGGTCCTCAAGGCCTGGCGGGAAAAGCAAGGCCCGACCCGCCACCGGGCAGTGCACCAGAAGCCGGTTCTGCCCTAGGCGCAGGTAGCCCCCGAAGCAGTCCGCCGGGAGAGGGGCCGTGGCCAGGAGGTCCTCCGGGGCGGCGCTTTCGCTGAAGCCTGAGGTGGCGTAGGCCTCGAGGCGGTCCCTGAAGAGCAGGTAGAGCCGCCCCTGGCTCCCCCAGTAGGCCAGGTCCTGGAGGCCCGGGGTGGACCAGGTGTCCACGGGGGCGGCCAGGCCCGCCTGGAGGTCCCGGGCCCGGTAAAAGCGCACCTCGCTCCCGCTCCCCGCCGCCACCAGGGCGGGGAGGGGGGGCTCCTGGCTCCCGGTGCAGGCGGAAAGGAGAAGGAGAAGGAGGAGCCACTTCCTCACGGCCCACCTCCCAACTTCACGCCCTCCTCGGAGAGGAGGAGGCCCGCCGCCTGCCCCCCGTAGAGGAAGGCCAGGCCGAAGCTTCCCTTAGCGGCGTCCACCGTGACCCGCATGGCCCAGCAGCACCGGTCCAGGACCAGGATGAACCGGGGCTTCAGGGCCTCCCCGGGCAGGTTCTGGGTGAGGAGGGCGGAGAGGTGGAGCTTGGTGTTCTCCCGGCCCAGGAAGGTGAGGGTGGGGCCGAAGGCCCGTAGGGCGAGGCTATAGCCTTCGGGCCGGTCGGGGCGGCGGGTGTAGGTGAGGCTCCCCGAGAAGGCGAGGCCCGGGATGGCGTTCCCCCCTTCCTCGTCGGGAGGGGTGGGCCGCCAGAGCTCGGCGCCCCCGGTGAAGGTGGCGTCTTTCAGGTAGACCCCGGGGTCCTCCACCTCGGGCAGGTGGAGGTTGGCCGTGAGGCGGAAGCCCACCTCGGGAAGGGCCTGGCTCAAGGCGAGGCGCAGGTTGCTGGCCCGGAAGCCTTCCTGGTAGCGGCCCGAGAGGGCGAGGTCAAAGAGGGGCCCTGGGGCCAGGCCGAAGCGCAGGCCCGTCTGGTAACCCAGGGCCTGGGCGTCCAGGCTGAGCTGGAGGCTTAAGCTGGTGGGGCCCCAGATGGCCTGCCCCAAGAGGCTGGTGGTGTTCCTGGCCCAGTCCCGGCGGCCCTGGAGGGTGTAGGCCTCTTGGCCCTCCCGGAAGGCGAAGGCGAGGGCGGTTTCCAGGGGGCCCTCCCCGTTCAGGCCGTGGCGGTGGCTGAGGTTCAGGCTGCCCCCGGGAAGGGCGTAGCCCCCCTGGAGGAGGAGGGGGTCAAAGAGGCCTTTGGCATGGTCGTAGCGGAGGCTGGCCCTTAAGGAGAAGGGGTAGGGGGTGAGGGCCGCCTCGGCCTGGGTTTCCAGGGGGCCTTCCTCCTCGAGGCCCCGCTTGTGGTAGGCCCTGAGGGCGTAGCCCGTCTCCTGGAGGCGGGCCTCCAGTTCCAGGGGCAGGTAGGCCCCCTTCTCCAGGTCCCGCCCTCCCTTGAGGGTGAGGGCGAGGGGCCTCTCCGTGTACCCCAGGGCCAGGGTGGCCTGGTGGCTCCGCCTTTCCGGGAGGGCGTCAAAGCGGAAGGGGCTTTCCCCCTCCTGGACGCTTCTCCCGTAGGCCAGCTCCACGCTGAACCCCCCCAGGGCCTGGCGGAAGCTGGCGCTGGTGGTCCAGTCCACCTGCCTCTCGTACTCCCCGTCCGGGTTCCTGGTGGTGTAGTAAAAGCCCCGGAAGCGGTTCTCTGCCCGGAAGGTGGCCCCGGGCCAGGGGGTGAGGGTGAGGGCCTCGGCGTGGCTCAGGAGGGCCCGCCAGGCCTCCCCGTAAGGCCCCAGGGCCCGGGCGGAGCGGTTTAGGGGGTTGGTCTCCGCCAGGTAGCGGCCCAGGACCAGGCTCCCCTGGAAGGTGAAGGGGCCTTCCCGGAGGACGGGGCTTTGCGCCTCCAGCTCGGGGAGGCGCTGGAGGGTCCTGGGCGGGGGGGTGGCGGGGTCGTGGTCCAGGAAGCCCTCGAGCCTCAGGGCGTAGCGCCAGTCCTGGGACCCGGGGGTGCCGGGGATGAGGCCTTCCAGGCGGAAGCGGGAAAGCTTCTCCCGGGTGTCGTCCCGCTCCAGAAGGGCCGAGACCGAAAACTCCGCCCGCTTTAAGCTGTACTCCCCCCGGTACTGGAAGGTGTCCGGGGGGGTGTGGAGAAAGAAGTAGCGCTCCCTGGCCTCCCCCACGCCAAAGTGGTCCAAGCCGAAGCCGTAGCCCCGGCCCCCGTAGTAGTGAAGGAGGGTGTAGCCCAGGCCCAGCTCGGACACGTAGGGGAGGGCGGCCTTCACGTAGACCCCCTTGTCGTCCTGGCCCACCTCCAGCCTGGGCCGCCTCTCCGAGAGGAAGAGGAGGAGGACGGGAAGCTCCAAAAGGGGCTTTTCCTGGACCAGGAGGACCACCCCCCGGGCCACCACCCGGTCCCCGGGGTAGAGGACGATCTCCCGGGCCCGGAAGGCGTAATCGGGCACCGCCTGGCCGCAGGAGGCGCAGGGGGTGGCGTAGCCCCCCTCTAGGAGGATGGCCCCCGCCGCTCTTTGGCAGAGGGGGCCGGTGAGAAGGAGGTCCTTGGCCTCTATGCGCACCTCCAAGGCGTCAAAGCTCTCGTCGGAGAGGTCCACCTGAAGCTCCTCGGCCTCTATGAGGCGGCCCTCCTTGTCCTTGTAGCGCACCTTCCCCGAGAGGAGTAAAAGCCGCTTTCCCCGAAAGTAGACCACCCTTTCCGCCTCCAGGGCCTCCCCGTCCCGTTCCAGGCGCACGGGGCTTCCCACCAGCACGTAGACCTCCTCCCCGCCCTCCTCCCGGAGCTCCAGCCTCTCGGCCTCCAACACCTTTAAGGTCTCCGCCATGGCCGGGAGAAGGAGGAAGAGGAGAAGGAGGCTCCACCTCACCTGCGCCCTCCCAGGAAGAGGAGAAGCCCGAGAAGCCCATAGAGGAGGTTGGGCCCCCAGGCGGCGAGAAGGGGGTCCAGGGCGTTTTGCTCCCCCATGATGCGGCCCACGCTCCAGGTGGCGTAGTAGAAGAAGGTGAGGATGGCCACGCCTACCCACCCCAGGCTGCGGCTTCCCCCCATGAGGTAAAAGGCCAGGCCCACGGCGAAGAGGGCGAAGACCACCGCCGAGGCGGGTTCGGCGTAGCGGCGGTGGTAGGTGGTGGCCTCGAGGCCCGCCTTCACCCCCAGGGCCCGCAGCCGCTCCAACTCCTTCTTCAGTTCCCCCAGGGTCATCCGGTTGGCCGGGTTCTGCCAGGGCTCAAAGGTGAGGTCCTTGAGGAGGATCTCCCCCTTCTGGAAGCGGGTTAAGGTCCTGGGCCTGTCCCCCTCGTAGGTGACCCTCTGGCCCTCCTCTACCAGCAAGACCCCTTCCCGGAACCGGCCCCTTTCCGCCAGAAGCACCTCCTCCTGGGAGAGGACCCTGAGCTTCCCGATCCTGTCCCCGGCCACCTCCCCCACGTAGACTACCCGCCCCCTGGCGTCCTGGAAGGTGGTCCCGGGGGTGAGGAGGGCCCTTGGCCTCTCCAAAACCTGCCGCCTTAGGAGGTCCTGCCCCGCCGCCAGGGCCTTGGGCACCAGGCTCTCCCCCAGGAGGAAGACCGCGAGGGCGATGAGGAGGGCGAGGAGCAAAAAGGGCAGGAGAACCCGCTCCCGGGCCACGCCCAAGGCCAGGAGGGCCTTCAGCTCCGAGTCCTCGGCCATGCGGGAGAGGAGGAGCAAGAGGGCGAAGAGGTACGCTACCGGGGCCCCCCGCACCAGGGCCTCGGGGGCGCGGTAGAGGAGGTAGAGGAGGAGGGTGTAGGGGTCGGCCCCCTTGGCCACCAGGGGGGCCAGGACCTCGTAGACCGCCCCCGCCAGGAAGAGGAGGACGATGGCCGCAAGCCCTCCCAGGAAGAGGGAGAGGGCCTCGTGCAGGAGGTAGCGGTCCAGGGTCTTCACCGTAGCCTCCAGGTGAGGTAAAGGGCGAGAAGCCCATAGAGCCCGTTGGGCAGATGGGCCAGGAGGGGGCTCACATCGTAGCGGGCCAGCTGGGCCGAGAGGGTCCAGAGGACGTAGTAGCCGAAGATGAGGAGGACCACGCCCAAGAAGGCCCAGGCCGCCTCCCTGAGGGAAAGGCCCAGCGCGGCGGCGGCGAAGCCCAGGAAGAACCCCCCGAGGGCGTCCGCCAGGCGGCGGTGGAGGGCGAAGCGGGCCGCGGGCTCCACCCGGGCCCTCTGCCAGAGCTCCTCCAGGGTGCTGGAGTCGTAGGGGTCCTTGGAGCCCAGGCTTTCCTTGGGGCGGAAGAGGGCGGGGAAGGGGAGGATGCCCTGGAAGGGCTTGAGCTTGCCCTCCTCCAAGACGTACCCCATGAACTGCCAGCCCTCCTTGTCCCAGACCCCTTCCTTGGCGCTATAGATGCGCCCTTTCTCGTCCACCACCCTGAGGCCATAGAGGCGGTTCTGCCCCACCTCGGGCACCACCTCCTCGGCGTAGTAGACCCCCTGGCCCTCCAGGGCGTAGACCTGCCGCCTCAGGACCCCGCTTGGGCCGCCTTCCCCGTAGAGGAGGCGGGCCAGGGCCCGGTCGTAGGCCTCGAGGGCCCTGGGCCTCACCTCGGCCAGGTTGTAGAGGTTCACCAGGGCCACGAGGAGGGAGAGGAGGAGAAGGGGCTTCAGGAGGGCCAAAGGGGGAACCCCGGCGGCGTAGGCCGCCTTCAGCTCCGAGTGGCGGATGAGGCGGGAAAGCCCCACCAGGATGGCGAAGACCAGGCCCAGGGGCAGGGCCAGGCTCAGGGTCCAGGGGAGGCGGTAGAGGACCAGGAGCAGGATGGCCTCCGCCCCCGCCCCCCGGCTCAGGAAGACCCCGGAGAGGCTGGAGAGAAGGTCAAAGGTCAGGAGGGCCATGAAGAGGAAGACCCCCACCCCGTAGGGGAGGAGGACCTCCTTGAGGACGTAGCGCCCCAGCACGGGGGCAGTATACGGGAGGGGGATGAGAAAAGGCTTTTAGGGGTGGGCGATGACGTGGATCACCGGCAGGCCGAAGCGCTCGGCCTGGGTGTGCACGTCCAGCCTTAGAGCGGGAGATCCCCGGGGGCAGGGTGGCTAGGACGATGGCCTGGTAGGCCCCGGGGTGGGCCAGAAGCTCCTCCTCTAGGGCAAGAAGGGGGGAGATGTCCCCCGCCTTGGCCTGGGCGATGGGGATGCCCTGGGCCTCGAGGGCCGCCTTGGCCGCCTGGGCCTCCTCCTCCGCCTTCTTCCGCACCTCGTTCTCCTCGTAGACCCACCCGGGCGGGGGCACGGCGGGCACCAGGAGGACGAAGCGGGCCGTGGGGTCCCGTTCCCGGATCTCCTTAAGCTTGGCCGCCAGCTCGGGGCTTTTGGCCGTGCGGTGGGCCACCACCAGGTACTGGGCCATGGGCGCCTCCTTGGCCCTCAGAATGCCGGGGCGGCGCCACCTTGGCGGGCTCTAGGGCACATTTGCCTTTTTGGGTTGATTGCGATGTGTTTTTGCCGACCCCCCTTGCACCCCCTCCGGGGCGGGATTTTCTGCATACCACTTTACATATTGGCAACCCATGGTATACTGAAAAAGTCAGAGGAAGAAAAGCCGCCTGCGGGCGGCCAGTTTTGTTTTAAGGGCCCGCGCTTTGGTTTCGCGACATGGGGTGCCCAAGTCGGGGCTGTAGGAGGGCTTTTCTGGGGCCCCCGCCGCGGTGGGGTACTTAAGGCACCAGGGCCACCTTGGTGGCTTTGCGCTCGTGGAAGAGGCGGTACCCCTCGGCCGCCTCCGCCAGGGGCAGGCGGTGGCTGAAGACGAAGCGCCCCTTCAGCCGGCCCACCCGTTGCAGGGCCAGCACCTCGGCGATGTAGCGGGGGATGTTGGCCAGGGCGCTCCTTAAGGTGATGCCCCGGCTGAAGGCGGGAAGCCAGGGGTAGTCCCCGCCCGGTAAGCTTGGGAAGTGGTCTACCTCCTGGACCTTTCCGGGGTCTACTGCGAGCCCGTGGAGCCCCGCCTGCTCCGCCTCCTCTCCCAGGCGGGCGGCGAGCCCCTCTTCTACCTCTCCCAGGCCTTCTACGACCTCCTGCCCCGCCTGAAGGCGGAGGGGCCTTCCGTCCTGGAGGCCCTCTTCCCCGGGGCCTCCGGCCTTTACCCAAAGGCCTTTCAAAGAAGGCCCATAGCCTTCCCCGAGCCCTTCCACCTGGTGGCGGACCTCCCACCCCCGGAGGGGCTTCAGGCCTTCTTCCACCCCGATAAGCTCACCGCCATCCGCCTGGCCCTAAAGGCCCTGGGCCTTTCCCCAGAGGAGGCCACCTACCTGGACGACAACCCCCTCTGGGCGGCCAAAGCCAGGGAGCTTGGAGTGAGGGCGGAGT
>Ga0079997_120107_pt1 | contig 60816 bp, 49 predicted proteins | sample PerSpoCPS_CMetaG_FD_69200 | JGI IMG/M metagenome (GOLD analysis project Ga0079997, IMG submission 69200) | Archaeal communities from Yellowstone National Park, Wyoming, USA - Perpetual Spouter C (PS_C) MetaG (SPADES assembly) (version 2) | ecosystem: Environmental > Aquatic > Thermal springs >... | reverse complement strand
GTAGTGGTAAAGCAGTTAAAACTAGGCTATAGAGCCTCATAGTACATCTCCCTTCTACCTATTCTTTGCTTGACTAGGGCTTTCTTCTCCGGCTCTATCCTGAAGTATAGTGGTCTAGGGTCTATGCTCCACTTTATGAACGCCTCTCCTGTTGTAAAGCCTTCAAGCCTCCTCCTCTCGCTATCTGTTAGGTTGAGTAGCTTTTGGGCGGTGTAGGCCTCGCTGGGGTTGCCGTTGCCGAAGACTATGGTAGTGGAGACTAGGGCGGCGATGGTTGGGACGCCGCGCTTTTTGGCTAGGTCGGCCTCCTGTAGCAGGTCGTCAAGTAGGTGTGAGACTATTATGTAGCATGCTCCGAACTTCCTCCCCTCCCTCAGATGCTGTGCCAGCGGTACCTCCTCAACCCTTCCTAAAACAAATTTATGGCCTTCATCTATTACTACTATTAGTTTTATTCCTTCTGTTGCTTTCTGGCTTAGCATGTGGCTGTGTATGTGTTCCAGTATGCTCCATGTTACCAGCCTCTGCATCTCCTCACCCATAACGACAGAGCCCTCTACACCGGAGGTCTTGTAGGAGACTATTACTACGCCGCCGTAGCTTAGCAGGTCCTTCAGGGTTATGTCTGTCCTGTCTAGTGCGAATGCCCCCTCTGCGAATGGCCTCAGCCTCCTCTCAAGGTCTAGGTATATGGCTATAGCTGGGTCTGCGGCCGGGCTACTACCCCTCCCAATGATGTTCTTCTCGGCCTCAACCCTACTCCACACAACATATCCATACAGCTGCCTTAAAGTGCATTTAGAGGCCCTATCATCACTCCATGTAGAGGGGTCCTCATCCAATATACCATAGTATCTGAACAGTGTCTTCAACCCCTGGTATACTATGCTTGCCTGGATAGGCTGTAACGGTATTATGTTTGGCAGTATCCTTTCCACGAACCTGCTTATCCTCTGCTCCGGTGGAAGGCCTGATAAAAGTAGTGGGTTATACTTCTTCCTGCACAGATCTATAACCGTTACCTTTACACCTTGTTCCTCAAGCTCTCCAGCTTTTTCGGCATATTCTCCAGCAGGATCTATTATTATGAATGCTGGTGGTCTGCCTGTGCCTGTGTATGGTGTTAGGCTATCGGACCTGAATATTAGCGTCTTTACCAGTGTTGATTTTCCTGTCCCGGGGCTTCCCAGCACTAGCATGTGTGGGTTGTGTAGTATTTCGGGGTTCCAGTATACCGGCCTGCCGAACTCATCCCTTCCAAGGTATATTCCTGTCTTAGGCATTAGTGGTCTTCTCCTGAAGGCTAGGGGGCTTATGGCTACGAAGTCCCTTGTCAAGGCCTTAACCGACGGTATTGGGTCTGGGTCCAAAACGGTTCTCCTAGCGGGTGGAAGGTATAGGAACCTGTGGCAGAGGGCTGCTCCCCAGCCGTCCTTCACAACCTTGGTGGAGAGGTTCATTGTGTCTAGTAGGCTGCGTGCTTCGTGGAGCTGCTTGTCCAGCGTGTCCAGCTCTCTCCACGTCACCTTCCTTGGGGTTCGGGACCTGATTTCCACGACGCCGCTTATCAGGTAGGGTCTCTCACCATGCGTTATCCTGTCGGCTACGTTGATGCTTTTTCCGGCCTTCAGGTATCCTGATACTGCTCCGCCTACCTGGGCGTCCATGCCGTAGAGGTCGGCCTTATTCATCGCCATCTTGACTGTGTCGCCGACAGGCTGTGGTACTATGTGTAGAGCTATCCTGAAGTCCTTGAGGGTGTAGATTAGGCTGTTGAATACCGCTAGGTACATCGGCAGACGCCTCTCCACATCCTCCTCCGTCAGCTCCCTGTTGCCGTTACCGGTTATGGAAGCATACTTGGATGCTGTTAACGTACCGTTCTCCCTCCTCAATATAACGCCGCCTTCTAGGAGTTTGACCTCACCCTCCCCAAGCGTCCAATGTGTGTGGTTTAGCCCGCAGAGGATGCAGGAAGCCCTGCGGATGGCTGAGAATAGCCTTAGGGATGCCAGTACCCCGAGTATACCGCTGACGGCTATTGTTAGCCCTATAGCCCCTAGGCCTACGCTGAGGCTGCTTAACAGGATCGTGGTTGCAGATGTCACTGCTAGGATGATGGCGTGGTGTCTTGATGGTGGTGTTGTGAGGTGTCCGCCGGCTACTGGTTTATAGCCCATGTATGAGGCGTCGTCTATCATGACCATGCCTATTGCCTCCATGCTGGTTGCTAGGGTCTTAGCCGCTGATTCGACTGAGTTGACGGCGCCATCCTCATCCCCCTCAACAACCTCTGAGTATAGAAGTATGTGGGCAACCTCTCCGCCCGGCGACCTGTCTATAACCAGCTTCGCCTCAACATCACCTAGGCCCTCTATTGCCTTTACCATCCTGTCGAGTAGGAGCATCCTCTCATCCTCAGTGCTTGTCTCATAGTTTCTCCGAACGTCGGCTATCTTCAAGACCTTGACGGCGTACCCCCTCATCCTCCCCCTGTCCTCGAAGAGAAGTGTGAACTCCCCCTGCCTGCGGGGGCCGTCGATAAGCCTTGCAGATGTGTTAAGCCTAAGCGGATACGGCAGGTCTGGGGCTGCAGCGTGCCAGAACGCTGGAGCCGAAACACCCTCCCGGAGATAAGGTATGGCGGATGGGTAGGCTCTCCTGGCGACCAGTAGGGAGAGAGCCAGTGCTGGTGTTAGTATGAGGGCGTAGGGCATGAAGGGGGCCATCTGGGGGCTGAAGCTGAAAACAACTATCCCCAGCAGTATCAGTCCTCCGAAGAAAATGGGCCCGATGCCTAGAACCTTGGCTAGTATTCCCAACCCCATCACCTCCTAGCCCTAGCGACGACCACAAGTATCAGCGTCGTCAGCGCAACCACAGCGGCCGGCAACAGGCTGCCCGACATCAACAGAAACAGGCTGAACAGGCTACCGAGAACAACATACGTCCTCAGACCCGGAACCACCGCTATATGTCTCCTCCTGATGGCGCTAGTGCTCTTTAGGAAGGAAGCAGTCCTACCATCTCCATTAACTAGATGTGTGGCGTTTTCCAGCGTATATGGGTGAGTGTTAGTCCGGTCCTCCATACTGTAGTCGCTATAGACTGGCGTCTCAACTGGATGTAATGTAACATGCTCGTCCACATGCCTCCTACCCTTCTTCAAAGGTCGGAAGTATTCCTCATCACTCACACTCCATCACCATGTCTGCCGACACCTTTGTCTGGCTTGTCTGGCTTCTCCGCGTTATCCAGCCAGACCCACTCGGGTACCTGCTCCTCGAAACTTTGGGATGTCTGTTTTTCTGAGTCCGCATAGCTTTCCAGCTTATACCATTCAAGCTTTGAGCCTAGGTCGGGCTGCGTATCGCTTGGTTTGACGGAATCAGGAGAGTAAACTGAAGCTGACTCTATCTTTTCAACCCTGAACACGTCGTTATCGATGTTCTGGAGCCACTCGATGAATCTGTATAGCTCCTCCCTGTCATGTACGTAGTAATCGACGCTTTCTGCAACATCCCGTCTGTTGTCGACAGCTATCTTTGCGGATACTATGAAGCCTTTCTCCCTAGGCTCTTGGGGTTCCGGCGGCCTGCCGTCATGCTTGAGCCATTCAGCTAGGCTGAAACCCGATATGTCTGGGTTGGCATGGAGGGTCATGAAGTTCTCTAGGCTTTCCTCGAAGCGTTTTATGTCCGAGGTTGAGCCGTAGTGTTTAATCTCACTATATGTCTTCCCCACATCCGTTATGTCGCCTCCTAGGCTCTGGTCTTTTATGACTGGGTACTCTACTGGATGTAGGCCGGCTGAGCGTAGGCCGACCTCTGGGTTTGGTATGTAGGCAGGCTGTGGTACCTGTCTTACACCTTCCCCTGTGAAGGGTTGCTGCCCTGCGGCCGCTACCGCGAAGGCTGCCGGCGCCCTTACATGACCCTCCAGCCTGCTGCCTAGCTGTGTTATGGTGGAGCCTATATCGGCGTGGCCGGCGGAGCTCAGTCTGCTGCCCAATGCTTCAAGGGCTTTTCCTGCAGGCTTCTCTACGTAGGCCCAGAAGAATGCCTTCCCCGCATCGCTGCGGGCGAAGCTGTCTACCAAGGCGGCCTTCTCCAGTCTGGAGGCTCTGTCTAGCATTGTCCGCATACCGCCAGCAAACTCCTCAGGTCTCATCTTCGCCATCGAAGACTGCTTCACATATCTGACGAGCTCCTCAGCCCTAGCCGCAGCCTTCATCGTGTGCAACCCTCTAGCAGTAACTAGGTATGAGGTGTAGTTGGCTGCCAGCTTTTCGGCGAATTCATCGTCGTAGACCCCGCGCCTAACCGTATCCAGAACGTAGCCCCTAGTCATGGACCTGAGGAGGATGCGTTCAGTGGCAGCAGCTATGTCGGCCCTGTCCTCAATCCCCTGAAGCTTTTCAAGCATCCATTCCTTGATGCGGCTGGTCTCCCCCAGCCTAACCTTCTCCCAGAGTTTTCTGTCATGCTTCCACTGCTCCAGCCCAGCCCTGTACATCCCTTCCTCCAACCTCCTAGCAAGAACCCTTCCCATGATGTTAGCCTTGGAGATCCTTTGGACGGCTGAGATGAAGCCTGCGAAGAACCTGAGACCGTGACTGATGTTTCCTACCTTTGAGAATAGGTATCCCATCATGACGCTCTGGCCGCCTACTAGTGCTTGGAAGCTGTCTATGACTACCGCGAGGAAACCTACCGCAAGCCCTAACGCGAACGCCTGACCTACTAAGTCGGCTATCGGCTTGAGTATGCCTATGGAGCCGCCCTCCTCAGTCATCAGGAGCGGTAGGGAGGAAACAGTTATCCCGCTCCCAGAGTAGTTACTGTAGACATACTTACGTAGAAGGGCGGAGACAGCCCCGGCTATAGGTATCTTAGTGTCGAGTATTGTGGCGTTACCTGCCCATGTCTCAGCCCTGTATTTGAGCATCTCAGCGTTTATCCTCCTAGCTGCCTCGTGGGCCGGACCGTCGCGGTAGAGGCCCTGCCTGAAGTTCCTGTAACTAGCCCACTCATGCCTTATAGTGTCTATAGTAATTCCCATTATGCTGTCTGGGACGTAGGAGCCCGCAGCCAGCTCCCTAGTATATCTCTCATCGTAGTCGAACTTGTCCCACTCTACTTTTGGGAGGTATGGTGTGCTTTCTGATGCTGTGAATCTTATCCTGAACTCGTAGCTTAGGCTTTCTGGTGTTTCTGGATATCCTTCATAGCTTGTCCTGTATATTGTCTGGTTTGCTTTTACTAGTATCTTCTTCTCATTTGTTGGTGCTGTGAGTGTTAGGGGCTGGTTTCTTTCAACTGATTGTATGCTCTGCTCTAGTGTGTATGGTCCGTATCCTTCTATGAGGCCGTTTGAATGTATCTCTGGGAAGGAGCTTTCCATTACCTCATGGCTCCAGGTGGGTGTGTTGCTTAATGGTGTGAATGTGTAGCTCCATGCTGGGGTTCCAGACCTGACAAAACACGATAATCCAGAGTTCAGGTCTTCATAGCATACCTCCTCATCAGGCATGTTTAGGTATATGAAGTAGACGCTCTTGTTCCCCTCATAGTATGCCTTTGTATGGTATAGCCATCTCCAGCATGTTTCAACGGTTGAGGAGTTTCCGTCCAACTCACATGTATATGTCTCATTAGTCCTCCACCTCAACTCCATAACCTTAGGAAGATCTATTCTGTAGATGTCGAGTCTGTCTTTAGGTGTTCCCCAAGGCTGTTCAGTGAACCAGATGAAGGTACTGTTCCTATTTGCGCTCACCATCCACTGGCTAGTCTCATTGTACAGCTCGGTGGATCTCCAGAAACTTTCCCACCTATCCTTCCACATCTGATAGATATTGTTACATACTGGGCCTGTGTTGTGGTCTGTACATGATCTAATCTGCTGGTCTGGTTGTTCAGGTATCTTGTTTGTTGTTATCTTCTTTGGTGGTTTGTCGTGTAGTGTTATCCACATGTTTAGGAACCATACATGTCTTGTGTATGTGTTGTTTGTTAGTGTTGTCCTGTATCCTTCTTCGTAGGCGTTGTAGTATCCCCCTCCGCCTGTATCCAGTATGGCCTTCTCCGGAGTCCTCAAGATATCCTCCAGAACCTCTATTAATTGGTCGCAGGTTAGGTTGCCGTATTTAGGCAGCTTTGAGCATAGCCTAGATCTGTCTATTTTGGGTGTGTTGAGTGGTTCTGCTATTAGTAGTGGGTACCATAGTGTTTTGTTCTCCCGGTCGTATACTGTGTATCTAACGCCTCCCGATAGTTCTGCGACCTCCTTGCCCGCTATACTTAGCTTCTGTATATCGGCTGTTTCTGCTATGCTCTTCTCAGCGTACCCTGGGGGTGGTGAGGCTGCTACTATCGCTACTGGGAGGATTAGTGTTAGTGCTGCTCCCAGAACCATCAACGTCTTTCCGGCTGTTCTGGCGAAGGGTATGGTGAAGAGTATGGTTCCTATAACGAACATTGCCGGGGCTGCGTACTCTGAGACCCCGACTAGGGAGACCACACCCTCCATGAAGAGGACTACTGCGCTGAGGAGCTTTGTCAGGAAGGCTATTAAGGCGAAGACGGCTGAGAATATGTAGCTGGCTATCGCTGAGAGTATTATTCCAACTACACCTATCCATGCGGGGATGAGGCTTAACATCAGTATAGCTTGAACCGCTCCTAGCGCGATGGCGGTGTATGAGAGTGTTTGGAGCCATGCATATGCCATGTCCCTTGAGGCTGTTGCGGAGGCTATGGCGTCGTCAAATGTGGCTGCTAGCGGGAAGCTGTAGGGAAGGCCTCCAAGATAGCTGTGGATAAGTGACTTTATCACCGCGAGGCTGCCGACAACCGTGACAGTTGCGACCCCGCTCCACGAGTGCATCATTAAAGTCCACCCCCACCGCCTGAGCTGTGGGAGGGGTAGTCTGAAGAGCGCCAGTCCCGCCCCGTATACGAGGGCCGCGACCCCGAAGACCAGCTCTGTGGGTACCTCCATATCGATCACCCGAATCCTAGGCTTGCTGCAACACCGCCTATTCCCTTTGATAGGGCTGCTGAGGCGGCTGTGAGAATGCCCCACCCGGCTAGGCTGCCTAAGGCGAACCTCCACATCTTCATCAGCTCGTTGTCTGTTGGGTTGAAGAGCCAGCCGACTAGGTCGAATACTCCCTTGAATGTGCCTTCATCGAACGGTGTGACTAGCTTGTCTATGTCGCATGTAACGCCTTTCTCGGCCTCGCAGGCCATCCTCCCTATGGCTGGTATGTAGGGTCCTGCTGCGGTGAAGACTATGGCGGCTGCTACGAACCAAGCCCCGATACCCTTCAGCCTGCCTCCAGGGACTGCCATCAATGCGACTCCGGCCGGCGCTAGGGCTACCGCGAGGCTCCCGAAGACTGCTAGGAATGTCATTAGTGTGAATGATGTTATCAGGGTTACTGAGAGCGCTAGGCCTGGGAAGGCTGCTACTACGCTGAAGACGTTTGCGATGGCAGGCCCGACTATGGGTATTATAGATGCACCCATACCAACACCAGTCATAACGGCCAGTAGTGTGAAGGCTTTCATGCCTAGGCTGAGGTAGATGTCCGGCAGCGACTCACACGCCCTCCCCTCGGCATGTACAGCTGATTGAAAGCTAACCACTATTGTGTTGAAGGAGTTGGCTATTCCCAGGACAGCTACGAAGCCTGCCGAGACTAGGGCGTAGCTGATTAGGTATCCTCCCCAGCTGCTCCCGCTACCGCCCGGCAGCGGTAGCCTGTGTAGTGCTAGCCCTATCGCATAGCCTAGGGAGACCAGAGCCCATGCTAGAGCCGCATAGTCACCTAAGCCGGCGTACGTACATGATATCATATATCAAACCTCCTTTGGTAAAAAATAGTGGGGTTTGGGGGAGTGTCCAAGGCCGCCACACCTACGATGGGAGCTCCCATGGGCTGCTGGCCGATGGTGCCTCCCCCTGTCCAGTAGCCGTTGTCGCAACCCAGCCCGCTGAAGTCACCAGGTATATTCCTAGGGCTATCAATGCACCCAATATTAGGGCGTTGTCTATTAGCTGTCCGGCTGCATCCTTCGTCCTATGGCTCCCTGTGGGTAGGAACTTCATGGCAAGCCCAGCTCCCAGCATCCCAAGGGCTATGACTAGGAGGAGGTGTTGGAAGCCCGAAACATAGCTCCTGAGCGCGTTTGCCAGGGCTGCGGGTCCGCCTCCTCCCTCAGCCGCTAAGACTGTTCCCAGAAGCTGTGGTAGCTGGGTTGCCAGCACGGCGTAGAGCAGTCTTTTCCCCTTTTTCATGGCTCCTCAAAACGGCCTCCGGAATGATTGCTTATAAAACGGTGCAACGATGGTTCGTCGTTGTCGTCGTCGTCGCAAATCGTATTACCAGGTGTTGCAACTTTCGAACACCATGAAAGACTCATATATTTCGTCGCAAACCTTCAAATACTCCGTATTACCTTTCGTCGCAAAAGTGTTGCAACAATCGAACACCGTCGCAGAGTAATACAATTCGTCGCATAACATCAACCGTATAAACCTTTTGCGACGACGACGACGGCGACGCATCGTTGCACCAGTTTATATGCCTCCATGTCGTAGGCATGATTAGACAGCCCTTATCCCTGGTTGCCTGAATAGGGTGCTGGGGTTTAGGGGTTGTCTGGGAGGCTGAGCTTCGATGAGGGCGTGCCCACACCCGAGGTCGGCTTTCCCAGGGTGGTGGTTGGGCTGGGGGGCGGCCGGCAGGCTCTCCAGCAAAGCCGTCACATTCAGCCTCCCAAGGGAAGCCGGCAGAGCATAGGCTTCCGCGGCAGGCGGAGGGGCGCCCAGCCGGGGATAGGTAGGGATGCTGTGTGGGACGGACACCTTTCCTAACCGCGGACAGGGGCCCCATAGGGCTAGCTATAAGCAGCCTTATAGGGTTTCCCTGTCCCAGCCACCCGGTTGGTTACAGTTAGCCTCTACGCCTGTGTGAAGGGCTCCACCGCCGGGCTGAGGCCGTACGCCCAAGCCATACATCCCTCATGCGGAGAGGGTGGCTGAAGATGCGGCTATATGCCCGGGTTTGAGGGGAAGGGTAGTAGCAGATGACGGCTTCTTCCCCCGCCGCCCAGCCCCCTAGGCCGTGTTATTCCGGTACACCCCGTAAATGGGGTGGGGGGCTTATTTTATGCCCCCCGTAGATGCCGGGAGAATGCGCCCTGGGTTGGGCTCTGGGGCATTTGACTATTGGCGGGGGGAGATGCGCCGCTGGCCCGGCGGTTGCGCGGAGGTGTTTCTGGAAGTAAATGGCTGTGGTTGACCCAGGGATTGGGCAGACATTAGGGAATATCATTAGGCAGGTTGTGCAGGATATCATCGGTGTCCTGACGCCGGTCATCGACGCCATTGGTGTGGGGATGGTTTTGCTGGGGCTTCTCATAGGGCTAGGGCTCCGTCAGGAGTTTCTAGGCTTCCGACTCATCATAGGAGGGGCCCTAGCACTACTAACAACCCACACAATCATACCCACAATCCTAGCACTAACATAAAACAACACACCTACAACAACACCTAAAACCCCACCTATTTTTTACGTGGGGGCGGTTAGGCTTCCCCTCACCACCGTCAAAGGTGGCGCCCTCTGGAGACTGTCCGGGGGGCGGCCGCCGTTGGCGGGAACCGCCCCCCGGAATAAGGTGGGGTGAGGGCGAGACATATGCCCCGGAAGCGAGGCCCAGAGCTCGAAGAACTCCTGAGGAAGGAATTCTCCCCTCGGAGGTTTCCGGAGGAGAAGCCCTCCTGGGAGCTTTTCGAGCTTATCCTTCACCTGGATAACCAGCTCTTCTAGGGCTGGCTGTCTGGGTGAAAAAACTTCCCTAACCCTTTTTCCGATAGGAGGACCTCCCGTCTTTCCCGGCGGGAGTGTTTCCTCCTGTCGGGCGGGGACGGTAAGGCCTCCCGGAGGCTACGAAAATGTTGAAAGCTGCGGTGACTTGCTACCGACGATGTGGTGGTTTTACGAGGATGCATTGTTGTTGCCAAGCCTTGAAAGCATACCTGGAATGAGGACATATCTTCATTGAGAACGGTTTGACAGGCCGCCAAACCCTCTCTCCCTCTTTCCCTTCCGTTTATCGGGCTGTAAAAGGCTCCCGTCCCAGATAAAATATTATGGGACGGCGGGGGAGAGGGTTTGGCTCCGCGCCGGATTGGCCGAGAGGCCTGTCCGCGTTTCACTGCTCGTGGCAGGTCTGGGGAAGGGTTCAATCACTGCTCGCGGCAGGTTTGAACCCTAAACCCTGCGGGACTCCCGGGCGTGTGGCGAGAGGGCGGGCGCATGTGGCAGACGGCATCCGACGATACAGATGATTTCGAAGGGCTTCAGAATAGTGGCGCTGAAAAACCCAACCCTCCAGATAATTTCCTGGGAGGGCTTTTATCAGGCCTGAGACAGGGCCGCCCCCTCGTCTATGTGAGGGGGTGTGAAGAGAAGGCCCTCTCAGGTCCCTGCTCCCGGGGTTAGGGGAGCAGCTGATCCCGGCTGTCCCATCTTGGGATGTCCTGTTCAACAGGACGCGCTGCCCATCGAGGAGGGTTGGGGGTCGAAGATGTTCCGATGGTTGCGAGTGTTTGAAGCAAACACTACAGTACAGAAGGCTGTCGGGTGGGTTCTGTTGATTGTTCCGACGGTGGTCTAGATGGTTGCAAGGGCTATCATAACTCTTGTCTTGGTGACTGTACTAATCGGCTACACACTGATAGCGGCCTACAACGTCCAGCAACAGCTCATAGCACATGGAATCATAAAGAAAACTGAGACACAGAACCCGTTAGCTAACGTCCTCGAAGGCATACGGAGAACAGCATCGATAGCCGGGCCGGCGTTCGCCATAGCTACAATAACTGCTGTTGCTACGCTGACAGTGATAAGGTCTAGGAGGATACTTGGGATAATACCGTTCAAGGATGTTCAGAGGCATCTGCTGCTTCTCGGCCCCACAGGAGCTGGGAAGACTACGATAGCCAAAGAAATTGTCAGAAGGGCCTTAGGAGAGAACGTTAAGGTAACAATCCTTGACTGGAAGGGGGAGTACGTTGACTACGTTAGGGGTGCTACGGTTATACGTAAGACTAATCTATGGGATGTTGGTGGTAGGAGTTCTGCTGAGAAGGCGGTGATAGTCGTTGAGATGCTTAGAGAGGTTACTAGGGATATCGCTGATGTATCATCGGCCTCAGCAACACTACTACTGAAGGAGCTGGCAAGACTCTACAGTGAGAAAAGAACACCGACAACCAAAGACGTAGTAGATAGGGTTGATAGATTCATGCAGACAGCTCTTACTGAAAGGAGGCTGGCAGAAGCAAATATGGCGGCAGCAATACTGAGAAGGCTTTACTGGCTACAGATAGACGAAGAGAGAAGCGACCAGAATATACACGGAAGTCCTGATGTGGTGGTCTACGACCTCTCATCTACAGGCTCTAACTATCTGAAGACGCTCTACAGCCTGGCTATACTCTCTAGGAAGTACTATGAGGCTTTGAGGAGGGGTCCTGTGGATGGACTTGCTGAGGTCATTGTATCAGAGGAGTGCCAGAACTATGTGAGGGGAAGACGTTTCGACGACCCACCATCTATAGGTGAGAGGATAGTTAACGAGCTCAGGTCATACGGTGTTGGAGTACTGCTGATAACACCAGACCCAGTACAGATACCGTGGCACATGGCAAGGGATGTTGGAGCATTGATAGCTATAGGAAGCCAATCACTACCAGACTTCGTAGAACAGATGAGACACAGATACGGACGAAGAGGATGGGAGACAATAGGTAAGACAAACTCAACATACGTATTTTACAGAGGTAAGCTGACAACAATACACTTCAAACCAAGACCACAAAAACCAATAACACTGAAGATGGTGGAGGCGCCTATAGGGGCGTAGGCAACCACAAGGGAGGTAATCCCACAATGTCTAAGGGTTACCGGCCCGCCCCGGGCAGACCTCCGCCACCGCCGTCAACAGCGGTATCACTAGAACCTGTCGAAACACCTAAGCCCATCGCAGTATCCGTGGATATTCCACTGAAGCCAGATGAGGGGGTTGAAAACAATAAGGCGAAGCCGATAAGGCCGGAAGAAGTCAAAGAAGGCATTGAGGTACCGCTAAGGCTTGAAGAAGAACCTGGAGAAATGGATAAGGTGGTTGAAGAGATTAAGATCGGGCAGGGGCCGAAAGGCCTAATGGGTGCTTATGGAAGTGCCCACCCCTCCCGCCGTCCCAGCACCTACCTAGGCCCGGTAGACCTGCGATGGAACCGGTAACATTCCCGCTGGGAGAGCATTTGGTAGTCGAGGCTGAAGGTAGGTTGTCCTGCCGTATATGTGGTAGGGCAGTCTCTCTGGGAGAGGCTGATAAGCTTGCCGAAACACACTGCACAACAACAAACAGACAACAAAATACGGAGAATAAGCATCCCTGTGATGTCTGTAGGGCTGGTGAGGGTGTTGAGGATACGCCTATGCTAGATCCTCTGACTGGACGTATAGACCGCAAACTACTGTGCAGAAACTGCTTCAATGACTATCTGAGGATACTGAGGTTTTCAGGGCCTAGGTTTGGTCGTGTTAAGGCAAGGGCTCCTCCGGAAGGTATATGGTTCAGCTACGGTGAGAACAACAGCATACTATTCACACGGATAGGTAATCTATGGCCATGCCCATCATGCCAGGAATTCTACGAAAACCTATACGAAACAGTAACCCACTACTCACAGAAACACCCAGAGATAGCCAATAAACCAAACGAGAGGATAACGGTAGACATAGACGGTAAGCCTATAAAAGTGCTTAGGACAGCCCAAGGATACCTAATATGTCCCTGTGGATTTGTAGCAGAGAACGATAAACACCTAGCAAAACACTACATCAACAGTCATAAAGAGACGGTGTAACCCCCATAGGCCGTATCTATAGGCCGGGGAAGGTTAAGACATTAGACCTAAGGGAAGAGGCAGAGCTATCAGACAACGTAAGGAAACACTTCAGGCATCCATATACACGGCCATACCAATCAGACCTAGCAAACACAACATATGATTTGCTGAAGACGGATAGGCACATGGTGGTTGAGGCTCCGACGGGTCTGGGGAAGACGGCGGCTGTCTGGTCAGCTGTAAAGGCATACGCTACGGAGAAGAGACTAAGGATACTATGGCTTACTAGGACCGCTTCACAGGTTAGGCAGGTATCGTATGAGACTGGTGCCACACCGGTATACGGCCGGAAACTACTCTGCCTACACGAAGTTATTTCAAAGATAGATCTGAGGAGGTTTAATCAGGCATGCAAGGCTACTAGACAGGCTGGTAGGTGCCCATACTATCCAGGTAGGCCGAAGGCAACAAAGGCTACCACTGTATCAGAGCTTAAAGAAGCAGGTCTGAAGACATCTACATGTCCATACGAGATACAGCTACTGTCCCTATCCTCCTCCACTTCGCTGGTAGCTACTCATAGACAATTGGGGTTGATTGGTTGGCTTCTGGCTAAGTGGAGGTGGAGTAGGGAGAGAACAATACTAGTACTAGACGAAGGACAGCACATAATCTCAGAAGCAATATCGATGGTAAAAGACAGTGTATCGCTGAAGAGCGTATCTAGAGCAGTATCAGAGGCAAGCAAATACGGGTTCAAAGAAATATCAAACAAGCTGAGAGAGTCTGAGGAATACTATCTGAACCTTCTACAGTCTGATGGGGAGATAGAGGCTGATGATAGGCTACCAGACCATGAAGATCTGGTCATCGCTGGTGAGGAGGTTCAGGAGAAGAAGCTTGAGGAGAACTATGCTCCTGCTAGCTATCTGCTGAGTCTAGCTGACTTCAAGGCCTCCCTATCAGGTAGTAAACCACTACTGGTAAGGGAGGGTAATAGCATCAGATTGGAGGCTATAGTTGACCCACAGGAGTCTATCAGGAAGACCTACGATGGATGGGATAAGACCGTAACAGTGTCTGCTACAGTATCCGCGGAGTTTCTAGAAAGGCTTCTAGGTGAAGATGTTACTCTTCTGAGGGCTGGATGGCCTTACGGAGATAATCTAAGGGCAAAACTAGTCACCGGATTGACGACAAAGTATGAGGCTAGGGATAGGCAGATGGTTGAGGACATCCGATGGATACTAGGGCTTGCAAAGAAGAACAGTGGTAAGACATTGGTCTTCTTGCCAAGCTTTGAGATACTGGAGGCATCCGTAGAAGGCCTAGACCTTTTGAGGGAGTTTAGGGGTATGCTTCAGGAGGATGTGGATAGGATTGTCTCTGAGTTCAACAGCTCAGAGAAACCTCTGGTAGCCGTCTATAACGGAAGGCTGTCGGAGGGCATTAACCTATCCGCAAACATAGTCCTCTTGGTAGGTATACCCTTCAGCCCACCAACGACAAGGACAGCCAAGCTTCTTAGACGACTCACAGAAATAATTGGTTCGGAAGATAAGGCAAGGCTGTATGGTGTCATACTACCAGGTCTATGGTCAGCGTTACAGGCCGCTGGAAGGGCTATCAGGGGCCCAGAAGACAGCGCAACAGCATACCTAATAGACAACAGGTATAGAAAACTACTACACCTATTCCCTAGATGGTTTAGGGAGAGGGTTGAGCAGAGACCTCTGAAGCTAGAGGACCTACCTATAGAGCTTGAAGGGGTGAGATAATGACTGATGGACTTCAGGCAACTCTTGAGTTCTTCGACGAAAACGCTACACAGACATTCTTCTGCAAAAAATGCGGACAATGCCACAGGGCAGGGGAATGTAAAGAGGTGAATCAGGATGGACAACGAGCTAATAAGAGCGGTCGCTAGAAGGGTCTTCGAGAAATCAAGTAATATCGACAACTACGTCATGCTTGAGGGCCTTATCAGACGTTTCGTTGAGCTAAACCCCGACGCAGACCCTGAAAGCATTGACTGGTCAGCTATATGGGATGATACGCTGAGCTACGACGAGCTAATCCAAGCATTCAAAGAACAGTATCCTATGTACCAATGGGACGATAGAAGACCTTCTGATGCGGCATATGGTGGAGACAGGGTTAAGGACATAGCCGCCGAGGTAGCTGCAAAGCTGGACGCAGATGACTTCGATAAACTAATCGCAGAACTACAGAGGATTAAGGAAGAGGTACTTGAGGATGTCAGAAGGGTTGAGGCAGAGACATTATCACAACAACCCAAAGTTGAACAACCACAGGTAATGACACAGGCCCAGCCTCCAGAGCTAACAGGTGTCGGGATTAAAGTATCCCTGCACCTGTTCGCTAAATACCCGTTCCTAAGCTCAGCCACTCCTCTATTGAGGACATACCATATAACTAACCTTCCTCAGGAGGTGAGGGCTAGGGCTCAGGAAAGGGTTCTGGAGGCTATTGAGAGGGGTGAGAAAGGTGTTCTACCAAAGCTAGAAAACCCCTGGGTGGAACTCCTCTCATTCGCCTTCTCTAGGGCCTTGGTGCTGTACGTTGACGACGACTGGCTGAGGAGGAGGTGGGCCCTGGCTGAAGCCGCTAGGGTCGAACGCCTCCTACACGGTGAAAGCGATGAAGTCTTGCTATATGTAATCAATGACTTAGGCTTACAAGTTAAGACGGCGGACGGCAAGTGGATAATGCACTTCAGCCAGTACTTACACCTTTCAAAGAGGCTGACGACGGAACCTAGATGGAAGCTGGTGAATAGGCTGATGGACAAGGGCCTAGTGACCCTTACACGGCCTGAGGCAATCAGGCTGGTAAGGGAAATGCTCTACGACAGCTTCACACAAACTAAACCATTGCCGACTAACTGGCACCCAGAAGAGGCAAAAACTATCAAAGAAGCCCTACAGAAGAGGGCAGCTAAGACGGTGGCACCAGCTCCTTCAAAGGATTGGGCGCCATGTATGGTGGCGCTGCGGAACCAGGTGGCCGACGCCAGCCACTTCGGACTATTCGCACTAGCCGCCTACATGGCGCAGAAAGGCTATGAAGTAAGGGAGATAGTAGACGTTTTGAGGGTACGTAGCGACTTCGACGAGAGGATAGCCCGGTATCAGGTGGAACATATAGCGGGACAGAGAGGAAGCCGTATCAAATACAGGCCTCCAAGCTGTCAATCCATGAAGACACACGGACTATGCATAGAGGATGGAAAACACTGCCCAAACAACATAAAGAACCCAATACAATACATAAACATACAAACAACATAGACAACACCTCCAAACCCCCAAACTTTTTTCCCTGATAGGAGGCGTCTCCCACGGGGCTTGTCTCCGATGGGAGGTACGTCCTCCTGTCGGGGATGGGCCCTGGGCTTGAGCCTCCCGGGAAAGCCATGACCCTACGTCATGGCGGAGAGGACCTTGCTCCCGAGGTACAGGGGAATAATCCCCAGGGAGGTCTGCCCCCGGGCTCAGAGGGGGAGGCTGCTCCCAGCCTGCAAGGAAGGGAGACCCTGACAACAGGGGACGAAAACACTCCGCCCATTGGGAGAGGGGGTAAAATAGTGTTTGTGGACTTCGGCAGAGACAAGCTCTTCGTCCTAACCGACGACAGCGATGAAGTCTCAGTCTTCAACAACCTAGTGGAGCTGGCTGAGAAGCTGAAGCCCGCAGTAATAGTCCTTGACAGCCTGCCGGGGAAGCTACAAAGTATCGCGGTGGAGCTAGCGAAAACAGGCATCATATTCCTACGGCTCAAGGACTTGAGTAAGCTCTCCGAGGAGCGGAAGAACAACGGTTTGAAGAAGTCCGATGAAAACGACGTAGTTATGTTGAAGACATTATTCCGCCGAAACTCAGACGACTTCCAGCCATTATTTGAAACACCTGAAGAGCTTACCGTCAGGGCTCTGACTGAGCTATGGGTTCAGGAGGCCTTTCTGAAGAAGGTTTCCAAACAGGCTAGGACAAATACAAGCCACCCAATAGCAACAGAGATACATAGAATGCATAAAAGGCTGGTCGAAAAGCTTGTGGAGGAGATACATAGAGAGGCCCTAAAACTACCGCTATATAGACTAGCCTTTGAAAGACTAGTGCTCAAGGGACCAGCGCTGGCATACCTGCTAAGCCACGACGGATGGGCGTTCAAAACCCTCAATAGTGATAAACTACAGGTAAGGTATCAGCTTGTTCCCCTAAGACGCCGCCGTAGCAAACGCAGTAGATTACTGATAATGCTGGCTAATACAGCAGTAATAAACGAACATCCCCGCTACTATGGTATTTACCTGAAATACATCGAGAAATTCAGGGACAGGCCAAGAAAACATTGGAAAGCGGTACTAAGGGTGGCGAGAAGAATACTAAGAGACCTAAGACTCCTAGCAAAAGGACAGACAGTATGGGCCCCGACCGGGTGAGGCTGGGCCTGGGGCGGCGGAAAAGCCCCAGACCCGGTCCAAGAAGTACGCCTCCCATTTAAACGGGGTGGTTGGTTTGAGACTCCGGTCTGGGGTTCCGAGTCCGCTGACGGTGCCCAGCCAAACCCCCTCTCCCCTCTTTCTACCCTTTTTCATGCTTATTGTTTTAATTTTTTGATTCGCTCTTAATCCATTTTGTGTTGGTGGGTTTTTATGCCTTTACTATTAGCTTGATCTTCTCTATTGTTGGTAGCTTGTTTGTGTTTCTCTGGAATTGGAATAGGCTTAGGTATGTGTCTAGGTTGTCCTTGGATATACCTCTATGTACCGATAGCCATGGCCTTAGCAGTGATGCTCTATTCTCGCAGTTGTTTATATGGACTTCTCCCCTAGCATACTCCCTCAATGAATGGTTTACGTAATCATGTCTATATCCCATGCCTTGTAGTATGTTGTATGTTGGGAAGTTGTCAGTGTATATCTTGGATCCTGCCTCTATATGCCTTGACGCTATCCTAGCTACAGTCTCTCCACCAACATCCCTGGAGGGTATGTATACCTCATATCCGTTACGGCCTACTATGGTGAATACTGGGGTAACGTCCTTATCCCATCCACCCCTCCCCCTACCAGCCCTCAAACCCCTACACCTAGGCCTCCTACCAAGAAGTATTATCCTACCATGGTTGCCCCTACCCTTCAGACCAGCATTCACATAGACCTCATCCACCTCAACAACCCCTGAGAGCATCCTCCTAGAACATCTAACATACCTCCCCACAGAATACATTATCCTCCTGAACGATCTGTATACGGAGCCGTAGCTACGCCCAACATCTATGGAGGCCCTCAGGAGGGGGACATTAAGGCATCCAGACAGATACATTATGAAAAGCCTCTCGTTAAGGGGTATCCTTGAGTATTCGAAATCAGTACCGCTCTTATCGTTAAACGTCCTTAAACAGCTCTTACACCTATACCTCCTATACACACCCCTATACCAACCCCAACATATAACATATAAAGAACCACAGTAGATACACCTAACACCATTAGACCACCTAACCTCCCTCAAAAGCCTAGCAGCATAGGCCTCAGACATAAATATAGATAGTAAGGTCAGACAGCATCCCCAACCGTCATAAAGACCATAAAAATAAACCCTACAACCACCAACACAAAATGGATTAAGAGCGCAAACTTTTTTACCAATTAATTATACGATATGCCCAAAAGACGGCATAAAGTTAAGGAATTCACCAAGAAAGAAGAAGAAACTCAACCTATTTTAGTCTCAAACCAGCCGACCACGGCAAAAAATTACTCGGTATATTTTAGGCTTGCAACCTATCCCTAAGCCTCTCCTCTACCTTACCTTTCCGGGCAAACAGTTTCCAAGCCAGCATGGGTGTGGAGAGATAGGCTGCTGCAGCCGCGAGGTTAGCCGGTTTAAGGTAGATGTACGGCATGGCCTCATAGAGGTGGCCGATTATCACTTCAAGCCTTCCACGTACATCGCTAAGTGTCTGGGCGTATGCAGCCGTGTCTCGCGGAGTTCTCGAGATGGTTGAAAGTCTGTCGAGGATTGACGCGATATCGGCCCGTATTAGGTTGAAGTCCGTCCGGTGGGTTGGCAGTATCCAGACAGGGTTTCCCAGCGTAGGTATCAGCCGATATGCCTGCGTGATATATGACACCATGTCGTCGGCGTTTCCAGCCGACATAGCTCTGCTGAGATAGCCTGCGGCGATTTCAAGCGGGTATATGTCTATGACGTAAGCACTTACCGCCATCGAAAGCCCGAACAACAGGTATACGAGGAGAAAAACCTTCACCTTACGCATGGCTTCTTCTCACCAGAAAAAAATATGCAGCAAGAACTGATGACAGCAATATCGCCAGAGTAGTCGGGCTTACCCATAGAAACGGCTGCAAAGCCCTCAACTGCCTCCCCACCTCCCTTAACGACGTCCTTACATCCTCTAACACGGCGTGGTAGGTCTCCGAGTCCTGCGGGCCCGCTTCCCGAACACGTTGTTTAAGCATCTGTAAATCCCGCCTTATCAGCCCCAGGTCTGTCCTAGCCGTCGGGAAAGGCCAGACAGGGTTTCCGCCAAGGTCGAGCAACGTCGTGGCCTTGTCAAGCTCCTCCACAACCAAGCCAGGTTCAATGCTCCTAGACGCTATGTCTAGTGAGGAGTAGGCCTTCTCAACTGTGAAAAAGTATGTGGTAAACGGGTAGATGAGAGATATTGTGAACACAGCCAACATGGCTATGGCCGCAAGCAACGTTTTACTCCCTATGTAGAAGTTTCTGACCGCACCCTCCCCCTGCGTGACTGAAACAAACACATTGTAAAGGACCGCGGCGGTGAAGAGCCCGCTGACAAGCATGAATGAGTACATCCCGCTGTAGAACAGGTATATCGTTGTGGAAAGCGTGTAGACTGCCACCGCAAGGTCTACCATAACATAATGGTCTTTAATCCTTGCGTAGCTGCTTGTACGCCAGCTCCCCGTTCTGCCGACTATCCCGAATTTCGGCGTCCTCTCGAAAACCTTTTCACGCGACAGCAAAGCATGGATTACCGCGACAGAGTTGTTGACCGAGGTACCCATGCCCCATAAAAACAGCATGAAAACCTCTTTCAAAAAAGCGGTAACACTACGGTGGTGAGCTGCATTGCTTTGGAGTAGGAGAGTTACTGTTATCAGTAGTGGGTATAGCGTTATCCAGAACACCATCAATTCAAGACCCGTAGGTTGGACTATGTGGGCAACCCATGGCAGCATCAGCACCTGCGCTGTGAAAAGAAGCTGGGCCATATGCCGGGTTAGGTGAACTAGTGCGTGAAGCTTGGCCGTAAAGTGATTTTTCGACACCACCAGCTGCAGCAGATATCTGCGAGCTGTCTGTATGGCCCCGTAGGCCCAGCGGTACTGCTGGCGTCTAACAGCCTTCATCATTATCGGGAGTTCCGCGGGTGCTTCGACATCCTCAAGATAGACTATACGCCATCCACTCATCTGGGCCCTGTAGCTGAGGTCTAGGTCCTCGGCCAGCGAGGCCCTCCAACCACCCGCATCCACTATGCATTCACGCCGCCAAACGCCAGCGGTTCCGTTAAAGTTTAGGAAATATCCCGCAGCAAACCTCCCCCTCTGTTCAACCGTAAAATGGAGGTCGAGGCTGAGGGCCTGTGCCATGGTAAGCGGAGAGTACGTCCTGTTTAGGTGTCCCCATCGAGCCTGCACAAGTCCGATATTAGCTTCCTTGAAGTAGGGTATTGTTTTCTTGAGGAAGTCTGGCGGGGGGATAAAGTCGGCGTCAAAAACGGCTACAAACTCGCCCGTGGATTTCTCCAGAGCATATTGTAGGGCTCCCGCCTTATAGCCCTCCCTACCCAGCCGTCTGAGATAACGTATGTTAAATCCCAGCAACCGTTTCTCGCCGACAACCTCCTCACAGATCCTCGACGTTTCATCATCAGAGTCGTCGACAACGACTATCTCGAGCTTTTCCCTCGGGTAGTCAAGGCTGCATACAGCCTCAATCAGGCGTTTAACCACATGTTTCTCGTTGTATATGGGGAGATGGACGGAGACAGTCGGCCACTCGCTGGGTCTGTGGGCCACGGGTTTACGGTATTTCCGGGCCGCGATAAACAGATGCACATAAGACACAACGTAAAACGGGAGTATTGCTGAGACTGTGAAGAACGTCGTCGCAATCAGCAGCCTTATGAAATCCATAACCGATGTCGGGGAAACTATGGAAAAAGGTTTTTCCCAAATCCATCCAACAGCCCTAGCTACATGTTTAGTGCGATTTTGGCATAGAAATATATGGCTGCCTACAGGCTGTTTGGGTTTAGATGGCCGCCGTCCTTGAAAGGCTGAACTTCACCGATGAGGTCGTATCAGACCCTGGGCATGAAATTCACGGGGTTGTGCGCGGCCTTAACCCTGTTCTGGGCAGGCTCATGCTTATTGGTGAGGGAATGGGGGTTGGCGGAGTTATTGGAGTCCTAGGTAGGAGGGCTGTTTTTCCGCTTGAGGCAGAAACATATAGAGCGGAAACAGTTACACGCATCTTCAAGCTTAACGGCATATCGGTCAAACACATCGCAAACACCCCCATCGACGGCCCCTACAAATTTTTCAGGACATTGCTTGCTCCGCTATATCTCCGCAGCAGCTTTTTCAGACCGGCCTATACACTATTGATGGCCGCTAGGTCTTTGTCGGGTGTCAGAAGCAGGTATGTGCGTGTCAGGACCTTCGGCAAAGTCGTTGTTGAATACCTCTTGAACGGTTGTGAGTTCTCGATAAGGGTTAGACGCGACACGCCGAGTAATATGGATGTTTTGGTGGCCAACGAGCTCTCGGGAAGGCTTTTCACAAAGCTTTTTGTCGACGGCGTTGGGAGAAAACTCACACCCTGGCAGGAAGTTATGGGTGGTTCTGCATTCCTGTATTCGCCGCGGCTTAAACTCGGCATGGAGGTTGAGATACCTGAAAACGTTAGGGCATATGCAGGCAGGGAGGTTCTGGGCAGAAGGCTTGACTGGGCCGGCGTAAGCCTCGTCATGAACCACGAACTTCCAGCCCTACAGTACCGGGTGAGGTTTAAACCTCATGAATGACGTAACACTCGTATTCCCATACTTCAACGACGGCCGCTCAAAAAACTTCAAGTTCCCTCCGCTCGGCATCGGCTATATCGCATCCTACCTCAGGATGCACGGATACAGGGTGGGCATAGTTGACTGCACCTTCAAGACATTTGACGAGGCTGTGCGGCTGGCTTCTTCCTCGAGGGTTGTGGGCGTTTACAGCATGCTCTCGATGGTCAAACCCGCCCTAGAGATCGCCGAAGCCCTAAGGGATAGGGTTGAACTCCTTGTTGCCGGGGGACCGATGCCCTCCGCCTACCCCATCAAGTTCCTCAACACGTTTGACATGGTTGTGCAGGGGGAAGGTGAGGAGACCATGCTCGAGGTCATGCATGAGTTGGACAGCGGAATGAGGTTCGAGCGTGTGAAAGGGCTTCACATCTCAAACAGGTTCATGAAGCAAGCATTGGAGACTGTTCCTGTAAACGGTGGGGGACATTACTTCACAGGCCAGCGGCCCCTAATCAAAAACCTCGACGACCTACCGTTCCCCGCACGCGACCTCTACGAAAACAGCCTCTACAAGCAATACTACATGCAGAACTTCAAATACACCATGACCTCGGCCATAGCCTCGAGAGGATGCCCCTTCTCCTGCGACTTCTGCTGGAGACCCGACTACGGCCGCTTCTACCGGACGAGAAGCCCTGAAAACATAGCCGACGAGATGGAGGAGATAGTCTGGAAGTACGGCTACCGGAGGATATGGTTCGCCGACGAGCTTTTCATAGCAAACAAACGACACGTCATACGCCTATGCCAGGAGATAATCTCCAGAAAAATTGATGTCTTGTGGGAATGCCTCGCCCGGGCCGACCTCATGGACGCCGAGGTCGCCAAAGTGATGAGAAGGGCGGGCTGCCATAAGATAATCTTCGGGCTGGAGGCGGGAGACGACAGAACGCTTAAGCTAATGAACAAACATCTCACCGTAGCGCAGTCAAGGAAGGCTGTTTACACAGCCGTCAAGGCAGGCATAAAAGTCGGGGCGTTTTTCATACTCGGCTACCCCGGTGAAACAAACGAAACGATGCTCAAAACAATCAAGCTTGCCTCCAGCCTACCGCTCGACTACTTCTCCATGACAGTCCCATACCCCCTGCCGGGAACAAAGCTCTACGAAAAAGTAAGCGATAGAATGCTGACAGAGGAGTGGGAGAAACCAGTACACGGCTACGACCACCGCCTCCTCTTCAAACACGACTTCAGCATCGAAAAGCTAAAGTACGGCATGTGGAAAGCCACGAAGCAGGCAAGGCTTCGGAAACGGCTTGGGCCACTCTACACCCTACTCAAGCCATGGGAACTCTACACAGACCACAGGTTCAAACAAATGAAATAAAACCCCAGCATAAATCACAGCAACCCGATCTTTGCCTTGATCGCAGCTATGTCTTTCTCTATTTTTGTAAGCCTTTCGTCTAGGATTGTTTGTAAGTCTTTTCTCAGGCCCTTGACCTCGCCCAGTACTTCCTTGCTCGTGTCGAGTATTTCCCTGCTGATGTTTAGTGACCCGTTTCTAAAGTCTCCAAACTCTTGCCTGAAGTCCCTGAACTCTTCACGGTAATCCCTGAACTCATGTTTCAATCCCTTAACCTCACCAAGTATCTCCCTGCTTATACTTAGTGATTCGTCTCTGAAGTTTCTAAACTCATTCCTGTAGTCCCTGAACTCTTCACGGTAATCCCTGAATTCCTCCGTAGTCCCTGAACTCTTCACGGTAATCCCTGAACTCTTCTCTGAAGTCTTTGAATTCTGTTATGAGTTTTGTGAAGTAAAGTTTCGCAAGCTCCAGGCTTTCAACCATCTCCCTCTCAACCGGCCTGCCGATCTCTTCTCCGTAATCTATTTCGAACTGTGTGTATTTTCGCCATGGGCCTGCGTATCCGGGCTCCCCCTCCAACCTGACCTCAAGCCTCTCAACATTCAGGGATAATATGTCCCCCTGCCTGCCTTTGACGTCTATCGCTTTCATAAACCTATCTAGGACATCCCTCTCCGCCTCAGCGAATATTTCAACCGAGCCGTCCCCACGATTTCTAACAAGCCCCCTAACACCCATTAGGGCGGCTACGTTCTTGACGTAAACCCTGTAACCGACCGCCTGAACGCTGCCGTACACATACATGGTGGCCTTAACAGCCATCCCCGGGTAGTGTGGAGCCGATGTATTTAACCGTGTTGAATGAGTCTTGCTGTTTTCGAAGTACTTTCTGAAGGTGGGCTTGGATGCAGGGTCGCGGCCGCTGCCAATGTAATGTTTTGGGGGAAGGCAAGCGGGTATCCGGCGACAGCTGTGAAGGCTAGGAACGTGGCTGCAGCTATTGCCGCGGCAGCCTTTTCCAACATCCCTGAGAGAATTAAGCTGGCCAGCGCAAGCTCGTAAACACCCAGCCAGGTGACGGCATAGTCAAGGGCTTCTGCGGGGATTATTCTCGAAGTTATTGGGTTTACTGAGAGGTAGGCTTTGAAGTGGGCTGGGTTTCTGAAGGCATCGAGTCCCCACTCCACGAGCGGGTACGCTATTCCGAGCCGTAGTATGAGCCGCCAAAGACCTGCTGGGGTTTTTCCGATCTCCCTGACCAGTAACGCGGCTGTTACCCCTAGTATGCCGACTGTCTGGGGCTCTGCTATGGGCTCGAATGGTTTGACGAAAAACGTGTAGTAGGTTAGAACAGGTGTTGCAAGTAGGTGGCCGTGGGTCCTGTGTCCGGCGGTAAGGAGGAGTGCGATAGCTAGGTGTGCTATTGCGAAGAGAGGCGGGATAACAGGCTTCAATAAATATCTCTGCCCGTCAAGCAGAAGCGATAAAGCCCATAATGCATGTGTTGCTGCAAGCCCTGCCACAGCTGTCTTCAAACTCTCCAAAACCACAGCCTCCTCTTGATTATCACAGTCCAGAGTGCTGCAAGCCATGTGGCTGCGAGGATGAATTTCAGCCAGAGGCGTATAGGGTTGTCGAGAAGGTAGAGTTCGTCGATTATGGTTGGCCTTATCAGGTATAGTGTTTGGGGGATTGCGAGGTTTGCTGCTGCGAAGGCAAGGGGTATGGTCCACAGGGACGTATTGGGGAGCCTGCCGCAGACAAGTATTAGGAAGACATGTATTATGAGGAGGTTCTGCTCCGAGACCCATGGCCTGAGGCTGAGGAATAGGCTGGAGGAGAGAAGGCCTAGCCGAAAGACTCCTTCAAGGCTTTTCGGCGGATAATACAGCGCAAAAATAACCAGCAGCAGAATTGAGGCGGGTGAAAGCATCCCGATCAACTCTAAACCGTCGGGCAGCGTGTAGGAGCCGAAGCCGAAAACAGCTTCAACCAAGTTAAAAGGCGATATTCCGCCCGCTGGTTTAATCCAGTTTGACAAACCGTTCAACGGTGTTTCCAGGCTCCAGCCTAATGCGATGAAGGGTGAGAAAAACATTGCGGCCGTCAAGGCCGTTGCCGCAGCAATCCTTGTGAAACTTTGTCGGTGTCGGGCCAGGTAGGCCGGGGCCGCTGTTATTGTGAGCGGCTTTACCATCAGTGATGCGGCGGCCGATAAGGGGCTGCGGATGGGGCCGTAGGCCGTCAACGCCGTCACGGCCAGCAGGGCCGCTATGTTATCAGGCTTCCCCCAAGCAACAGAGACAAGCAGGAGAAAAGGGTTGTAGAGGAAATAACGTCCGTCACGCCCAAGCCTGAACATGAGAAAAGCCAGGGCGAGGTTTGCGAGCACAATGGGTGTCTTGAGAAAAAGGTTGAACAGGAATATTTGGCCGCCGGAGAGGAGGTAGGCCATGCCTAGGTAGAGGGGCCATAGGGGTGTTTCACCAATGCCCTGCACATAGCCCCCATAGCCCGACGCCAGAAAACCCTCCACGAGCCCGCCCTCGTAAGGTGACAGCCCTGATGCAACATTCCTCCCCGCAACATAGCTTACCCTGAAGTCATAGCCATGCGCCAGTAGGGCGCCGACCCCTAACTGCAAAGCCAGAGGCAGGAGGAACTCACGGGCCTTCAAACATCCTTCAGGTCGGGAGAGCAGCATACGGACAGGCATCAGCGGGTTGCCGTGACAATAAGTCTTTCCCAAAATATTTAGAGTAACGCTGTCTGTATATTTGTGGATGGAGAGGGCTGTCGTCGTACACCACTCGGAGATAGTTCTCAAGGGTAGGAAGAGGTCCTACTTCGAGACTTTGCTGCTTGACAACATACGGTATGTCCTCGGGCCGGGGATGGAGGTGGTAAGGGATGAGAACAGGCTCGTCATATTTAACCCGCCTGAACAGCCAGAGCCCTTGGTCGAAAAGCTTAGAAAGGTTTTCGGGGTCAGCCACATAGGTGTGGGCTATAGGACTGAGCCACGACCTGAGAAAATAATTGATGTCGCCCGGCTGGTTTTGGAGGAGACACGGCCAAAAAGTATAGTGTTTGATGTGAAACGCTCATACAAACAGCACCCTTTCACATCGCAGGATATACGACTTAGGCTGAGCAAAATGGCGAGGGACGAGCTGGGGATAGATGTTGGCGGAGAGGCTGAAGCAACAGCCCGCGTCGAGATAACCAGACAGAACGCCTACATATACGTCAGGAGGGTGGAGGGCTACGGCGGCCTACCCGTCGGGAGTAGCGGCAAGGTCCTCAGCCTGGTCTCGGGCGGGGTTGACTCGGCTGTGGCCACACTCCTAGTTATGCGGAGAGGCTGCAGAGCCAGCCTCCTACACTTCCACAGCTACAGGTCTGCTGAGGAGGCGCTGCAGGCTAAGATGTATGGGCTGGTCAAAGAGCTGACGGAGTATGGGCTGAAGATGAGGCTTTACATGGCGTCGTTCACCCCGTTCTACAGGGTTGTGCTTGAGAAGCCAAGCCGTCTAGAGCTTCTCCTGTTTAGAAAATACATGCTTAAGGTTGCGGAGAAGATTGCGGCTGAAAGAGGTTACCGCGCGGTTGTCCTCGGCGACAGCCTCGCACAAGTCGCCTCACAAACCCTCGCCAACATAATCGCTGTCAAGCCCCAGCTGAACATAGAGGTTTTCCGCCCACTCATAGGGCTGAGCAAGACGGAGATCTTCGGGCTGGCGGAGAGATTTGGTATACTTGAAATTGTCCAGAAACCGTACAAGGACTGCTGCTCGATAGTTGCAAGCCGTCCCGTTACAAAAGCAGACCCTGAAGACGTTGAGGAGGAGTGGAACAGGCTCGGCCTCGAGTCGGCTGTTGAAGAGACACTGAAAAACATCGAAGAATACGTCTCAACATATAGGGCCGGACTGTTTAGACAGGTACATGCTGCGAAAACGCCATATCAGCCGCAGGGGAGTGGGTGAAATGGTTTTTGGATGGCGTGATGCTTTGGAGTTTCACGAAAACACAAAGCACAGCTATGTAAGCATACGCACATCCAGACATTACCTTGACTGGGCGAACAGGCCCTACCCTTTCAAAGAGTATGAAGACGTTGAAACCGTCCAACTACCTAGAGATTTTCCCAAACCAGTCGAGGGGTTCTCCAAAGCCCTTGAGACTGAGGGCGGCGGCAGGCTGGACATCGGCCTCCTAGCCTCAATACTCTACTTCACGGGCGGGATAACACGCGTTGTAAACTATGGCGGCGAGCCGTTTTACTTTAGGGCAGCCCCGGCGACAGGCGCCCTCTACCCGACCGAAATGTATGTCGTCGCAGGCGACGTGGATGGGTTGGAGCCTGGCCTGTACCACTTCAGCCCAAACCTTTTCAAACTCCATCTATTGCGTAAAGGGGACTACAGAGGATATCTGGCATACAACTCTTCCAGCGAGGTGGCGGAATCGCAGGCAGCCGTCGTCTACACCTCTATTGCGTGGCGTAATGCGTGGAAATACCGTGAGAGGTCTTACAGGCATTGGTGGTGGGACTCGGGTGTCATGGTTGCAAACATGCTGTCGGTGGCGCGGGCCTTCAGTATAGGGGCCAAGGTTTTGATAGGGTTTGTCGACCGTGAGGTAAACAGGCTCGTAGGCGTTGACGGTGTGAGGGAGGCGTCCATAATTCTAGTGCCGCTCGGCCGGTCAGACAGCCCTCCGCCTGAAACACCGACCGTCGAGCCCGTCAACTACAGGGTCAGACCACTCTCACGCAGAGAAACAGAGTATCCAGCGATAACGGCCATACATAGCGCCTCAAGCCTAAACTCCCCGGAGGAGGTGAAGGAATGGAGAGAAAAAGCCTCCGCTAAGCAGCATCAGGCATCCTACGGCGGGTTGGAGAGGGTCCCGCTCCAGCCCCAGAAAGTTGAGACACCCCTCTACGAGGTAATTCTCAGCAGAGGCTCGACGCGTAGGTTTGCACGCAAACCGATATCGTTCAGCCAGCTCTCAACAATCCTGCATGCGGCAGCCACAACCTTCGAAGCGGACTTCAACGGCCCACGGATATCCATTTACCTCAACATCCACGCAGTGGACGGGGTGAGGCCTGGTGCATACTTTTTCGACGGAGAAGCCCTACACGCCCTGAAATACGGTGAGTTCAGGAAGGTGAGTGAATACCTTTGTCTGGAGCAGGAGCTGGGCGGGGACTCGGCTGCAACGCTTTTCTTCATGGCCCCGTTGGAGGAGTCCTTGAGGTCCATGGGAAACAGGGGTTATAGAGCCGTCCAGCTCGAGGGCGGGATAAGGGCCGGTTTCGCATACTTGGCGGCCTACGCCTCCGGGGTAGGGGCCACAGGCCTCACCTTCTACGACGACGATGTCAGAGAGTTTTTCTCACCACACGCAGCCGGAAAGGAAAACATAATCACGGTAGCCGTTGGATTACCCGCCTACAGACCCAAACCCGGCCGAATAATCCTAGGTGTTTAGTTGACACAGGTAATACGTTATATACCGTCGCTATCTGACTAGGTTTGGATGCTTACTTCGCTTGAAGCGGTTCAGACGTGTAATGTCTGCGGTGGTGGGAGGGTGGTCTATCACAGGGTTTACTCGGGTGAGAGGCTTTGCCGGCGGTGTTTTGTCAAGACGTTTGAGAAACGTGTTCTTAGGACCATCGCCCGCTACGGGCTTCTGAGGATGGATGACAGGGTCGCGGTCGCTGTCTCAGGCGGTAAAGACAGCCTTTCGCTGCTCCATGTTTTGCGGAAGATTGAGTCCAAGTTCCCCAGGGCCCAGCTTTTCGCTGTCACGGTTGACGAGGGTATCGAGGGTTACAGGGATGAGGCGCTGCGTTTAGTGGAGCAGTATACGTCAAGGCTTGGAGTCCAGCTGGTCAAAACATCTTTCAAAGAGCTTTTCGGCATGAGTCTCTCGGAGATTGTCTCCAGCAGGACGTTTAGGGAGAGCGGGCTGGCGGCATGCAGTGTCTGCGGTCCCTTGAGGAGGAAGGCGATCAACATAGCTGCTAAGAGAGCGGGGGCCACTGTTGTGGCGACGGCCCACACCTTGGACGACGTGGTCCAGACATACATGTTGAAGGCTTTGAGGGGTGAGCTGGGAAGCTCCGACATCGGCCTTAGGTCGGAGGGCCCAGCGATACCGCGTGTAGCGCCTTTCCGGCTTACACCTGAGAGGGAGGTTGTCTTCTACGCCTACACCGTCGGCATACCCTTCCAGACACAGGTATGCCCCAACGCCTCCACCAGCATGAGAAACAGCGTCAGAAGGTTTTTGACGGAGTTCGAGGAGAAGCACCCGGGCTCACTCTTCGCGGCCCTCAAGAGCTTCGAAAAACCAGCCCAGAAAAACGGCAAAAGCCAGAGGTTTTGCAGGTCCTGCGGAGATGTGACAAGCCGCGAGCTCTGCAGGGTGTGTGAAATACTCCAGGCCGTTAAACCCATGTAAAACTATATCTGGAAGAAGCCGAAGAAGCTGTATGTGAAGGCTATGTTTGAGATGAGGAGGGCTAGGCAGAGGACTGCTGCTGCGTTTGCTATCCCGAAGATTTTCCGCGGGTTTTTGATGTAGCGCTCCAGCAATGCCTTGAGGACTATGCTGCCGTCGAGTATGTGTATTGGAAGCATGTTGAAGACAGCTACACCGATGGAGACGAGCTGCAGCCAGTAGAGTGTTCTGTACAGGGCATAGGATGCGGCTGGGTCGAGGAACTGCAGCCTCAGCGGAAGGAAGGAGTCGACCTGGGTGATGCCGAGGCCTCTGACCACCGAGCCGAGTATGAGCTCACGCCCCCAAACCTCCGGATTTGTCTGGAACACGTATTCGCCGGACAGCGTCCTTACCCTCAGCGTCTGGCCTATGGTGACCTTCTCGGAGCGCACTGTGTAACTGTTTACTGGGACGCCGTCTATCTCGACTAAGACCTCGTTCACAGCTATTTTTGAGCCCGGCTCCGTCTGGACAGCTATCAGCCCAGCTTCGACTGGCACGAAGAGGCCGAAGATGGCCAGCACTGTTAGAAATCCGACGACGAGGTTTGCGAAAGAGCCCACAGCCGCAACCCTCATCCTTGCCCCGGGAGGAGCTGCCTTGAAGGCCTGCTCGTCCGGCTCCACAAAACCGCCCGGCACAACAAACACGAGGAATATCCCAGCAGACTTGACTGGGAGCTGCTCCCGACGCGCAATCACCCCGTGGAGCCCTTCATGGGTTATCAGGACTATTGCGAAGGCTATAAACAGGTATGGCAGGTGGTCGAGCCTTATGGTGACGCCTACTATCAGCGGTATCACGATGTTCTGCCCACCCACCTGCTCGGGCCTAAAGAGGTAGGTGGCCAGGTTTGTGGAGAGAACGTATATCGCGAAGGCCATTAATCCAAAGCCTGTTGCAACGGCGGCCCGAGAAACCGCGTCCCAGAAACGCGGCGCCTTCTGGGCGAGCCTGTCCAAGGGCCCGGCTACAGACCGTGTTCTCACTATGAGGAGCAGCGGGTAGAGGCTTATCGAGAGACCTGTTTTCGCCTGCTCGGCGGTTTCTCCGCCTCTACTCCGGAGGTCCAGCAGGCTTTTTACTAGAAAAGCCCCCACCCAGACCGCGGCAATAACCGCTAAGGCCGTCTCGATGGAAACCATTATGCTAACACCTTTGCACTATCATATATGCTTACAGCCTTATATCGGGTGATGTGTTTACCTACCCGCCGATGCCCTACTACATCAAGTGCTGGGTTGAGGATACCTGGCTGACGGAGTCACGTCCCCTCTCAACATGGAGGGCTTTGGAGGCTTTGGCGAAAAGGCTTCTCCCCGACGGCTGTCTCATACGTCTCCCGGAGAACAGGAAGGTTTACAAGGATGAGGAGGCGGCGGCATGGCTTAAGTTTTTCTTCAAAGTAAGGGACTACAGGCCCGAGCATCTGCCCGTGAACCTCTCAAACTACTATGTGGGCCCCTCCGCGATAGATTATGAGAGGCTGGCGGCTGACCTGGGTGTAGGTGTGGAGGAAGCGGTTGTCCTAGTTAAGATGGTTGACAAGCCTTTGATGGTGGCGGCGGCTGAGGAGGCTCTGCAGGCGGTGCGCCACAGCCATCAACACGGCCACGTAGTCCAGCTTGTCAGGGGAAGGGTTTAACGCCCCCCATATACCTCCGACAGGTCCATCAGCAGGATTATGCCCTGTTCTGACGGGAAGACACCGCCTTCGATCAAGCTGTCTAAAACAGCCTCCACACGGTCGACCAGTTCCCCGAAGTCCTGTTTCTCCACGGGTACTATGATGACGGAGAACTTCGGCTCCTTGCTTATTTCTGCCGCGTCGGCATCGGTTACGGGGAAGACAACCCATGTGAGCCTTTGAAGCCTGTGCATGGGGACCGCGATAACCCAGAGGTCGAAGCTATCGCCGGACAACGGTGTCAGGAGGTTGAATGAAGCCGGCTCCCTGAACCCCCGCCAGAGCTCCGCGAACACCCTGTCCTGAACACCCACCATCAAGATGTTTTTGCTGGGGAGGCTTCTTACCTCCGATGTATCGATTTCCCCTAGGGCGGTTATCGTGCCGGGCAGCACCCTGTTTTCATAGCCAGCATACTGCTGGAATACAGGTCTATAGGCCTCGACCCTGCCAAGCGATTCGAGTAGCTGCTCCTCCTCTTCCCTCTTCAAACGTCACCCATATCACCTAAACCTATATATCCCTTACCATCTCAAGTCGGTAGAAGGTTAGGCAGGTAGTGAATTAGATTCACCCACCCCCCATACCTCGCCGACTTCACCGTTTTAAATGGTCACAATTATATTACCCCATCTATGGGGGAGCCGGCAAACCTGGCCCGGAGATATCCCGAGTTAAATCTTCACCCGAGTTGCCATCAAGCAGTACTGTCCAGATTAAGGACTGTTTTCGGGGTTTGTCATTTCCAAACTGGGGTGTTACACAGCTCCTCAGCTATGTAAGCCCCTTAACAAGACACCATATTATAATAAAAGCGCCGGGGAGCGGATTCGAACCGCTGACCGACGGGTTAACAGCCCGCCGCTCTACCAGGCTGAGCTACCCCGGCTACGTTTTCTGGTATGCATGCTCTTTTTTAAGGATGCTATCCAGCGTATAGGGCTGCCGCGGCTGCTGTTGCAAAAGCTATGCCCACAGCCTTTCTCGGGCTTATGGGTTCTTTAAGGATGGTTTTTGCGAGGACCACGGTTGAGACTGGGTAAAGGGATGAGAGGACGCCGGCGACGTCGAGACGGCCCGCGTGCCGGGCTAGGAGGTAGAGTAGGCTTCCCATGCTGTCGAAAACACCTGCGCCCACCGCCAGGGGGGCTGCAGTCTGAGGAATTTTCGGGCCGCCGCTTACATAAGCCATGGCTAGAGCCATGGCGATGGTGACGACGCGTGTTATGCTTAGGGGGTAGAGGTATGAGTCCTGTGAAACCTGTCCCAAAAATATTAGGAAAAGGCCGAAGAAAATTCCTGCGAGAAGCGAGCGGATGAGCTGCTTGTTTGGTGTGAGGTTTTTCCGGCTCAAGCCGGTTACTTGGGCTATGGCGATAATAGCGAGAGCAAATCCAACCGTCTGAAGTGGGGACGGAACCCCCTCAAACAGAAAACCCGTTAAAGCTGGAACTGCCGCCGTCACAACACCTGTCACCGGCGCCGAAGAACCCATACTGCCGCCCGAAAGCGCCCTATAGTAGAAAACAAGCCCCAGGCCGCTGCAGAGGCCCGCTAGGCTGGACCAGGCAAGCTCCGTCGCCGTAGGCGCTCTCTCGAGGGTAACCAAAGCCATGGCGAGGAGGACCATGAGTCCGATTGTCTGCGATGCTGCGACGACCCCGTAAACACCTGTACGCTTTGTGGCATAGCCTCCGCAAAAGTCTCCTGCACCCCAAATGACAGCGGAGCCCAGACCATACACCGTCGTCGCAAGCCCGTCCGAAGCCATGCCGACCTGCCCGGCCGCAGCTCTAGACCGTGACCTGCTGCATCCTCAACAACTGTTTCCGGTTGTACGCGGCTGTGACGAAGCCGAGGTATGCTGGCTCGGGCCTGTTCGGCCTCGAGAGGTATTCGGGGTGGTACTGGGTTGCGAGGAAGAAGGCGTTGGAGGGGTTTTCGACTATCTCCACCCTCTTCCCGTCGGGTGAGAAGCCCGAGAAGACAAGGCCTTTTCTCTGCAGGATGTCCCAGTACTGTCTTGAGACCTCGTAGCGGTGGCGGTGGCGTTGCAGTATCTCCGTTTCCCCATAAAGCCGGTGGGCCAGTGTCCCCTCAACTACTCTAACCGTCTCCGCGCCAAGCCTCATGGTGCCCCCCAGCTCCCTGACCTTTCTCTGCTCCGGCATGAGGTCGATAACAGGGTGCGGTGTCTCGGGGTTTAGCTCCGTCGAGTTTGCGCCTTCAAGGCCGCATACGTGGCGTGCGAACTCTACGACTGAGAGCTGGAGGCCGAAGCATATGCCTAGGAACGGGATGTTGTTCTCCCTGCAGAACTTTATGCACTGAATCATGCCCTCGGTCCCCCTTCTGCCGAAACCGCCGGGAACGAGCACACCGTCATACCCTCCCAGCTCTGAAACATTTCTGACACCGCTCTCAAACTCCTCTGTGTTCACCCAGTCTATGACAACCCGCGCGCCTATGTTGACCCCCGCATGCTGGAGCGCCTCCTTCACGCTCACATAGGAGTCGGCCAGCTTGGTGTATTTTCCGCATACAGCAATCCTCACAGTCTCCTTGGCGTTCTCATACATCTCCATGACACGCCGCCACCCGCTCCAGTCGGGCCTTCCCGTGTTCAGCCCAAGCCTCTCAACAACAAAGTCCCCCATCCCCTGCTCCTCAAGGATTGCGGGAACCTTGTAGATGTATGGGACGTCGTGGGAGGAGAAGACCGCCTTCTCCGTCAACGTACCGAACAGCGCTATCTTCCTCCGTGCCTCGGTGTCTATGGGTGTCTCGCATCTGGCGACTATGATGTCTGGCTGTATGCCGAGTGCGCGGAGGGCGTTGACGCTGTGCTGGAGGGCTTTGGTCTTGAACTCTCCAGTTGCCTTCAACGTAAGCACCAGCGCCACATGTATGAACAAGGTGTTCTCCACCCCCTCCTCCAAACGCATCTGACGGATGGCCTCGAGAAACGGCTGCCCCTCAATGTCGCCCACCGTGCCGCCGACCTCAACGATCAAGACATCCAAGCCCTTCGCAGCAGCCCTAAGCCTGGCCTTAATCTCATCCGTAACGTGCGGGACTATCTGTACGCATTGGCCTAGGTAGTCTCCCCGCCTCTCCCTAGCTATTACCTCCGCATAAACCTGCCCCGTCGTGATGTTGTTCTGTCTAGAGGTCTTGATGTCGAGGAATCTTTCATACCATCCTAGGTCGAGGTCTGTCTCCCCTCCGTCATCGGTCACAAACACCTCCCCGTGTGAGAAAGGGTTGAGAGTCCCGGCGTCAACGTTGACGTAGGGGTCTATCTTTACGAAGCCGACACGCAGACCCCTGACCGAGAGTATCTTGCCGACGGAGGCCGCTACAGTCCCCTTACCCACGCTGCTGACGACGCCGCCGGTCACGAAGATGTACTTCGGCATAGAATACTTTGTCGCGGGGTAGATAAATTCTTTCCGTCGGATGGTTTAAACCGGACAACCTTCTTCGCCGTTTCTGCGTTTTCGTTGACAGCCTCAGTAAGTCGTTGTGGTGGCGTCGCGCTACCCCCTGCTTAAGCGCCTCCCTGCGGCCGTTCCGTAAGCCGCAACGGAGGTGTTAAAAACACTGTCAGCGCAGCTATTGCGGCGGCTCCCGCGGCCACGGCCATGGAAACGGTAAGCCCGTTGGTGAATGCGAGCTTTTCAGAGGCCGTCAAAAGACCTGTGAGGTCTGTTGCGGGTTCAACTCTTCTGAAGGCCGCGCCGAGGGGTATCCACATCACCGCCGCCGCAATAGCTCCGCCTATTAATCGTAGGAAGCTGAGAATCGAGGTGGCTACTCCGAGTATGTTTCGGGGTACGAGTGTCTGTGTTGTTATGAAGAATGTTGAGACGGTGAAGCCCATGCCCACGCCCACCAACCCGAAGCCTGTTAGAAGTACCGCCTCTCCAAGCCTCAGCTGGGTCAGAAGAAGTGTACCGGCTAGGAGTGAGAAGCCGCTTATTATCGCAGGTATCCTCACGCTTGTCCTTACGACTAGTCGGGCGGCTGCGTTTGAGGCCAGAACCCATCCAAGCACCAGAGGTAGCACGGCTGTCCCCGAAGCCGTTGCGGAGAGGCCGAGAACCCACTGTAGGTAGAGGGGCATGTAGGCTATCACGCCGAAGAATATAAACCCGGCCAGGAAGTTGCTGAGAAAACCGGTCCTCAAAACCCTGTCCCTGAAGAGGTGTAGCGGCAGGAGGGGAGTGCTGCTCCGCCTCTCGCTGTATAGAAAGACACCGAACAGGAGGGCTGATGAGAGGAGGAATGCGGGTGCGCCGGTCAGCCTGTCGAACTCATTAAGATATAGCAGCAACGCCGTGGCCGCTCCCATGAACAGCAGGGCCCCGCGGACATCTATACCCTCACCCCCTCTCCTGACGTTGGAAAGTTCGCGCAGCGCTATGGCGACGCAGAAAGCCCCCACAGGTAGGTTAATGTAGAAAATCCATCTCCAGCCAACGCTGTCGACTATAAGCCCGCCTAGTGGTGGACCAACTATGCTGGCTAAAGCCCACACGGATGAGGTGAGTCCAGCGGCCTTGGCTCTCTCCTTTAGGCTGAAGAGTTCGCCGACCAGCGTAAATGTGAGAACCAGCAAAGCCCCACCGCCTAATCCCTGGACGGCCCTGAAAACGATAAGCTGAAACATGTCCGTAGCAACGCCGCAGAGAAAGCTTCCAGCGAGAAAGACCAACACCCCCATCAGATAGATTGTTTTACGGCCGTAGACATCGCTTATCCTGCCCCACAGAGGGCCTGAAACGGTTGAGGTCAGGATGTATGCCGTGAAGGCCCAGCTGTATATCTCGACACCCCTAAGGGAGGAGGCTATTGTGGGCATTGCTACAGAGACAACAGTCGAGTCAACCGCGGCCAGAAATATGCCCATCAGAAGCCCGGCTATCAACACCTTTGAGCGGCCACCGCCATCCAATCCATCACAGACGCCGGGCTGCCTAATTTATGGATATTATTTCTTCAAACTCTCTGCGTTAGACCACAGCTCCTTCCGCAGCAAGTCGCGCACAGCCGTCCTCATCAAAGCACTCCTACTAGGGTAAACACCTTTCTTGATCAATTCATCCATTCCATCGATTAAGGCTTCGGGCATCTTAACGGATATTAGCTTCATAGCGGTTCAGGTAATACCCTAATCGAAAATAAAGGTTTTTCCCCTGACCAGAATGTTAAACTCGCGCATCTGACAGCACGCTGTTCTGGTTTATGCTACATGTGTTCTGTTGTTTAGGCTTATTGAGGCCCATGTCCATGTATAGACGTGAACACTAACACACTGGTTGCAGCCGTCGCCACGGCCGCACTGGTTCTATCAGCTGTGTCTCTTCAGATGGTCTTATATCGTCTACCGGACATGCCGGAATGCACCACAACTATAACCAAAACGGTTACAGCAACAGTCACCAGAGAAGAAACAGGCGTACATGTTGTTGAAAGCAGGGGTAGGTGCGGAGTTCTGGAACAACCTTCGCTGGAGATTGTTGAGAAGATTCCAAGCGGCGACGGATATATAGTAACTCTTGTTTTCCGCGAAAGCGCTTCAAACCCTTGCCACGCCCACTACTTGGTTGAGTCCTTTATGGCGACGAGCTATCCTCCCAGGCTGCATGTTACCCTGGGTTTGAAGGCCACAGCGGAGGTGTGTGTCCAGTGTGTTGGCTTGGTTGAGACAGTGATACGTACAGATGTGCTTCCGGCGGGGACGGTCATAGTGGTTAACGGGCTGAGTGTCGTGGTTTAGGGGTTGGCCCGGCTGTAAAGGTATTTAGCGTGGGGTTGTGTGGTTTGAGGCTAGGCCATGACGCAGATGGTGCGGATAAAGATCACGAGCACGAACCTTGTGAAGCTAGAGCAGGTATGCAGGGAAATCAAGGACATCGCAGAGAAGACGGGGACCAGGATTGCGGGGCCTGTCCCTCTGCCGGTTAAGCGTCTGGTACTCCCGACACGTAAGTCCCCCTGCGGGGAGGGGACGAAGACTTGGCGTAAGCATGAGATGCGTATTCATAGAAGGTTGATTGATTTGGGGATAACTGACCAGAGGGTTATGAGGCAGATAATGAGGATTCAGATACCCGACGACGTGGCTATCGAGATGCAGATGACCAGCCGCTAGCCCTGTTCGGTGATTTCCTTCACGATGCCTGCTGCGACAGTTACGCCGCTGTCCCTTATCGCAAACCTCCCGAGCTCGGGTGATACACTTGCCGGCTCGAGGGCAACAGGGTTCAAAGGCCTCAGCTTAACCAGTGCAACATCCCCTGTCTTGATGAATGAGGGGTTCTTCTCCGTTACCTGACCAGTTCTCGGGTCCATCTTCTGCAGTAGTTCAACGAATTTGACGGCTGTCTGGGCTGTATGTATGTGCAGGACGGGTGTGTATCCGACGGCTATCGCTGTCGGGTGGTAGATGACGTATATCTGGGCGAGGAACTCCTTGGCCACCGGTATCGGTGTGTCAGGCTTTGTCACAACCATACCTCTGGCAAGCTGGTTTTTCTCAACGCCTTTCAATGCGAACCCGATGTTGTCCCCCGGTATAGCCTGCGGAAGCGGCTGGTGATGCATCTCAATTGACTTGACCTCCGCCTTCAATCCTCCGGGATATATTGCGACTATGTCGCCGGGCTTGAGGACGCCTTGCTCAACCCTGCCCACAGGCACGGTTCCAACACCCTTTATGGAGTAGACGGCCTGAATGGGTATGCGGAGGGGTTTGTCTATAGGCTTGGGCGGCTCCTGAAGCATGTCCAATGCCTCCAAAAGCGTCGGACCATTATACCATGGCATGTTCTTGCTCTTCTCCGTCAGGTTGTCCCCGAGCCAGCCTGATACGGGTATGAAGTGTATCTTAGAAACATCGTAGCCTATTGTCTTCAGCAGGTCGGCCGCCATCTGCCTGACCTCGTCATACCTCTCCTTGGCCCAGTTCACCGATGTGTCGTCCATCTTGTTTATCAAGACGATTAACTGCTTGATCCCGAGAACAAAGGACAGGTATGCATGCTCCCTTGTCTGGCCCCCGGGAGCTATCCCAACCTCCGCCTCACCCTTCTTCGCCGAAACAACTAGGATGGCTGCGTCGGCCTGGCTTGCGCCAGTTATCATGTTTTTGACGAAGTCCCTGTGCCCCGGTGCGTCGATGAGTGTGAAGTAGTATTTCTTTGTTTCAAACCTTTGGAAGGCAAGGTCTATGGTGAGCCCCCTCTCCCTCTCCTCCTTAACCCTGTCGAGAATCCATGCATACTTGAAGCTCTCTTTGCCGAGCTTCTTGGCCTCCTCCTCGTATGTTTTTATTGTCCTCTCATCTATGACGCCGAGGTTGTAGAGGAAGTGTCCTAAAGTCGTCGATTTGCCGTGGTCTACGTGCCCTATGACTACAAGGTTCATGTGTGGTTTTGCAGACATTGTTAATATCCTTTTTAAACCCAGATATAAAGTAATAGTTGGCCTGTGAGGTGTCTTCGTGGAGCAGCCTCATTTGTGTTTATTTGGTGCTTTTTCAGCTTTTAGAGGGTTTGAGACACACCATCCTTTTGTCCCGAACACGGGTTCTGGAGGGCTGAACCTGCCGAGCAGGTTCGAGATGTGTAGCCTGAGTGTTTCCGTTTCGCTCATGCCGTTGTCAAGGCCATAAAGCTATATATACAATCTCTTCAGCAGTAATACGTCCCTACATGGTTGGGACGCATACTTAGGCCGTGACAGTTTTCATTCGATTATGTAACAAGCAAAACCTTCCCATCATAGGAAGGATGGGCGAACCGATTTAAAAAAGCTAAAGTAAACATGAAAATGAAGTAAAAGCGGGGAGATGGGGTTTGGCTGGGCCTCGTCAGCGGACTCGGAACCCCAGACACGCGGACGCTCTGGTTGAAACCCCTAAAGGAGGGGAGAGTGCCAGCCTCAAACCGGTCCTGGGGTTTTTCCGCCGCCCAAGCCCAGCCTACATGTCTGGGGTTTGCTGTCTGTTCTCTCTGACTAGTCGTTTAAGGTCCACGAGTATCTTTCGGGCTACTCGGAGTGTAGCTTTCCAGTGTTTTCTTGGTTTGTCCCTGAATTTCTCGATGTATCGCAGGTAAACGCCGTAGTATCGAGTGTGTTTGTTCAATATCGTGGTGCTTGCCAATATCAAAAGCAGTCGACTCTTTCTGTTCCATCGATGGAATGGTGGTAAAAGGTGATACCTTCTCAACAGTTTATCTCGTGGAAACGTTCTCAATGCGAATTCATCATGGCTTATTAGATGTGCTAGTGCTGGTCCCTTGAGTCCAAGATGTTCAAAGGTTAGCCTGTATAGTGGTATTTTTAGGGCCTCTCTATGGATCTCTTCGGAAAATTCGTCGACGATGTTTTGGAGGGTTCTATGTGCTTTTATTGCCAGCGGATGATTTGTTGCAGTCCTCTTCTGTTTGGAGACCTTCTTCATCAACGTAAAGGTAGCCCATTCCTCCGTCAGCTCCCTTACAATAAGCTCTTCAGGTGTTTCAAATAACGGCTGGAAGATGTCCGGGTTTCGGCGGAACAGCGTCCTCAGCATAACTACGTCGTTTTCATCTGACTTTCGCATACCGTTGTTCTTCCGCTCCTCGGAGAGCTTCTTCAGGTCCTTCAGCCTCAGAAACGTAATCCCTGTTTTCACCAGCTCTGCCGTTGTGCTCTGCTGCTTTCCCGGTAGGCTATCAAGGACGATGACCACGGGCCTCAGCCTCTCAGCCAGCTCCGCTAGGTTATTGAAGACCATTACTTCGTCACCATCGTCGGTTAGGGCGTAGATTTTGTTCTTTCCGAAGTCCACGTAGACGACCCCCTTCACAGCCTGCCTAGAAACTAAAGCAACCCCAACCATCAAACACCCTCACCACAAAACACACATTTAACAATTGGAGTAGATCTCTGACAGGGGGGAGGGGATAGCTACATAAGCTGTATAACGTCCAATTAGAGCTATTTTTTTATAAAGAGGATGAGCAATCCCTATACTCTGTATGTAAGAGGTCGGCTAAATATGTTGAGGGATGGGGTTACTGCTCTAAATGCCAATCCTACTACCCTATTGAGGAGTATAAGGGTACATGTCCAGAAGACCATATACATTTAAGGACTTCCAAGAAAGAAGAGGTGTAAACGTAACGATAACAGATTATAAACGAGCTTCAGATGCTAGAAAGGTGTTTTAACAGCCCATATCAAATGTTATAGCTGGGATACAAGATACAATGTTTCAGGCTTATGTTTTTAAGGTGTTAGATTTTTATCCTTTTTAGGGTGTTAGATATTAGGCAGGTGATAAGTTGTAGTTGGTCAGCTTGGCTCTGGTTGGGTTGGGGGTTGTCGGGCGGAGCCTCCTTAGGCTTGCGGCTCAGAGCAGGGATATGCTGCTCAACCGCTACGGGCTGGGTTTGAGGTTTGTTCTGGCAGCCGACAGGTCTGGCGCCGTATACTCACCCAGCGGGCTAAACCCGGAGACAGTTCTGGCTAAAAAAGAGGGTGGCGGAATTATGTCTCTTGAGGATGTCGAGCGCTCAGACAACGTCATGGATTTTCTGGAGGAGGTGGAGGCCGATGTCCTGGTTGACGCGACACCCACCAACATAGTGGACGGTGAGCCGAGCTACAGCATTATCAGGAAGGCCTTCCTCAGGGGGATGGATGTTGTGACGGTGAGCAAGGGAGCCCTAGCTCTCTACATGCCTGCGTTGAAGGAGCAGGCGGCCAACAGGGGTGTTTACCTGATGTTCAGCGGCACAGTGGGGGGCGGGCTGCCTGTCCTGGCCTTTGCACGTGAATGCAGCAAGGCTGACAGGGTTGAGGCCGTTGAGGGCATTCTTAACGGCACGACCAACTACATACTGACCCGCATGGAGGAGGATGGGCTGGATTTCAGACAGGCTCTGGCTGAGGCCCAGCGTCTGGGCTATGCGGAGGCAGATCCAACACTCGACATCAAGGGATTTGACACGGCCTGCAAAATAACCATACTGGCGAACGAGATACTGGGTAAAAAGGCGACGGTTCACGATGTGGAGGTTAGGGGGATAGACACGGTTACGTTGGAAGAGGTAAATAATGCTAAAAAGTCCGGTAAGGTGGTGAGGCTCGTGGCTTTGGCGGGGAAGGACGTCCTTGAGGTAAGCCCTAAAGCCCTCGACCACCACGACCCCCTAGCCGTCAAGATGGCCATGAACGCCGTACGTTTCAGGACGGCTTTCAGCGGAAACCACGTCATAACAGGTAAGGGGGCCGGGGGAATGGAGACAGCCACAGCGATAGTAAGGGACCTCGTCGCAATCAAGAGAATGAGGACGGAGACGGTGAAGCCTCTATGAGGATTGTAATGAAGTTCGGCGGCTCCTCGCTGGCTTCAGCAGACCTCATAAAACATGTAGCATCGCTTGTGAAAAAACATTCAGAGCAGCATGAAATAGTGGTGGTCTGCTCGGCCTCCGGTGACACAACCGACGAGCTGCTGTCTCTGGTCGAGACAGCCCGGAGAGGCAGGGGGGAGGAGGTGGAGAAGAAGCTGGGCCAGATAGAGCAGCACCACCTAAACCTGCTTGAAGCCATAGCGGACGACCGTGTTAGAGAGGAGACAGGGGAGACGTTGAAGCAGTGGCTTAGGGAGCTTCGCAGAGCCGTCCTCGGAATACTCTACCTCCGTGAAGCCACACCCCGCAGCACCGACTACGTTCTCTCCTTCGGTGAGAAGTTCTCAACCCTGATAACCGCGGGAGCGCTTTCATCGACCGGGCTGAAGGCCCAATACCTAGACGGAGGCGAGGCAGGCATAGTGACGGATTCAAACTTCGGCGAGGCCATGCCGCTCTTCGAGGTTACGCGGCTTAACGTCAGGAGAAGGCTTGGGCGGATGCTGGACGAGGGGGTGACACCTGTTGTCACAGGCTTTATCGCGACAAATGAGGAGGGCGTTGTCACAACGCTCGGCAGGGGGGGCTCCGACTACACCGCGACAATTCTCGCCAGCAGCCTACCCGCCGACGAGGTCTGGCTGTGGACGGATGTGGACGGGCTTATGACGGCAAACCCCCGCCTCGTCCCTGAAGCAGTAGTTCTCAGGAAAATATCCTACAACGAGGCCGTGGAGATGGCGTTGTTCGGCGCAAAGGGCCTGCACCCAAGGGCCCTCGAACCCGTGATGGAGGCGCAGATACCTGTCAAGATAAAGAACACATTCAACCCCTCCGCCGAGGGAACCCTGATAACAACCTCCTCCGAGAAAACAGACAAACCCGTCAAAGCGGTCCTACTCGTCAACAACACAGCCATGCTAACCGTCAAGGGCCCGAGCATGGTAGGGCAGCCCGGCACAGCAGCAAAAATACTCGACACACTCTACCGCGCAGGGGTCAACGTAATGATGATCTCCCAAAGCATATCTGAGTCAAGCATATCACTGATAGTTCGGCGTAGCCAGCTTAACAAGGCTGTGACCGCTATTGAGAAAGCACTGCTGGGGACGAGGATTGTTGCCGCGGTGGAGCCTGAGGAAGATGTTGTTGTCGTGGCTGTAGTCGGTGAGGGGATGAAGGGCACTCCAGGGGTCGCAAGCAGGGTCTTCGGAGCCGTTGCCTCAAGAGGCGTCAACGTGAGGATGATAGCTCAGGGGAGCTCAGAGCTCAACATAAGCTTCGTCGTCCGGGAAGAGGACGGCGTAGAGGCGGTCAAAGCAATACATGAAGACTACGGGCTTGGGAGGAGCGTCCAGACACGGGGATGAATATTTTGAAGGCTGAAGAGCCAGGGTTTAAGAGGCTGAAGGTATAGCTCACAGTAGAGTGACCTACATTACCCGGCCGAGGGTAACCGCTCTCATAAAACATTTATTCAGTATAGTTAACTGAGTGAACGTGTTAGGGGCTGCAGGTTATGGCGTGCTGTTGATCTCGATGCTTCTAACGCCGTTGGTGACGGCCTTTGCCTCTGTGGAATCGACGCATTTTATCGTCAGCGTATATGTCGACGGCTCAGCTAGGTGGGTTGTAGAGCACCGGTATTCTCTACGCAGCGAGGAGGATGTTGAGGCCTTTAGGGTTGTTGCCGCCAACGTGTCCAAAGAGCTTTCAGAGACATACAGGCTTAGGCTGCAGACGGTCATCCAGGAGGCTTCTAGGTTAACCGGCAGGGCTATGGGTTTAACTGAGTTTGCTGTCCATACATCCACCCAGACCACCGTCACCGGAAGCGTCGGCATAATTGTGGTTGAGTTTGTTTGGACAGGTTTTGCAGCCACAGCGGACGGCAAAATCAGCGTAGGGGACGTCTTTGTAGGTGGTCTATCTCTGGCCAGCGGGGAAACGCTCACGCTGAAAATACCCGAGGGCTACAACGCTGTAGACTACTCCCCCAAACCAGACGAAGCAAGAAGCGACTCCCTGACCTGGTACGGCCCTAGGACGTTTACAGATAGGAGGCCGATGGTTACTCTATCGAAGCTGTCTGGGCCAGCTGTCACGGGGGCTCCCACAGGTGTGGCCAGCGGCCAGGGTAGGGTGGCTAGCGATTGGCTGTTCGCGGTTTTGCTGGTGGCGGTTGTCGCCTCTGGGGCCTCCGCAGCACTTCTCATGAGGAGGAGGGGTTCTGTAAGGGTTCAGGAGTCAGGGTTTAGGGAGATTATTGAGGTGTTGCGGAGGCATGGGGGTGAGGCCCCACAGCACGTTATTGTTGAGGAGACAGGTCTTTCGAAGGCCTCTGTCAGCATGATGTTGAAGGCTTTGGAGGCGTCGGGCGTCGTGGTGCGTGTGAAGAGCGGGAAGACGAAGGTTGTGAGGCTTGTGAAATAACTAGCCTCCCCGGCCCCTTCCCCTGCCGTTCCCCGGATTGCTGTCTGTTATTGTGGTGGTTGTGGTTCTACCTCTACCATCTGGCGGGCCGTGTTCGGCTCTGTTACCGTGTGCTGTCTGGGATGCGCCGTGAGCCTGCGTATGTGTTTCGGTTGCATTTTCCCTCTCACCCCTGCCCCTACCTGGTTGATGTGTCTCAGTAGCGTTAGCTCTCCTGCCAGCCTCTTCTCTAGCTCTCTCACCTATCGTCCTAGCCTCCTCCGAAACCCTCCTGCCAAAGTCCTCGTTCGCAGCCCTCAGCTCCTCCACCAGCTTCTTCGCGGCCTCGTGCGATTTCTGGGCCAGCTCGCTCAGGAGCTTCCCGAGCTTCTCGGAGCTTTTGGAGAGCGCCTTAAGCCTAGCCGTCAGGACCTGCAGCCTTGAAACATATTCCTCCGCCGTTATGTTTCCCGCCTTAAACTGCTCCCTCAAAGCCTCCATCTCGGCCATGACCTCATCCCTCAGCCTCTTGCTCTCATTTAGAAAGTCCCTGATGATCTTCAGCCTCTCCTCGTGGAGGGTTTTCACAGTGAGCTTATGCTCCATCACCGCCTCCCTGATGGCCTCCCTGTGTTCCTGTATGATGCTATGGAGCTCCGCCACAATCTTCCTGCCCAGACCTTGAGTGTCGGCTGCCTGCTGGGCTGAGACAACGGCCAGCGGCAGTAGGAGAGCAGTCAAAACCAGTGCAGCAGCCTTAATCATGCCCAAAGCCTAGCTAGACCCATAATTAACCACTCCTAGAATAGAGGAGATTTCTAAAGGCTTATGAACGTTCAGGACCGTTTAAACGCTGTTTTTGTGTTTGGGGCCTTGTCAATCCCTGAAACACAGATGAATTGTTCATAATATTTTTATAAAGCATCTTTGTGGGTTGAGGGCATATGAGAAGGGTTCTGCTTCTTTTACGTAAGTCGGCGTGGTTTTTGCTGTTGGCCTCAGTTTTAGCCCTATTCTCAGGGTTCATGCTGGGTGTTAATCTTTTTGATTATAATACAGCCTACTTTATTCACACTGTTGTGGCGCCGCTTCTCTTCGTGGCCCTCCTTTATCTCCACTCAGTTGCAGCCATAATCTTCCTGTCAAAACGTGTTAGACGTTTGGATAATGAAGGGTTCAGGATAACGGCGAGCTCTGCATGGACAGCGGTTTTCACGGTGTTCATCGCCCTGTATCTTCTCCAGATAATGCCGGGTTCCTTAACAGCTCCGGCCCCTCTACCACAGACAACAGGTCAGGCAATCACTCAGACGACTTCATTTCTGGATACAGGCGTAGCCGCAGGTTCAACAACTACACAAGCACACACCAGCTCAGCGCAGACTCAGCGAACGCAGGTTCTTGTAACAGACTCTACTACAGGCAGTCCACAAAACACGTTGACCTTATCAGTTGATGAGGTAGGTAAACATAACAGAGCCGACGACTGCTGGATAATTATAGCTGGACGTGTTTACGATGTAACCAGATACTTACCCCTACACCCAGATGGTCCTGACTCCATTGTTCCTTACTGCGGCACCGATGCAACTGCAGCCTTTAACACAAAAGGTGGAATAGGTAAACCCCACTCACCCAAAGCCAACAACCTACTGGCGAGATATTATCTGGGCGATTTAAACAGTAAAATAACATTAAACAGCCCAACAAGCACAGTCACAGGTTCAACAACCACCCAAACACACACCAGCTCAGTACAGCCTCAACCACTTTCAACCGAACAAATAAGGCAGATAATTCTCCAGAGATTCCCAGACGCCCAAATTTTAAAAATCAAGCTGGAGAAAAACGGTTCATACGAAGCTAAAATCCTAGTCAACGCTCAAACCTACGAGCTGAAGATAACCTCTGCAGGGGAAATCGTTAAGATAGAAACTGAAGACTGAGGAGGCGTCTGATACGCCCGCCGCTCCAGCTGAACAAGGCCAAAACGGTTTGAAAACGTGTTTTCAGCGTTTTTTCCGTTTTGGAATGTGTTTAGATTCTTAAAGCTTTATATAGTATAGATTGCTAAATGTCATAGGTTGTTAAATAGTGGACGCGCCGCCGCCCGCACCACACTACGCCGTTCTAGGTGGAGGCGGGGGGACACCGTCGTAAGCGCCCTCATCCTCGCTGCGATGACGGTTGGTGTGGGGTTCTTTATCTGGGGTTTTGCGATGGGGTGGTTCGGCGTCTCTTTAGGCGATCTAACCAACAGCCTTAACAGGTCTGTTCTTCAGGTGAAGACATCGGCGCAGCTTTCCTTCGAGCTCCTTAACTACACCGCCAACGGCCGGAACGCCATTCTCCGGAACATCGCCGAAGTACCCGTTACTTTGACGAGGGTTGAGATAGTTAACCCGGAGGGCCGGGTCATGGCGTACTACCCATCCGCAGGCTACGCAAACATCACCAAGGTTTTGCCGGGTAAAAACGCAACACTCGGGGAGGCGGAGATACCGTTATGCGGTCTCTGCGTGGGCGGTGACAAGCTGAGGATGAGGGTTTGGTTTGTTGCGTCGGCGCTCTACAACGAAGCCAACCCGCTTACCTCGGTTGATGAGATGAAGTATGTGGAGACCATCTTCGTGTATCCGGGGCTTCCACCTGGCTCTGCATGCGCCGTACCCGCTGGAAGTAAGTGGTTGATGGTGGATGTTGTCGACCCCGTGACATACACCGACAGCGGTAAAATCCCACCGAGCCCAAACGACAAGCTGTTCATCAGGACGCCCGCCGCCTCACAGCTTGAAAGCGTCTCCGCAAACATTATTGTTGTGAATGCTTCGGGCGCTGTCGGGGGCGTTTCAGGAACAATACTTACAATCAGCAACACCATCCAGGAGCTGAGAGGGAGCATAGGGAATTTCCAGGTCCCGTTAAACATCACGGTCACAGTTTCCGGTTATGAGGTTATACAGCGCTACTGGTATTTAGGCGGTTTGCCTAACGAGGCTCACGCCTCCGGTGTCCAGCTCTGGTGGTCTGTTGACACGGCTACAAACAAGCGCATGCTTGACGTTGTCCAAGTGGAGCTGGGTGTAAACGACCTGAGAGGTGGGAACTTCTCCATCACCCTGTCGCTGTACGACTGCAACAACAACCCGCTGTACAGAAAAACAAACCAGATAAGAATACCGCCTGGAATATTTACTGACACAGTGTTTTTCGAGGTATCGCCGCGTGTGAATATGGAGGACCTGTTCAGGGTTGCTGTCGAGGTGAGCCGTGCGTGAGGCGTGTTAAGGGTGTGAGCGACATTATGGCGGTTGTGATTGTTACCTCGGTTATTATAATGATAGGTGTTGGGCTTTGGTCTTTTCTAAGCAGCTACACGGGCATTATACGGAACCAGGAGGTTCAAACACTTGGGGAACAGGCCTTGGTTTTACGGAGCAACATAGGGGCTGACTACGTCTTCTACCCCGACAGAATCTACGGCGCTGGGTCGGGGGTGGTCGCCGTAAGAAACGCCGGACGGGAGCCCGTGGTTGTCTTCAGGCTTATCGTAATAAACAACGGGACAGTTGTCCACGACACCGGGGTTAGTGAGATTGTGCATGTGCCTGTGGGGGAGGTTAGGCCTGTCAGCTTTAGGTGCCCGGGATGCTTGGAGGGGGACCCGATCACGGTGCAGGTGCACTACATGCCGGAGGCGTTATTCACCCCGGAGGACCCACGTCTAAGCCAGAGAGAATCCCAGACGATTCTGTTTAAGATTGCGAGCTTTGAGGCTAAGCCGTCGATAGCGGGCTCCGGGCTGAGCTGCCCCGTGGTTACCGGGGACTGGGTTTTGGTGGAGCTTGTGGACCCGAAGGAGGACAACATCTATGGTCAGACGACTGACTTTGTCAAGATAAGGGTTCTGAACGCGAGCAGGCCGCTGCCTTCCTACGACCTCGGGGTCTCGGTGAGGGACAGGTATGGTGAGGAGGGGGTTGGGTCTGTCAGCGTGACCGGCCCGCTGCCGCAAGAAGTCTACGTCAGGCTTAACCGTGGGGGGCTGCAGCCGCCCCTACAGTTTGAGATCGTCTCTGAGGACCCGAATCTGACTGTAATACCCTTTGAATGGGGCTTTTCCAACAGTTTCGGCAACTTCATAGACTTCACCAAGCTTAGGATAAACCTTGAGCGTTTCCTGATAGATGAGATAATTGTTTCCTCAGGGTTTTATGAGAGCGGGGAGTATGAGTTCATCGTCGATGTCTATGACTGTAGGGGTGCTCTTGTTTCCTCCGGCAGTCTCAGGGTTAACGTTACGGTCGGCTCCCTGGCAGGCTATTTTGAGCAGTACAGCATAGTGCTACGCCCGCCCGTAAACGTCTTCAACATAGGGAGGATTGTCTTCCGCTCAGTCGACCTCACGCCCGTGGTGACGGTTACCACGACGCTGACAATAACAGAGACATCAACAGGGACTAGGACAACTACGACCACGACAACATCCACAGTAACAAAGACAACCACAACAACCACAACGACAACCCGTACGACCACGATACCTGCGACCACGACCACAACAACTAGAACCAGGACAATGACAACCACGACGACCATTTCAACGGCGACAAGCACTGTAACCAGGACGACGACAAGCTATACGGCGACCATAACCACCACACGTTCAACAACAACCACCTACACAAGCACCTCATACAGCCCAACCATAACAAAGACAAACACCAACACACAGACCAGTTACACTACGACGAGGACGACGACAAGCACTTCTACAAGAACGTTCACCGCCACAACCACTACGACCACGACAACGACGACAACGGTTACGGGCGGTCAGGGCGGTATGATGCCGTTGGTGGGCTCTGACAGAAGTTATTTAAGCCCGGGGTGGTGGTTGTATGTGTTGGTCGGTGGGCAGGCTCTTACAGTCCCGTTGTGGCGGTGGTTTAGGAGTTGGAGGGCGAGGGGTGTTGAGGCTGCGTAGTTTAGTGGTTGCGCTTTTGTTGGCTGCGTTGTTTACCGCTGGGTTTATGTCGATGGCGGTTGCGCAGAACCCGCGTACAACAACCTCTACCGTAACCACGACAACAACCACGACGACGTGGGTAACCGAGACAAAGACCTCAACCGAGACGGCCACAACCACATCCACCTCAACCATCACACGTACAGTCAGCACCACGACAACAGGCGGTACATCAACTATAACCGTTTGGACCACCACGACCACAACACTTTCTACAAACACAACAACAACTGTCACCGTATGGCAAACTGTCTCCACAGCCACAACCATCACAACAACGCGGACATCCACCGTCTCCACAACCGTGACCACGCCCACAACCACGACAACAACTGTTACCACGACTCTGAGGACCGACAGCTGGACAACAACCACAACAACCACCTCAACCACAACAACCGTCACGGTCACGGTGACGACCACTACCACGAGGAGCGCGATAGGGAACTGACATGAGGCCCCGTAGGTCAGGCATCTCAGCAGTCGTCGGAACCGCCATAGCCCTGATGATCTTCTTCACGGTCGTTATCCCGATGTGGATCTACATGCAGAATGTTCAGACACTTTTCATGGACGAGGTCTCGAGGAGGCTGAGGTTTGAGGTTGAGAAGGTTAATGAGGTTGTTGAGGTCTCGGCTTCTCTCCAGCCCCCTGAGTTGCATCCCTTCGGACGTAGCAGGCTTTTCATGACGTTGCGCAACAAATCACCTGTCGAGGTTGTGGTGCCTGCTATCTATGTTGAGAGCAGTAAAATCGGGCTTCAGAAAATAGATAAGCAGTACAAGCTGGCGCCGGGTGAAGTAATCAGAGAGCCTGTCGCTGACTTTATTCTTGAGCCGGACGAGGTGGTGGTTGTACGTATACCTACCTTGAGGGGGAATAGTTTTGCATCCAACCTCATAGGCCCGAACAATCTCCCATACATGCTGGTTGTTCAACTTAGTAACGCAAGTTTCGGATACTGGTACCGCATACGTGTAGCGACTGTATTAGGCGACATCAATAGGGTGGTGGGGTGCGTGTCCGCGCGTAGCGACTTGTTTGCCACGGGTTGCAGGCTGGAGGCCTTTACGTGGAAGTTTGTCTCCTCACCCGACGACCTAAACATCATAGCGGCCTTTAACGTGGCTCCGGGCGTGTATGAAGTGAGCGCCGTCAGATGCACAAGCTTCGGCAGCGGATGCGCCGATATACCGCCGGGGGCGGTGCCTGTTGAGGTTGACTCGAGCAAGGTTGTTGAGCTCGGGGCCGCGAGTAGGGTGGTAATCCAGCGGCCGCTTCCTCTGCGTGTGACGCCGCTGCTCCAGAACTACACATTTGTGGCCTCAAACAACACGGATGTCGTGATGGTTAGTGTGCCGTTTCTCGTCACGTTGGGCAATAACACGGAGCCCTTGTTTAACGTTGACGTTAGGATTGAGGTCTTGAATGCAGATAACCTGACAGCCACCTTGTCCAGCCCTGGATCTGGACAGATTATAATCAAGCGTCTCTCGCCCGGTGAAACATACTTCGGGGTGTTGGTGTTTCAGGTCAACGATGAGAGAAGACGCGGCAGTCTTGGAGGCTACTTTATTTATAGGATTTCGCTGGCCGGTGCGACTGGGCAGGTAAGCCGGGAAAACTATTCCCCGTCAGATTTCGAGTTTGCGGAGGCCGTTGGCGCTGTCGTATTTTGCCGTGCAGGCTTCGTCGGCGGCGAGTCTAGAGTCTATTGCCTGGTACCCTAATGTGTCCTGAGGTGTATGAACTCGGCTAATACCAGCACGGCCGCGAGCAACGCGGTTGTAAACACGACCATCGCAAGGCCTTCGAGGACCCACTGTCCCTGCGCGTAGTTGTAGATTAGCGTGAATATGAAGTCCCAGTAGTGTAAGCCTGTGTTCATGACTACGGCGAGGGGTGATAGGGCTGCGGTGGCCACTATGGGGTAGGATACGAGGCGTGGGGGTCGAGGTTCGCCGCTGTTGGGTGATGTGGCTAGCTGGGCAGCCAGCATGGCGAGGAATGGGCCGACAGGGTAGAAGTAGTAGGGGTAGAACTGCCTTGTCAGAACTCCTTGAATGGAGCCCCCGCCCCAAGAATATGTCCAGTAGTTTCTCGGTAGCAGGAACACAGTTAGAACTGATGCGGAGGCGGCTATGGCCAAGGTTGCGGGTATACAAAGCTGTCCTTGTAGTGCTCTATAGAGGATTACTGCAAGCGTGACGAGAGGAATTATGAAGGGTAGTGTGTTCCACAAAACTTGACCCATCCCAAGGTATGACAGCATGTACCATGGTAGCGATTGGGGGACCCCGATTACGAGTGGACCAATGATTGGTGACAATGGAATATTATTAAAGGTCAGGTGACCTTCGACAGTTGTCTTTATTGTCTGTTGTATCCAAAGCCAAGGATTAAGAGACAAGGAGAGTATTGGCAGGAACATGTATACGGCTATACGTTTAGGATTAAGCTGGTGATGTAGCAGTAAAAAGAATATGAGGACTAGGATGAAGATTAGAAACGTCAATTTGGTGAGAACCGTCATAGATGCGAACATCGCAGCCAATATAAGGTCTCTCCCCCTTTTACTTCTGTACGAGTAGTATACGCTTGTTACTGCAAATAACGTACCTATTGAGTCGAGGTATGCTGTAGAATATTGTATTAGGAAAGGGTCTAGTGCGGTGAGAGATGCTGCAACTAATGCTGTTTTATGAGAGTGTTTTTTGACGAGCATGTATGTGGGGATTGTAGTCAGACTAGAGGCTAAAATTGGTGCTAAAAGTCCTGCTTGAACGTGGCCAATTATAGGACCTATTGTGCTGGCTGTCAACCCGGTAAGTATCATGCCCAGCGGTGGAACGCCTGTGTTTATTCCTGCCAGCGCTGTGATGTTGAGTGTCTTAATGTTTTCGATGTATTGTATGCCGAAAACTGTATAGGTGTCTACATCGAATATTATGAGGGATGAAGCTCCCCACCCCGGGTATATCCACGTAATGTAGCGTAGGGTGAATCCAAGTGTGGTTATGAGCAATAGGGCAATCAAGTATCTCTTCGAAAACCATCGGTGCCTACACATCTTTCAGCATCCAAACATATTTCCCCTGTATTTATTTAGTATGGATAATGAGGGTGCACAGCTTATAACAGTTATAATCCTCTTTATGCATTCTTGATGCTGGGCTTGATGCATTGGCTTCTCGGAATAGTCGTGGCGTTATTAGTAGGGCTGAATACGTTGTTCTGGGGATTTGCCCTTAAAGAGATGGGGGACCCGGAGTTAAATCTTGGATTTATCCTAGAGTTAGTCTTCAACAGATGGTTCATGTTAGCCATGGTAAGCGGCTTTACTGTAGCTGTCCTGAGTTACTGGGTGTATAGTGCTTTAGGTGTAATGCTTGGGAGGTTCTTCCTCTCGATATCTATTGTGTCCGTTTTAATCGTGGGTGTGTTTGTTCTTGGTGAAAGAATAAGCCTAGAGCAATGGATAGGAGTGGTGCTGGTAACTATAGGGGTGCTGCTGATAGGTAGGGCATAGTTTTCCTGCTACAGCTCCCAGACACAGGTTGTTCTAGGATTTTTACAAACCACTTCCTCAACTATCTTTGCTTTTCCTAGAACTTCTTCAACCATTTTTAGTGCTATTTCTTTCTTTTTATGCCCTTTGTCATGGAACTGGACTATAATAGTCCTAACTCCAAGTGAAGGCAGCAGCATAATCTCCTCTAGGATGGCATGTTCGCACCCTTCACAGTTCAGTTTTACTACTTCAGGCCTATACTCTTTCACTAGCTGCTGTAGACTATATGTTGGGACATCAAGTAGCAAATCACCTTTAGGGACTCTCAAGCCATATGTATCAAGCCCAACCGATTGGGGAATCCACGGGACTGGTTCACCGACTGAGGCAAGTAAGGTAATCACGGGGAGATTCTTGCAATTTTCGACAAGCACTTCATAGTGTTCCTTTACAGGCTCAACTGCGATAACCCTCTTGGCGCCCTTAAAAAGCCACAGTAGAGCAGCGTCCCCTATGTACGCCCCCACATCAAGCACAGTCTTCCCGTCCACATTCACATTATATATGTGGAGAAATAGGTCTGGGATGCTGACTATCAGTATCTTTTCCGGGATGACCCTTAATGAGTGCTGTCCGTTGAGTACAGAAACCGCCATCCATTCCCCGTCAAACAGCACCCGCCGTCTTCTATTTGGTATACCCGCCATTCTGTACATGTATTCTGTTACTATGAGACACTTAAGGAGGTGGCGGGCGTTCATGCTGGTGGTTGAGCCGTCTTTTGATATGAAAACTCCCTTTTTATCCAGTATGGCATAGTCGTACAGGGTTATCCAGTTTTTTACATATCTGTGGGCTGTGGGTATTGCAGTTAGTATTCTTATGAGGTTCAAAAGCGCAACTATCAGACATTTTACTGATGTCGAGATGTATCGCGGGTTTCTCATCTTGCAGAAATGGTGATAGGTTTCTTCATACCGTAAGTGTGCCATTTTTTGTATTGGTTTATCTTTTCAATGCTCCTAGCGTCCCTCATAGCTGTTAACCGCGCGGTGATTTCTATCATTATTGCAGGCAGTAGCCAGAGTATTCTTGATGGTTTTCGAATAACTGCGAGTAGTGTGGCGGCCGCCAGTATATTGGGTTGCATGCTGGGGGCCGTAGATTTTCCCAGCTGGATATGTCCCACAATCATCCTCTTTCTCCTGATGTATAGGTGCTTTATTGATGATGAGGCGTCGAAATATGCTAATGCGTCTTCGGCAAACAATGTTTTAGCCCCTTTTCGAATTATACAGATGCCGACGTACTCGTCGTCGTTTATCACTTCCACTATCCTTTCTACGTATTCCAGTCTAATTCCATACATTACTGCTCCTAGATGTACGTTCATACCTCTTCTCTGTTGCAGCCTTTTTCCCTCAGCAAGAATTGCCCAGACCAGTTCATCGATGAAGTAGGCAAGGCCATGGCCCACAGGTTTCTGCAATGCTGATACCCCTCCCACAGTTGGAATTGTGAGATACTCTGCTAGTCTTTTGATTGAGCCCTTGGCCGGTATGGCGTCGGCGTCTACCTCTATCACTATCTCGTAGCCTTTCTCCTCCGCAAACCGTATAGCGTCGCTGAGTGCCGCCGCCTTTCCCATCCTTACAGGATGTCTAATGACTGTAGCGCCTTGCTGGAGAGCTATATCTGCTGTACTGTCATCGCTTCCATCATCAACCACTAGGACATTGAAGCCTTCTTCAAGAACCCTTGAAACAACTTTTCCTATCGTTTCTTCCTCATTGTAGGCGCATATGACGACCAGCAAGGATGAGCCGCCTTGGTTCTTACAACTCATTGGGTCCTCCATTATATTACCGACTGTAGAGGCAGCCCATGACTAGAAAAATATGATATAGGTATGACTTCAATGATGTGTTTATGGTACCAGCACTGCTACTGGGTACGTCTTTCCGCTGGTTGTGTGGAGCGCTATCTCGTTTGTTATGCCGCCGGTTCTTACGCAGCTAGCCCCAACACCAACGCTCCAAATCCTTGTTTGACCTATCGATAAGGCGTCATTAAGACCGCTCGTGCATGGCAGACCATTAACTAGGATCATGTCTACGACTGTCGGGCTTGAGCCAGTGTTTTTAGCTATGACAATAACTCGGGACGCACCTGTGTCCCAGTAGGCTGACTGTATTTCGATTTTCTCGAACCTTGTGAAGACGCCGACGAGTCCGGAGGCCCAGAAAGCCACAGCAATCGCTATCACTATCGCCACCGCCACAAGAATCACAGTAGCAACTACAGGGCTTATACCCGCCCTACTCCTTACTACCATGTGAAAAGATGTTATCTGATGGCTTAAATCTTTTTCCCACCGTTAAAGCATCGGCCGTCGAATTAGGGGGACGGCTTTTAAAATTTTTGCGGGTGTTTGGCCTTTGAGAAAGCTTATATCCGTTCAAGGGCCCGTAACGGTAGGCATGGGGGTGTCTGAAAGCTTCTCAAGCTTCAGCTACGAAAACTTCCTCGGCCTCGGAAGGCTCATACTCAGGATAGCCCCCTCAATACCGTCTAAGCTTGAGAGCGCGGGCAGACGCATACACCCCGAGGTCTTCGCATCAACAGTCGCAGCGGTAACAGTCATCACAGCAGCAGTAACAATACCCCTCGCAATACTCCTCTACATCCTCACAGGGCTATGGCCAACACTCCTGCTGGCGGCCGTCCCGGGCTTCGCACTCCTACTCGGAATAGCGTCACCATACATGTCGGCAGCCTCCGCAGCATCCCTCCTCGAAAGCGAGGTACCCTACGCCGCCAGCTACCTCGCCGTAATGTCCACAGGCGGCATACCGCCCTACAAAAGCCTGATGAGGCTCGCCAACAGCCAGCTAATGCCCAACATAGCAAAGGCCGCAAAACTCGCAGAACTCAACGTCCGCGTCGGCGGACTCGACCCAGTCACAGCCATCGAGAAAATGGCGAAAGGCATACCCTCGAAAGAATACAAGGACCTGATGCTCGGCTACGCCTCAACCCTTCGCAGCGGCGGAGACGTAGTCCACTTCCTCATCCGCAAAACAGAGCAGATATTCACCTCGAGGATGGGTAAGATGAGGATAATCGGCGAGAGAATGGGCATGATGATGGAGGGCTTCGCAGCCGTCACGATGATGCTCAGCCTCGTCCTCTTCACAATCTACATAGTCTCACGCGCCCTCCCCAGCGAGTTCCTCATAATGCCCAGCGAGCAATTCGCCTTAATAGCCTACCTCATACTCCCAGGCCTCTCCGTAATGTTCCTATACATCGCAGACATAAGCCAGCCAAAATACCCCATGAGCGACCCCCGCCCAATGCGAGCACTCCTCCTAACACTACCCATCGCACTGGTCTTCGCAGTTTTATTCGTCGTCCCGTTCTTCCTAACAGAGCTACAGTACATACCGCCCTTCGACGCAACATCCAGCATGATTAAACAGCTCCGCGCCGCCACAGGGCTTGAAATGGGCTACGAATCCTCCATCGCCCTAGTCCTCTTCTTCATAATACTGTTCACACCCGGCGCAGCAGCATACCAGAGATACGGCGCAGAAAACTTCTCAGTCATGCACGGCCTCACACTCTTCCTACGGGACCTCACAGAGGCACGTAAAACAGGCCTCAGCCCGGAGCGGTGCATCATAGACCTCTCCCGCAACGCCTACGGCGCATTCAGCAAACACCTCAAAATCATCGCACGGCAGATAGCCTGGGGCATGCCTCTCAGAAAAATATACGAAGACTTCGCGAAGAGAACCTATGGATGGCTGGAGAAGGCAGGCGTCTTCATACTCGTTGACGCGATAGACGTGGGTGGTGGTGCGCCCGAAACCTTCGAAGTCCTCGCATCATTCTCCGAAGACCTCGAGGAGATTGAGAGACAGAAACGCGCAACACTCAAACCCCTTATGCTGATACCCTACATAACCGCCCTAATGCTCATAATAGTGGTGGTCATCCTAGTGGCTTTCATGAAAAACCTACTAACCCTCGCGAGGCTAAGCATCTCGACAGCAGAGTTCATACACTTCTTCCTACCACCCGTAATAATAATAGCGGCCATCAGCGGCCTCGTCGCAGGCAAGATATCCTCGTCGATGATTGCGGGAGGGTTTAAACACGCCGTCATAATGTCCCTCCTCGGGCTTGTCGCAATATACGCCTCGGGGACGCTGGCGGTGGACATGTTTAAACTGCCTACAACACCCTAGCCGACCAGCTCAACAACTCCGCCAACAATGCTTACACGGCCGCTTGTTTTAAGATGGTTCATGGCCTTTATCGTAAGCTCCCGCGGGTAGGGGGTCTTCACGATAATCTGGTGGAGAGGTGTGGGGCCGGCTCTCCTCAGCAAAACCTCCGCAATAAAGTCCGCAACCTGTTTAACCTCCTCCTCCCTGTAGGCGGAGGTGGTTTGCTGCGCCGCCGTAGAGCTCTGCAGAACCGTTCTGGCGCCGGCTTTCTTGAAGGACAGCCCTATTTCGGCGGTTAGTTTCTCTGGGTCGGCGTAGTAGGAGAGGATAATTCTCGAGACTTCAGCGTTGTCGGTTATGTTATTCTTTTTCATCCACTCCAAAACCTCCTTCCTCCTCCAAAGCTCCACAACCAGCTGCTCCTTTGAAAGCCCTGTCAGGAGGGAGATGGTCTCTAGCTGGAGGCTGTTGGCGAAGTTGACCCTGAAGGTGTCTGTGGCCGGGTCCCAGCTGGCTATTGTCCTGTAGCGGTTGATGTCCTCAACCTCCCAGATAAACCTGCAACGCCTCCCAAAGGTGGCTGACCCACCCCTCAGCCTAACCCTCTCAATCATCGCCATAGCGTCAAGAAGCGAGATATGGGTTTCAGGTATGTTCATCGGCGGGCTGACAAACCTCTTTATGGCTGATTCGATGTTTTCGGCGTGGACTGTTGAGAGGCCTCCGTGCCCGGTGGCTATAGCTTGGAAAAGAACGAATGTCTCCTCTCCTCTAACCTCGCCTACTATCAGGTAGTCAGGCCTATATCTGAGGCTTGTTTTGACGAGTTCAAACAGGCTGACCTCACCTCTCCCGCTCGAGCCAAGCCCGTAGCTCTCCCTTGTCACAAACCTGACCCAGTTCTCCCTCGGGATGTTGATTTCAGCGGTCTCCTCACATGTGACGATCTTCATCCTCGGCTGTATGAAGGTGGTGAGGGCGTTGAGCAGCGTTGTCTTACCGCTTCCCGTAGCCCCTATAATCATGATGCTTGCCTTATGCTCTATGAGGAGCCAGAAGTATGCGGCCATCTCGCTGTTTAAAACACCTGCAACAAGCAGCTCGGTTATACTGAACGGTCTCTCCCTAAACTTCCTTATAGTGAACGTGCTTCCACGAGGTGATATCTCCTCCCGGAAGGTTGCGGCAAGCCTGTGCTTACCGTATATCATGGCGTCAACTATGGGGAAGGCCGAGGAAACATGTTTCCCAGCCTTATGTGCCAGATGTATGATGTAGTTGTCCAAGGTCTCTCGGTCGGTGAAGAGTATGTTTGTGGGCATCGACTCAAACTCTCTGTGCCAGACATATATTGGGATGCCCACGCCGTCGCATGAGATATCCTCAACCCTGTAGTCCTCCATTATCACGTTCAACGGCCCGAAACCCATCATATCTCTCTCAATGTAGTAGAGGAACCTGTCCGTCAGCTCCTCCGTTATGTTACCCAGCCCAAGACCACCCCCATATTTTCTCAAGATCTTTTTCGTGGTCTCTATGACTGCTTTTCTAACTTCCTCTTCCTCGCCAAGCTTCGGGAAGTCAAGCTCCTTTGTCAGTATGTCTTTCACTTTCTCTAAGGCTATTTCCTCGTTGGGCTGTAGAGGTTCCTCGACCACGAAGTATATTGGCTCACGTATGTGTGCCTGAGGCGAAGCTATGACGACTTGGCCGTATTTCTCCTTGACGTAGTAGCTGTCCAACACCACGTAGTCAGGCTTGAGCGGGGACTTGATTATCCCCTCCCATTGCTTAACAACCTTCTTCTCCTTAAGTTTAGCCAACTACACACCACCCCTCCTGAACATAAGTGCTGCAACCGTACGCATGTCCTTCGAATACAAGGCATCTACGTAGTAAATGTTGAAAAGGTCGAGAATCTTCTTCGCCTCATGATGTAGCTCGGGATAACTAAGCACAAGGACGTCTATGTTGGCGAGGTCAAGCTTCATGCTCATAATTTTCGTTACACTGCCGAGCTGCTCGTCTTTCTTATCTGTCCTGATAAAGAATACCGCCGTTTTCGGCTGTCCATTCTGCTTAACCAGCAGGTCAGCCCTGTATGCGACACTTGAGGACCCAGTGATTGAGACCCCCCTCTCCACCTCATACCCTAACGACCTGATGGTTTCGCTCATCAACTTTATCGGCTTGTTATGCTCAACAGCTTTTTGTAGAATGTCTTGGTTTACGATGTATCTGTAGAATGTTTTGAGCTCTAACACGTTGTAGTCGTAGTCCAGGCCGCAGGTGAGGCATTTGAAAGATACGTAGGGCTCGGGGTTTACCTCGTCGCACTGGTAGCATATGAATAGACTTGAGTGGACTTTCAGCCTTTCATGTGCTGTTGTTTCCTCAGGCTCGCTGGCCACAGTAACCTCCGTGCCGCACCGCGGACAGATAAACCTGCCGCTTTCGTAGAAACGCTCCTCAGGCCCGAGAAAACCACAGGACTCATGCTGGAGAATCCTCTGCCTACTAATGTTTGCGGACCTGCATTTTTTACACCTCAGCGATACAATACTCTGAGCGCTGTAGCAGCGCGGACACACTGCTTTCTTAAACTCTATCCCACCGATCTTCAGAATACCTTTTTCTTGGAGTTTTTTGAAAAACACCATTAGACGTGATGTTTCTATATCTATCTTTTCCTGTATGGCTGGAAACAGGGCTCCGTCCGGATTCGATGCTGGGACCGGGATTATTTCTGTCTGCTTGCTGAGGTCTAGGTACTCGAGCAGGTATTCCTCAAACTCCTCGCTGTCTATTTTCTCTGGAGGGGCTGCTGGCTCAGCCAGTTGAGGTGCGTATGACTGCATCACGGATGGCTGTTCGACAACCTGTTTAACACCTTGCTCTGCCGCGGGTAATGGCTGTTGGGGAGGCGGAGGCGTCGTCGCAGGTGATTCTTCCGCTGGCTTGGGCTCCACAACCACTTCAACTGCTTGCTCTGCGGCGGCGGGCGCGGCCTGTATTGTTGTTTTCGCCCTACTCCGCAGGAGCAGTAAAACGCTAAGCGAGGCGGGCGGGGCTAGGAAAACCGCCAAGCCCACCAACCATGTCTCTACTGGCCACCAGATCCCGACTAGGCGGAGCAGCAGATACGCAGCCGTCCATCCAGCACCAGCGCCCAGAAGTAACATGTACCAAACCCTATCCCTAGACAAAAAATACTGTAGAGGTGTGTAGACCGCTGTAAGCACCAACCCGGTCACGAGCATGGAGAGAAAGGGGGTTGGGAACATAATGTTGAACATGGGTGACAGGAATGTTATCCCGAAATACCAGAGAGTGAAAACAATACCGGCTATGGCTCCAGCTACCGGTAGCGACTGGCCGGCTTTCAACTCAACCCTTATAATAAGCTCCTAGGGTTATATAATCTTTTTATTTATTTATTGATGGAGAGCCGTGGTTTTGGTTTGATTTTCCATAGTTCTATAAGTTCTTGTCGTTTTTGGCCTTGTTTTTGTTTAGGGAAATGAGGGCGGGGATGTTGCTGAGTATGCCTCGCCAGCCTGACTCCCGCATTATCTTGAGGGCGAGCTCCCAGTCGACTCTCAGCAGCACGACCGTG
>Ga0079997_116803_pt1 | contig 60963 bp, 51 predicted proteins | sample PerSpoCPS_CMetaG_FD_69200 | JGI IMG/M metagenome (GOLD analysis project Ga0079997, IMG submission 69200) | Archaeal communities from Yellowstone National Park, Wyoming, USA - Perpetual Spouter C (PS_C) MetaG (SPADES assembly) (version 2) | ecosystem: Environmental > Aquatic > Thermal springs >... | reverse complement strand
GAGCGTCCCATCCTCACCCCGCTCCATCACCTGCATACCTAAGACCTCCCGAACAAAACCCTCCCACCGAGAGAGGTCGCTCACGTAAACCCCTACATACCCCAGCTGCGTTACTCCCATATGTTCTCCTCTCCTTTTCAGAATCTCAACCGCAGAGCAAATTGGATCTGTCGGGTATTCCCAATGCTCCGAGGAGTCAAAAACCCCGGATTGGGCGAAGGAATGCGCTCTGTATAGCGCCGCGGCACCGGAGTCCCCGGAGGAAAGTCCGCTTGCCCGTAAACGGTGTCAAAGTCAAGAATATTGAGCGTGTTGAAGAGATTGAAGACCTCCCCGAGAAATTCCACCTTCACTCGCTCGGTGAGTCCCACCTCCCGAGACACCCGAAGGTCCACACTCGCATACCCATCCCCCTCCAGCGTATTCCGTCCTAACAGCCCCACGCGATCATTGCTCGGTTGACCATCTCCATTAGCGTCGAACCCCGCATAGAGAGTGTAAAACCGAGGACTCTCCAGCGTGAGGATAACCCCCAGCTTCATGCCTCGTGTCACAAAAAACCTGGCCGGCCCTTCCACAATCCCACTCATGACGAAACGATGCCCCACATGCATCTGGGACACCGCCCGATCCAGGCGCGCATTGAGAGGATCCTCAGGAATCTGAATCAGCGACACTGAGGGCGACATGTTGTCAATGGTCTTAGAGAAGGTATAGTTCGCGACAAACCCCACATGGTGACTCATCCGCTTCTGCACCACAAGATTCCCCGCATGATAAACCGACGTCTGTGTCGGTCCTAACACCTGATAGAATCCAAATTGAGGATCTCGAAGCATATATCGCCGCTTTCCATTAGGAAGAAAGCCGGCAGGCTGGGCATTCACGTGTCGAAGGGCACTCATCTTCAGTCCATGCACAAAGAGGTATCCAACGGTTACTCCCCAATCCCTGGCCAGCTCCCGCTCAATTTGCAAAAGCCCATGCTCCGCATATGGGTTTGGAAGTTCCCACTCAGGCTTAATGAGAACCCAACGACTTAAGCCCGCCGAAGGGTACATCCCCGTTCGAAGAAAGGTCTCAAAAGCTCGACCGGCTGTAAAAGGACCAGGAGGGGGACCAACAGCACCAAGGCGAAAGGGAATAGGGGTTAAACGGAGACGGGGATCAGGGAAATCTCTCCCTCCCCACGGCGTCAAATATCCGAGTACTTCGCTCCAGGCCATAGGCCCCATGTAGATCCCCCCTCCACCCCGCAGCACCGTACGAGGGGTGAGGGCGTACGCGAATCCCAATCGGGGTTGGATATTGTTCCGATCCTCAGCGACGATCCCATACGGACGGGTCTCAAACCCGTATCGAACGCCAAAGGTTACTGTCACTCTCCCCAACCGCACCTGATCCTGCCCAAAGGCCTCAAAAAACGTATGCGTGGGGAAGAGAGTTGCCGCCGCCTCCCATTCCGGATCGGGGAAAAGCCGTGAGAAGTCCCGCTGCGGAAGAGGCCCCCCCTGCCGCTCGCGAGGAACGGCAAACAGAAACAATAAGGCTGTAGGACGCGAAAACGGAGGGAGCCCAAAGAAGCTCTCGACTGTGAAGAGTGCTATTGCTGGATTAAAACCCGAGAAAACAACGCGATTCCTGACATGATTGATGTCCACTCCGAATTTCGCAAGATGCCGCCCCCGCGTATAGCTCACTACATCGGCTATCTGGACCCTTCGCTCCCTGTAGAAATCGTACGGTCCGGCATGTCGTCCCATGTCCGCTGTATTGATAATCTGTATCTCAGGTTCAAAGGAAACGGACGGATTCTCAAAAGTGCGAGAGACGATGTTCAGAAGCCCCTCATTGGTGAGCGACGAGGAGAGCACCGAGGTTATCCCTACTACACCCGACTGATCTCTGATCTCATTGTGGCGAAAGTTCGAAGGTAAGCCTTGCCCTTCGATCGTTGCCGGCTGGTTCTTATTCCGCTGCTCGTTGAAGTCATATCGCCCAAAGAGGATCATCCGTCCGCGCGTGTAGTCCCCCCTGACCAAAAACTGATCCGCATCATTCTCCCGCCGGGGGGCGTTCAGATCCTCTCGAGAAAGCCCCAACAGCGACTTCACCCGATTGATCTCCTGAAGGAACGTCGTAATGAACTGGGAATACAACGGAGACTCCGTCCTCCGCTGCCCTTCGTAACTCCCAAAATAGAAGAGACGATCTCGACGAATCGGCCCCCCCACCGTCCATCCAAATTGATGTTGCCGCAGCATGTCCCCCCCAGCTACCCGCAGCGGGTTCCGCGCATCCAAGGCATCATTCCGCAGGAAATAGAAAAGACTCCCATGCACCTCATTAGTCCCCCCCTTGGTCACAATGTTCACAATACCCCCACTGGCCCGCCCATACTCAGGCGCATACCCCCCCTGCAAAACCCGAAACTCCAGGACCGCCTCTTGAGACGGCGTCAAGCGCGAAACTCCCGTATAACTCACCGTGGCTTCAGCCCCATCTATGCGCACATTGTTGGCATAAAGCTCCCTCAACCCCCCAAAGCTGATCTTCAAGGCCTGGGTTTCCTGCTGCGGAGCCGAGCTCGTGCCCACATAACTCCTCCCGATCGAGACGTTTGGAGTCAGGAGGGCGAAGTCAACGAATCGGCGCCCACTGATCGGCAGATCAGTCACAAATCGCTGCTCAATCACCTGACTCTGATCCACACGCGTCGCCTCCACTAGAGGAACTTCCCCTCGTACCTCCACCACTTCGGTCACCTCCCCCACCGCCAAGACCAGATCCAACGCAATCTTCTGCCCCACCTTCAGCTCCACCTGCCGCACAAGGGGCTTGAACCCCGGATGCTCCACCCGAATCTCCCACCTCCCCGGTGCCAAACCGGGAAAGACATACTCCCCCATCTCCCCCGAAACCACCGAGAGCGTGGTGCCCACCTCCACGTTCCGAGCCACAACCGAAGCCCCTACAATAACGGCTCCCCTACTGTCCCGCACAACCCCCAACACCTGGGCCGTCGCCCCCGCCTGAGCCCAAACCCTACCGCTCCCCCCACACACCAGCACGAAGACCACCAATATCCTCCACATACCCCCTCCTCAGAGAAAAATAGCCAAATTAGGCGTTGTCACCACCGAATGGTCCAGATAAACCGTCCGGCGGGCAAGCCGCCACTGCCCATCAACCTTGCGCAAAATGTCTTCACGCACAGCACTGAGCAGGTCAGCAGAAGGAACGTCCCCCCGCGTACGATACACCAGGACATTGGAACGAACCCGGACCTCGTTCGGGCGTTCAGTGGGAAACACCCTGATGTTGGTCACAAAATGACGAGTCCGAGAGGGAGGATCTTCCGCCCAAGCGAAATCCGTCTCCATCCGCCGGACACGAAGCTCTAAAGTTTGACGGTCTTCATGAAAATGCGTCATCTGGGTAGTGAAACCCGCTCCCTTTCCTCTCTCTTCCGTGACGCGAACCGGCATGAGATAAAGGACGTCATCCGTCATCAACTGCAACCACTCTCGCCATTTTCCTTCATCCATGAGATCTGCTTCGTGATAGAGGAAATCGACAACCTCCTGTATCAGACGACCTTCTTGCATTCTCCCCCCTCCTATGTCCCGAGCATATACTGGAAATAGAGGCGCCAAAAAGAGCGTTGATTGGCTTCCATGTAGCCAAAGGGATATGCCGTCCCGGGTCCCGGCCAGTCAGCAATCGGCTCCCAACAGTCCAATCCCATACGCGAATTCAGTGGGATCCGATTCGCCACAATGCCCTTACATGCTCGCGTAATACTGCTCCACGCCTCGGTATCATCCTGCTCAACTGTCCCCGAGGTGCCGAACTGAAGGACATACGCCCTATAAGCGCTCTGCTTAAACTCCTCCGGCGCCTCCCTCGCAACCAAGCACCAAGACCAGATCTCCATACGCTCCGCTCCCAAAGGACGCCATACGCGGATAGTCAGGTAGGGTGCTCCTGGGACAAGAAAGCTGAAGTTTGGAAAGAGAGTACTGTTCCCCAAAAGCAGCTGTTTCTCAATGACAGCTACCTGCCCCGGTTGCAACTTTCGTTTGATCTCTTCATGCAATTCGCTCGGATAATGGACAAGAGGAGGAAACCCGCCGATAAGGAATCCTCCCCAAGGTCCACAGTGAACCATGACGCCATGTTTGAGAAAGTCATATGGTGCCGGAATGATTTGCACCTCTAACGCACTCCTGTGCAGGAAACCAACGTGATAATCATCCCCAATGAAATTCTCCGCCCCAACCTTCCAATTCGCGGGTACAATCCATCGGTGAGGAGAGCCGCAAACTTCCATCCCTCCCTCAAGATAGAAGGCTAGGTACCACTCCGCCCCTGCCAAGAATTCCTTCAAGGAAGGAGCCTCCGGATCAAGGTTTACAAAGATCATCCCATACAGCGTCTCTACCCGAGGAGAATAGAGAGACCATTCTCTTTTGTTAATCCCTCCGAAAACCTCCGATTCATAGGGAACACCAATCAACTCCCCTGTGTTTTTGAACGTCCACCCATGGTAAGGACACCGGAAGGCCACAGTATTTCCTCTTTCTGCCCGACATAATTGCGCGCCCCGATGGCGACACATGTTGTATAAGACGGAGATCTCCCCATTCTCAGTCCGACATACGAGAAAGCTATCCTCACATATATAACGCATCACATAATCCCCCGGACGAGGGATTTCAGACTCATGAGCTAAGAAGACCCACGAACGAGCAAAGATCCTTTCCTTCTCTAACTCAAAGACTTCTGGGTCAACATAAAGACCTGGCAGGAGCAGTGCCTCCTTCTCGAAGAGCTCCTTCGCCGATTCTAAGAGGTTTATCCCTCTCATATCCCCCTCCCCCCAGAACTTAGACCCACACTGGGATCCCTCATATTCATAAGCGCCCCGCCCACCTCTCAAACATCAGAAAGCAAACTACCACCGCCCTTTGGGCCCCTTGCCCCTTACCCCTTCACCTCTCCACATCACGGGCTCAACTCTACCACACCTCTTTCGTCCTGTCATTTCACTAGTGAAAGCCACATCTTTCACTAGTTAAAGACACCGCCCCTTCCACCAAATCCACCCCCTCTCTCGCCGCACCACCCCCTCCCGCTCCAACTCCCCCAAAAGCTGGCTCACATACGAAGGCGTCACCCCCACAAGCTGCGCCACCTCCCACTGCCGCAAGGGACACCGAATATTGCCGGGCCAAAAGTCGACCTTGACTATTTATTAACGGGCATACCGGGGTGTCGGAGGCCGACAAAACCTCTGAGCCCGCTAGGCAGGCTCGCTCCGACGGCAGGACCAGATACCAAGCCCCTTACGTATGGTGAGATTCTGACCGCGCAAGCTTTTGGATCTTCTCGTCAAACCGGTCGCCCCTACGTGTGCGTGGTGAGATTCTGACAAAGATCGAATTCGGCCCGGTCGCTTCGCTCCCACAGGGACCAGCACTGTGGCCGAATCCCAAGCCGCCAGAGATCAATTTGTCAACCCCCCAGCCGATCTCGCAACACCTGGTGCCAGCGTTCCTCCCCTTTTTTGTCAGTATCTCAGGCGCCGCCACCAGGTCATGCCGATCCTACAGCTCATCCTCTGGGGAAGCATCTCCCAGGGAATCCCAGTTATCAGCACAAATATCCTCGTCAGCACCCTCCGGTCAGGAATTGGTGGTCTTCCCTTTTCGGCTTGGGCTTGAGAGACGGAAGAAGAGGCTGGATCACTATGCGCAACTCATCGGAGAGAATCTCCTTGGCTCTTATGCCTTTCACCCTCCCTCGGCTCCCAGGAGAGCATACCGGGAAAAGTTCTGTCAGGCGCTCTAAGGGCGCAATCGCCCGCCTACGCACGAGAGGGGCGAACCGGGTCCCGCTCACGATCCTCAGAGCGTGAGGAGTGCCCCCCCGCTGAGGTCAAGAGCTCTTCTTCCAACTTCGGGAAAAGAACCTGTTCCTCGCGGTGGACGTGCTCGATGATGACCTCGATAATCCCCTCGCCAATGGCGATCACCTGCTGAACGGTCTCGCGCTCATCTTTCTCGCGCTTGAGCCGTTGCACGGCACGCTTGAGCTGACGACACTCCCGTTCCAATCCATTATCTCCGGCAATGATGGCCCGGATCTCTCGCTGACGCGAGAGGCGGCTCCGCCGAAGGAGCGGATGCAAGGTTCGGCGCTCCCTCAGCATATGCGGATGAACGTGATCCGCAAGAAGCGTATGTAAGGATTCCAAAACGGGAATCACTGCCGCCGCTTCGGCTCGCTTCAGCAAAAGCTGCGCCAACGACCGATCCAAGCGTCGCAGTTCCTCCAACAGAACCCGATGCTCTTGGCGCAAAACCTCAATCTCCGCCTGAGGCCCATCGCCGGTCTCCCTCGCGCGCGTTCGTGCGCCCATACCTCTCTCCTCCGAAGTCGCACCCTTACGCGCTGATTATAGCCCATCCCGATCTCGAGGAGAACTCATCTTTCGGTTTCCCCTAGCGAATCTCGCTCCGCTGACTCACCCTGTGAAACGTGGCACCCTTACTGCGATCTCCCTGCCCTTTCCCGCCTTCTCCCACCTGGGGAATTTTGGTTCTCGGCATGAACTTGACACGCCGTTCGCTGATCGCTATAACCTTCCTTCACTACCATCACCGACAAGGAGGAGGTTATGGCCGGACACATGGTCGAATTCCCTGCGAACGGAAAGACGGTCACGGGCTATCTCTCGCTCCCCGCGGGCAAGGGCCCGGGCGTCGTCGTCATTCAAGAGTGGTGGGGTCTTGTGGATCACATCAAGGACATTTGCGATCGCTTCGCCGCCGCCGGATACGTGGCCCTCGCTCCGGACCTCTATCATGGACAGACGACGACGTCCCCGGATGAGGCCGGCAAGCTCATGATGGCCCTTCGCATTGACGAGGCAGAGAAGGAGTTGCGCGGAGCGGTTCAGTATCTGCTGGCGCACTCCTCGGTCGAACCCAAGAAGATCGGCACGATCGGGTTTTGCATGGGGGGCGCGCTCTCGCTCTATGCGGCGTGCGAGAATCCGCACGTGGACGCATGCGTCGTTTTCTACGGCGGGCACCCGAATGTGAAGCCCAATTTAGAGAAGCTGCGCGCCCCCGTGCTCGGCATCTACGCTGAGCGAGATCAGTTTGTAACCCCGGAGTCGGTGCGGCAGCTGGAAGCGCAGCTGAAGCAGCTCGGGAAGACGGCCGAGATTCATATCTATCCGGGGGTGGATCACGCGTTCTTCAACGACACGCGCCCAGAGGTGTACAATCGAGAGGCGGCGGAAGATGCCTGGCGACGAACGTTGGAATTCTTCAGCACCCACCTTCGGTGATCACGGCTTCTGGCGAGCTGAGGGTGGAGATCCTCGGCTCGCCTGGGTCCTGGAATTGACCGCTCGACGAACGGAGTCCTCGAATCTGCCGCCACGCTGAGGAGGACGCTACGGCTATCCTCATCCCTCGTCCGACGGCTCCGTCGCCGTCATCCCCATAATGTGATAGCCACCGTCCACAAAGAGGACCTCGCCCGTGATACCGCGCGAGAGCGGGCTCACGAAAAAGAGCGCCGCGTCAGCCACTTCGGCCGGATCCGTGTTCCGTCGAAGCGGAGACGTTTGCGCCACGTGCTTCAGCATGCGGGAGAAGCCGGGGACGCCGCTGGCTGCGAGTGTCTTGATTGGGCCCGGCGAGAGCGCGTTGACGCGAATCCCCCTCGGCCCCAGTTCAGCGGCGAGATATTTCACTGCGGATTCGAGAGCGGCCTTGGCGACGCCCATGACATTATATCCTGGCATCACGCGCTCGCTCCCCAAATAGGTCAAGGTGACAATGCTCCCCCCCCGCTCCTCCATGAGCGGCGCGGCGCGGCGCGCGAGGGCGATGAGCGAGTAGACGCTCACCTCATGGGCGATGCGATACCCTTCGCGCGAGGTGTGAAGAAACGCTCCCTCCAAATCCTCGCGCGGAGCGAACGCGATCGAATGAACGAGGAAATCAAGATGACGGAATTCCCGAGCGAGCGTTTCAAAGACGGCTTCAATCTGGGACTCCTCTGTCACATCGCAGGGAAGGATCACAGGGGGCTGTCGCAGGGTCGCGGCCAGCTCGCGCACGTTCTCCCCGAGCCGTTCGTTCTGGTACGTCAGCGCGAGCCGCGCGCCCGCGGCATCGAAACGCTGAGCGATGGCCCAGGCAATGCTCCGTTTGTTCGCGATCCCGAAGATGATCCCCTGTGTCCCCTCCAGCATAGGCCCCAACGATACCCGACCGAAGGCCGTCGCGTCAACTCCTCTTCAGTGTCGCAGAAATTCCTCAGCTTCGACTCCCGAAGACGTCGGCCCAGAGCGGGCGAATGCCCCCAAGCCTATAGGTTCCCATTTTGTGGGGACGACTCATCCGCACTTCGTCCCCGATCTGCCCGTGTGTGACCATGAGGTGGAGAGTTTCGGCGTTTTTTGACAGCCTCGGGGCCAGCGACTAAACTTTCCGTTTTCGCGCGATCTCGGAGTCGGTGCTATGTTCGGTACAGTGGGGGAAGTGATCACGAATATCCTTCTCGAACTCGGCCCCATGGGGATGATCCTCATCGCTGTGCTCGATTCCTCGCTTCTCTCGATTCCGGAGATCAATGACGTGATCGTCGTCACGCGCATTCTTCATCGCCCGGTGGAAGTGCTCTATTGGCCGCTGTTGGCGGCCATCGGATCCGCCCTGGGCTGTCTTCTCCTGTACACGCTGGCTCGAAAAGGCGGAGAGACGTTTCTGCGACGGCGATTCTCAGCCGAACGCGTAAACCGGGTTGAACAATTCTATGCGCGATACGGCGTCTTGGCGCTGCTCATTCCGGCGCTGTGCCCTCCTCCCACGCCCTTCAAAATCTTCGTTGCGACGGCCGGTGCGCTGCGATATCCTCGCGCGAAGTTCGTCCTCACGATCTTGCTGGCGCGATCCGCGCGCTACTATACCGAAGGCATCCTCACCCTCCTCTACGGCCGCGCTGTTCTGCAGTACATGCGAGAGCATTGGGGGATGATCATCCTCGGAATCGGGACTGTCGCTTTGATCGGCTCGGGGATTGTGTGCGCCCGCAAGATCCGACGCCAAGCACCAGGCCCCGCAGAGAGCGGACCACGGAATGCTCCTTCTCCGTCAGCACACCATAAGCACCAACGCGCATGAACTCCACGATGGAGACCTTTCTCACCCTCGGTCCGATCGGACTCTTCACGATCGCTCTCCTCGACTCGGCGATGATTCCTCTGGCAGGGGGGCCGGATGGCGCCTTGATCCTCTTCTCGATGTGGCATCCGCAACGCGCTCCTCTCTACGTGGGGGCTACGACGATGGGCTCTGCGGTGGGGTGTCTCACTCTCTACACGATCGCACGACAGGCAGGCGACCGCATGCTCTCGCGCCTGGCTCCTCCTCAACGCGAGCGGATCCGCCGGTTCCTCGATCAGTATGATCTGCTGGCCCTCGCCCTTGCTGTCTTCCTTCCCCCGCCATTTCCAGCCAAGCCGATGATCGCGATGGCCGGAATCCTCGGAATGCCGCGCGGGCGATTTCTCGCAGGTGTTCTCCTGGGTCGTCTGGTGCGATACGGCGTGGAGGGATATCTCGGAGCGCGATTCGGAACGAGGGCCATTCCTATACTGCGACAGATCTCGCCGTGGCTTCTTCTTGGCGGCGTTGTGGCGATCGTGTTCGTCCTCCTCATGAAGAAGAGGCGCCGCCACTGAGCCGCTCCCCTCTCAGGAGGAGACGGCGTGCGTCTTTCGAGCCGCGAGATGAATCTTCATGAGGACCTCTTTGATCACCTGAGCGAGGACCACCTCGGCCCGATGCCGGACGATGCGCACCTCTTGCTCCACATGGATGCCGCGCTCTCGCATGAACTCGATACACCGGGGCAGGACATAGGTCTGCAGCTCCTCGGCGAGCCAGTCGGCCGTGAACCGGCGAAAGCGTTCGAGTTCGTCCGACACCGCCAGATGCGGCTGCGCCTCCGGGTGGTGGAGGACATAGTCCACAACGTCATGTCCGAAGCGGCGCATTTCATCGAGCCAGGTCTGACACGCCTCCCAAATCACTCCGGGATGGACGAGCCGGAATTCCCCTTCGACCGTGAGCCGCTTGCGAACAGGAAGAACGCGCGCCTCGGCTTGCTCCCTTCGCCGAGGCCGCTCCCGCTCGATATAGTCTCGCGCGATGTCCACGAGCGACGATGCGTTCATTCCCCCTCCTCACCCCGTCACCGCGCGGCAGCCGCGGCATGACGTTCCAGATAGTCGAGCAGAATGCTCGCCGCCACCTTCACCCCTAACGGAAGCGCATCCTCATCGAGATCGAATTCCGGGGTATGAATCATCGCCGTGATCCCCTTGGCCTCATTCCGCACGCCGAGGAAGAAGAAGAAGCCGGGAACCACTTGCGCATAATAGCTGAAATCCTCTGCTCCCATATGCGGGCGTGGTGTGACGAGGTTGCCCTCGCCGAGCACGCGCCGGAGCGTCGGCAATGTCTCCTCGACCAGATGCGGATCATTGTAGGTCACCGCCGCCCCCTCCTCGACCGTCAGCTCATAGGAGCCCCCGAGCGCCTCGGTCACGCCCTTGAGCGTTTGATGCATCATCTCGATCACTCGAGCGCGCACGTTCTCATCGAGCGTGCGCAATGTCCCTTGCAGTTTCACCTCGTCGGTGATGATGTTGTGCCGATTTCCGCCGTGGATGCTCCCGAGCGTGAGCACAAAAGGCTGAAAGGTATCAATGCGCCGGCTTCGAATCGTCTGAAGCGCCGTGACCGCATGCGCGGCGATGACCAGAGCATCCACCCCTTCATGGGGGTAGGCGCCGTGAACTTTCTTGCCGCGAATCGTGATCTCGACGAGATCGGCCGATGCCATGGCCGGTCCCTTGTGATAAGCGATCTTCCCCACATCCACGCGGGGATCGACGTGAAGGCCAAAGATGGCCTGCGGCCGCGGATCCTCCAAGGCGCCCTCTTTAATCATCAACCGCGCTCCTCCTTCCTCACCCGGAGGAGGGCCTTCTTCCGCCGGTTGGAAGAGGAACTTCACCGTCCCCCGCACACGATCGCGCATCTGGCTGAGAAGAGTTGCCACGCCCAATCCGATCGCCGTGTGCGCGTCATGCCCGCAGGCATGTTTCACTCCCGGATGCCGCGACTTGTACGGGACATCTAAGACCTCCTCGATCGGCAAGGCGTCCATATCCGCGCGATAAGCGACGACGGGGCCGGGCAACGCTCCTCTCAGGATGGCGACGACCCCATGCCGCGCGATCCCTGTCCGGACCTCCAGCCCGAGCTGACGAAGATACTCCGCCACAAGGCGGGACGTGCGCTCCTCACGATTAGAGAGCTCCGGATACATGTGAAAATCACGCCGCCACGCGATGAGCTTCTCGCGCATCTGCTCGGCAGCGTGCGCGACGAGAACATCCCGAGAGACTTCCTGAGCGTCCAGAAGAGTCGTCTTCATACTCCCCACCATGAGCAGAAAGATAAGAATCCGTGTCCCTCGCCTCCCCTGACGTACACTCCTCACCTTTTCCCCTGACCTCACCGCCATCGTCCCTCTCCGCCTTCTCAAGGGCCGTATTCTACGCACAAAGGTGGACGAGAATCAAGCGATCCCCTCGCGGGAGCGTGCCACTACGGAATCCTCTCCGGTCTCTCGATCTGCCTCTCTGAGTGAGGGGGACAAGAGGAAAGACGAGGACCGAGAAGGAGGCGAAAGCGGCTCCGGCAATGATGTGCCACTGGACGGTTGCTCAGGGGACCTGCTTTATCCCATGGGGAGGTCCCTTCGCTTATCTCTGTCTCATGTCCTGTCCAAACTTGGGCGCCTCCCCCTTGACAAAGAGGAAGACGCGAGTACAATTTCTTGTGGCATGAGCGGGAGTAACTCAGCGGTAGAGTGCAACCTTGCCAAGGTTGAAGTCGCGGGTTCGAATCCCGTCTCCCGCTCCAGGGATTCATAGAATCGGCGAAGGCTGACTGTCAGAACTCGGGTCCTGACAAACCGCCCGAAGCGGGGAACGGGCGGTTGAAAATGTGAGCCTTCGCCGATTATAATTTCCGCTCGAGACGAGGCGGCGTAGCCAAGTGGTAAGGCGGAGGTCTGCAAAACCTCGATACCTGGGTTCGAATCCCAGCGCCGCCTCCAGGATTTTTCTCGGCCCGCATCCCCCGTGCGAACATCTCTCCGACCGGATCGCCCCTCCGCCCCCTTGCCGAACCCGGCGGTGAGCAATGAGGGATGCAATGAGCTCTCCCGGGGGACCGTTCTCCACTTGGTTCCATGTGCTCAGGCGCTGGGACGCGCCAACTCGCATAAGGCCCGTCGGGTGAAGACCGCTGCCATCTTCTTCCGGTAGAGGTGAAGGAAATCGGCGTTGTCGAGGGGGCGGATCGCACGAGCAGCCGCCCGCGCAGCGGCTTCGATGACATCCGACTCGAGCCGTTCTCCCTCCAAAAGGCGTTCGGCTTCACGAGCTCTCTTCGGACATGACCCCACAGCTCCAAGGACGATGCGGGCTTCTCGACACCATCCCGCTTCCACTCGCAGGGCGATGGCGACTCCCAGAACGGGGAAATCTATGGACCCTCGCCGACGCAACTTCCCGTACGTACTCCTCCATCCTTCGAGACGAGGCAACCGAATCTCCACGAGGATCTCATCGGGCTCCTTGGCGACGTACCGAATCCCGTCGTCCCGATAGAATTCTTCAGCAGCGATCGTGCGCTCCCCCCGCGGACCAATGAGACGGAGTTGTGCGCCCAAGGCGACCATCACCGGAGCCCCATCGGATGAGGAGATGGCCCAACAGCGCGTTCCTCCGGGGGCGACAGGACAGGTCGTCCCATCCTTCTTCAAGCAGAACCCGATCGCCTCGCGCCAGAAGAAGGTCTGATCGTAGTAGGTGCAGCGCGTGTCCACACACAGATTCCCACCGATCGTTCCCATGGAGCGAATCGGCGGATGAGCGATCATCGCGCAGGCGCGCGCAAGGGCCGGATACGCGAGAGCGAGCTCGGCGTGCGCGAGCACGCGCGCGAGCGTGAGACCCGCTCCGAGTGTCACCCCATCGCGGGCGGTCACCTCAAGACGCATCACCTCGGGAATCCGCCGCACGCTGACCAGGACGCGTGGCTCGATCTGCCGCCGCTTCATCTTCGGATAGAGATCCGTTCCTCCGGCGACGATCTGAGCCTGCGGGCCATGATCGCTCAGGATTCGAAGCGCCTCTTCAAGCGACAGCGGAGCATAGTATCGAAACGGGGGGAGTCGCAGCATGATCTTCCCTCCTCAGGAAGAGCCTCGAGAGCTCTCTCTCCACTCCGGTGGAGGCTCGACGCGAATCGGCTCCGGCCAGGTGAGTATCGGGATGGAGGTTGGACCGATACGTCCAGACCCTCCGCGCGCTTTGTCCTCCAAGGCCTTTAGCACCTTCTCCGGTGTAATGGGTAACTCGTCAATGCGCACCCCGACAGCATCGTAAACGGCGTTCGCGATGGCGGGAGGGACGGGCAGCAAGGGTCCCTGCCCAGCCTCCTTCGCGCCGAACGGACCATGGGGATCATTCGTCTCAATCAGGAAACACTCCACCTCCGGCATGTCCAACGTCGTCGGGCTCTTGTAGTCGAGCATCGAAGGCGCTTTGTGCACCCCATAGCGCGGACGAAAGACGCTTTCCTCCATGAGCGCTTCGCCCACTCCCATGTAGACGCTCCCATGAATCTGCCCCTCGACCAAGCGAGGATTGATGGCCCTCCCCACGTCATGAGCAATCCAGATCTTCTCCACCCGAACGAACCCGGTCTCCGGATCCACCGACACCTGAGCGACGCACGCAGAATAACTGTAGGACGGCGATGGGCCTACACCCGCACCCTTGTATCGTCCCGGCGGCTTCGGAGGCGTATAGCTTCCGACAGCTCCGAGTGTGCCAAAGCGTGCTTCCGCGAGCTGAGCCGCCTCGGCGAACTCCAGTCCGCGATCCGGATCGGCCTGATCGAAGATACGCCGCCCACGCGCCATGAGCTGATCCTCAGGGATATCGAGACGTTCAGCAGCAGCGCGAAAGAGCAAGCGCCGCAACTTCTCCGCCGCCTCCACCGCAGCATTCCCCGCCATAACAGTCACGCGACTGGAATAGCTGCCGAGATCCACCGGCGTCATATCCGTGTCCGCCGTCACGACGCGAATGTCCTCGGGCAAGATCCCCAGGACCTCAGCGACTATATAGGCGAGGACGGAATCGGATCCTTGCCCAATATCTGCGCTCCCGCAGAAGACGGTCACTCCCCCTCCTCGATCAATCTTGATCTGGACTCCCGAATGCGGCATGTCGTTCCAATAGATCGGCAATCCCGCTCCGCTCAGATACGCACTGCAGGCGAACCCCACCCCTTGTCCGAAGGGCAAGCGGCGGAACTTCTCACGAAATCTCGAGGCTTCGACGACACGATCTATACAGGCCCGGAGCCCGCAACTGGAGATGGGCAGCCAATTCACCGTGATCGAAGGGGCCTCGACGATCTGGCGCTGTCGCACGTCCACAGGATCGAGCCCGAGGTCCTCAGCGATTTTATCCAGATGGACCTCTAGGGCGAACCGTGGCTGCGGCGTTCCATGTCCGCGCTTGGGACCGCAAGGTGGCTTATTCGTGAAGACCCGCACCCCCTCGAACTTATAGCACGGGATCCTATAGGTGACCGTCTGCAATGCCCCTGTATAGTACGTCGTCGCCACGCCATAGCTGCCGTATGCCCCTCCGTCCAGAAACGAGCGGACATGCATGGCCGTGATCGTCCCATCGCGTCGGACGCCCGTCTTGATCCAGAGGAGCACGGGATGCCGACCCCGATGCGCGTAAAAGACCTCCTCGCGCGTGAGAGTGATCTTCACCGGACGCCCGGTCATCATGGCGAGCTTCGCGACGACGATCTCATGCGAGAACGGTTCGCTCTTGCCCCCGAAGCCCCCGCCGACAGGCGTCGCGATCACGCGGATACGACTCAGAGGCATCTCCAGGACTTTCGCCAGCGCGCGGTGCACATAATGTGGCGTCTGCGTGCTGCTCCACAGCGTAAGCTTTCCATCGGGTCCATAGTGAGCGACGGCCGCATGTTGCTCGAGCGGCAAGTGCGTGCTCCCCGCATAGAAGAAAATATCCTCTCGCACATACTCCGCCCGCGCGAATCCGGCTGCCACATCGCCGAATTCCAGCGAGACCATCTTATGGATGTTCGGGCCGTCTCCATACTCGTGAATGCGCACGGACGATTCAGCCACAGCTTCCTCCAGAGTCATGAGCGCGGGCAGCGGTTCATACTCGACCTCGATGAGACGGAGTGCTTCCTCGGCTGTCCATTCATCCGCAGCAGCGACGGCTGCCACCGGGTCGCCCACATATCGCACCTTCTCCACGCACAGCGCTTCCTCGTCCTGACTGACCGGCAGAATCCCAAACCGCGTCGGCAGGTCCTGTCCGGTGATAACCGCGTGGACTCCCGACAGGGCCCGCGCTCGACTCACATCGATTCTCCGAATACGCGCATGCGCATGCGGACTCCGCAAAATCTTCGCATAGAGCATGCGCGGCAGGTACACATCATCCGCATAGCGCATCTCCCCCGTGCACTTGTGAAGCGCATCCACCTTCGGCCACGGCTTTCCGATCACCTCGAACATCTCTTCCCTCCCTCAGAATCCCCCGGAGGCCGCGCGCATCTCTCGCCATCGCACGGCTGCCCGCTCGACAGCCTCCAGAATGTGGAGATATCCCGTGCAGCGACAGAGATTCCCCGAGAGGGCTTCCCTGATCTCCTGCCGCGTGGGCACAGGATTGCGATCGAGCAGGGCCTTGGCCGAGAGCACAATGCCCGGCGTGCAGTACCCGCACTGCGCCGCCCCCGTCTCGGCAAAGGCGATCTGCAACGGATGCGGGCGCCCGCCCTCCATCAGCCCCTCGATGGTGAGGATCTCCCGCCCTTCGAGATCCACCGGTAACACCAAACACGAGAGCACCGGCTCCCCATCCACGAGGACCGTGCACGCGCCGCACTCCCCCAACTCGCATCCGTGCTTCGTCCCCGTCAGATTTAAGTCCTCCCGCAAGACTTCGAGAAGCGTCTTGTAAACGGGGACGGCCAGCGTATGTCTCTCACCGTTCACCTGCAGGGTGATGAATCGCCACTCTCTCTCCATATCCGCCTCCTTAGGACGACGTCCGAGCTTCGCCATCGGCCTTCTCCGCCCTCAAGCCTCGGACTAAATACTCGGCGAAGACCTCGCCGATCTCCTGCGCCGATCGAGGGCCCTGAGGGGAGAACCATCGAACCGTCCAGTTGATCGCCCCGAGGATGGCGAAGGCGAGCAGCTTCGGATCTCCGTCTCGAAAGATCCCTTGCGCCATGCCTTCTCGAATGATCTCCCGAATCCCGCGTTCGTACTGATCCCGCTTTCGAATGATCGCCCGCAACCGACGCGGAGAGAGCATGTGAAAATCCGCGTGCATGGCCGACGCTTTCAATTCGTCCAAGATGATGCTCACCTGATCGCGGATCAGCCGATGCAACTGCTCATCGGGAGGAGCAGCGCTCGCGCGCACCTCCTCCAGACGCGCGAGCAAGAGATCGAGCGAATAATCCTGGCAGAAGTAGAGGATCTCCTCCTTGCTCTTGAAGTAGTAGTAGAGGTTCCCCTTAGTCATGTGCAACCGTCGAGCGATCTCCTCCATTGTCGTCGCCGCGAAGCCATTTCGTCGGAAGGCCTCGGCGGCGCAGCGGAGGATCTCCAGCTTCGTCCGCTCGATCCGTCGTTTCCGCCTGAGATTTGACCGCCTGTTCAATTTTTCAACCTCTACGTCAAATGTCACCGGAAGTCTAACCGACGTCCCCCCACGTGTCAACGGACCGGAATGCTCGAAGACGCCCCGCTTCCCCTTCTCCCCCCATCCGGGGACGGGTGCTGTTCCCATAACCCGACGCGCCACAGCCGAATCCTCGTGCGCATCACCGGCTCGGCATCGGTTCTTGACATGACGGCTGAATTCCAGCTATAGTGAAGACTCCGAGCTGGGAGCTCGTCCAACTGGCAGGACAGCGGACTCTGGATCCGCGAATCGGGGTTCGAATCCCTGGCTCCCAGCCATTTGTGTTCTCGGCTCGCGCGGATGGAAGGAATGGATTCGCCTCGATGCTCCTCGCTCATGGAGCGGAGACCGCTCGCCCCGACGAAGCGAAGCGGTTTCCTCCCTGTGCTTCGGAATCCCCAGTTCCGAATCCTCTGGCTCGCACAAACCGTGAGTGGAATGGGAAGCATGTTGGCGATGTTCGCCCTTCTGAGTCTCGGAGGATTCCGATTCGCCCTCTCGACCGGAGAGCTCGGAGGGATGGCTGCCCTCTTCTTCCTCACGCTCGCCCTGATCTTCCCCATTGCGGGAGCTTTCGTTGATGGGGCGAATCCGTGTCGCGTGATGATCGTCGCCGATAGCGTTCGGTTCGGTCTGATGCTCCTTCTCGGTCTCATTTGGGACCCCTTTCTGGTGTACCCGGTCCTCCTGCTGGCCGGATGTGCGGCGTGTTTTTTTCTCTCGGCGCAGATGGCTCTACTGCCTCAGGTGGTGGAGCGGGAAGACCTGCTGGCCGCCAATGCCGTAAGCGCACAGACTCAGCAGGCCACGGGTGTCCTTGCGCCTCTTGTGGCGGGCGCTGTCATTGCCCGTCTTGGCGAGCGCATCTGCTTTGTCCTGAACGGGCTGAGCTTTCTGATCTCTGCGCTCTGCTTATCCCGACTGGTGGTGCGCTCGAATCGGGCACCCCGTGCGATCCGAAGATCGCGTGGGAACCTCGGGGAGAGCCGTGCGCGTCATCCTCGGGATCTGACCGGTGAGCTGCGCCACGTCCTCGGTCTGCTCCGACGCGATCGGCCGCTCGTCGCCGTGATGAGTTTGGCGATGGGAATGCTCTTAGCAGCGAGTACGATCCCTGTGCTCGGCGTCGTCTACGTGCGTGACATCCTGCGGTCGGGACCGCGCGACTTCGGTTCGCTTCTTTCCTCATTGGGTTTGGGTATGGCGGTTGGGATTTGGCTCGTGGGGAAGTATGCTCACTCCGTCCCGCGCCTGCTGCTCATTCGAGTGAGCGCCGCAGTGATCGGAATCGGTCTGATCGGCCTGACACGGATCACGCGCGTGAGCGAGGCCCTCATGGGCGTCTTCCTCATGGGGATGGCGGCGGCGGCTTTTGTCGTCCCGGCTCAAACGCTCGTTCACGAACGCACGCCCGAGGATGTCCGGGGGCGCATGAGCGGCCTTCTGTGGGCGCTTCTTTTCGCGACGCAGGCGATGGCTGCGATGCTCATCGGAGGACTGACCTCTGTGTTGACGCTCCCGGTTCTCTCCTGCGTTTTAGGAGCAGGGCTCCTTGCCCTCACAGGGGCCACGGTCCTCTATACCCGGGAGGAGAAGCCCCTCTCCCCACGGTGATTCTCGCTCTATGTCCGCCGTGCTTGGTCTCCCGCCCCATATCTTGTCGCGGGAGCGCACGCGCTGTACAATTACCCCTTCGCGCGAAACGGACCTCAGGACGACAAGGCAATGAGGGAATTGGAAGACATTTTGCGAGCGCTTGAGGAGTGGCGGTCCACCGGGAAGCCGGCGGCCTTAGCGACCGTTGTCCACGTTGAGGGGTCCGCCTATCGGCGCGAGGGTGCTAAGCTTCTGCTCACGCCGACGGGCGAGATGGTCGGGGGCATCAGTGCCGGATGTCTGGAGGGGGACGTCCTGGAATGGACGCGTCGCGTCCTGGAGCGCGGCGAGCCCATTCTGCGGCAGTACGACCTCACAAGCGAAGACGAGTTGGTGTGGGGATTCGGAATGGGCTGCAACGGCAAGATTGACGTGTGGATCGAACCCCTTGCGCTCGTGCAGCCTTATTTGGAGCGCGCGCGGGAGATTTTCGAACATGAACGGGCTGTCGCTGTGGCCACCCTCGTTCATGTTCCGGAAGACTCCGGGCTGAGGCTCGGAGCGAAACGCCTGATTCCCGCCGAAGGTGCACCGTCGGGCACGCTCGGCGATGCGATCCTGGATATGGTCGTGGAGCGCGAAGCCCGAGTGCTTCTTGAGGCGGGGCGATCTCGGACTGTGTCCTACGATCTCGCGCGATTGAAGGAGGAAGCGGGGAGTACCCCGCCCGAGGCGGTGGGCCAAGCCGAAGAGGTGCGCGTTTTCATTGATTGCTTTCGACCGCTGCCCCAGGTCGTGGTCTTCGGTGCCGGAGCTGACGCTGTTCCTCTGGTTCGGCTGGCAAAGGACGCCGGTTTTCGGGTCACGGTCGTGGATCACCGTCCGAAGTTCGTCACACCGGAACGCTTCCCCTGGGCCGAGCGGTTGATCCTGGCTCATCCCGAGGACGTCCCGAGACATCTTGTGCTCACACCGACGATGTCCGTCGTCCTGCTCACCCACAATTTTCACGTGGACGTGAAGCTCTTGGCATGGCTGCTCAAGAGTCCGGTGGATTACATCGGCTTGCTCGGTCCGAAGGAGCGGCGCGAGCGGCTGCTGCAAAACCTGCGCGAGCAGGGCATGGAGCTCCGCCCGGAAGAGGTGCAGCGGCTCTATGCTCCGGTCGGGCTGGACATCGGAGCCGAAGGGCCGGAGCAAATCGCTCTCTCGATCGTGAGCGAGATCCTCGCCGTGAAGAATCGTCGGGCGGGCACCTTCCTCCGTGAGCGCCAGAAGCCCATTCACACCGAATAAGCTCTCCTTCGATGGTCGAGCGCTTCCCCGGCGAATTTCCCACAAACGGACCGCACACCGGACGTCTCATCTCGCGTCCGGCCATCAAGGCTCCCACGCGATCCGGAGATCGCGTGGGGTACGCTGTCGGCTCACGCTTTCGGCGATCAAACGCTGATAGGCAGCATAGAGGCTTCGGAAAATCGGTCCCGGAGCCCCATCGCCCACCGGCTCTCCATCTATGGCGATGACGGCCAAAAGCTCCGTGACCGTTCCCGCGATGATCACCTCGCGCGCCGATTTCACCTCCGCCAGAGGAAGGTCGCGTTCGACCACGCGATGACCCTGCTCTCGGGCCAATTGCAGGATGAAGCTTCGCGTGATGCCCGAGAGAATGCGATGATCGGCGATCGGTGTCACCAACTCCTCGCCCGTCCAGGCGAAGACGTTGCTGCTTGTTCCCTCCAGCACCAACCCGTCGCGCACAAAGAGAGCTTCGAACGCTCCGGCGCGATGGGCGCGCTCTTTGGCCAGGACGTTCGGGAGCAGGCAGATGGATTTGATGTCGCACCGCGCCCATCGTTGGTCCGGCACGGTGAGCACCCGAATTCCTCGCTCGCGCAACTCCGGCGGGATAAGACGGACCGGTCGTACGGTCATCACGAGGGTCGGACGCGCGTCTTCAGGAAAAAGGTGATTGCGACGGGCTGCTCCGCGCGTAGCTTGAATATACAACTCCGCCTCGGCGATCTCCGCGCGCGCGATGAGGTCTTCGGCGGCCGCGGCGAATTCCGCGAGTGAGAGCGGAAGCGACAGCTCGATCTCTCGCGCGCTTCGGTGCAAGCGCTCCAGGTGCTCTGTGAGCGCAAACGGTCTCCCCCTGTAGATGCGCACGACCTCATAAACCCCGTCGCCGAATTGGAATCCCCGATCCTCGACGGAAACCTTCGCCGAGGCGAACTCCAGGATCTCTCCGTTGAGCCATACCAGTCCTTCCGACATTTTCATCCCTCCCTGAACTCGGGATCCCCGCGCGTGGGGATCCCGTTCGGTGAGTCTCACGACCGTACCTCAGAAGGCCGCGGCGAATCGCACGGGGATATCCACCACCGTGCGCAGTCCGGGCGGCGCTTGAAGGACCAGCGGAATCGCGTTGACGACGACGGCGGCCGTCGCCAGATCGCCCGGTGTGCCTCCCGGGATCTGCAGGCTGATCTCCGGCGTCCCGAAGAGCCGAATCTCGTCCACGGGATTCTTCGCTCCCACGTACATCTGCAGATCGAGATGGATCCGCTCCTGGCCGTTTGCGAGCCCCCGAGCGATCTGGCGCACGCCAGCGACCTGCCCCTTCCGCACCTGGAGATACTCGGTCCTCACCTCCTCCTCGGCGAGGATCGGCTCGATCGTCTCCGAGATCGCCTCCACGTCGATCCCCAATCCGTCAGCGATCAAGGCGACGGATTCCGGCAGACCGACATGTCGGATGCGCCCGGCGGCCACCGCTTCGTGAAACTCCTCGACCGTCATCCCCGCTCCGATCTTCTTCTGCAGAGGGAGACGGCGCTGCGAGGCATCCACGATGCGACGCACCAGGACGCGCTCAGGGCGATGACAGACGGTCGCCAGTGTCACCACGAGTTTATCCATGACGAACCCGGGATTCACACCGGTTCCCAGCACGGCGACGCCGGCCGCACGCGCCGCCTCATCCAAGCGCCGGGAGAGCTCGGGATACTTTCGAAACGGATAGGCGAGCTCCTCGCAGGTAGAGACGACATGCGATCCGGCCCGCACACAGGCGAGCAGTTGATCAAAGACCTGCGCGAAATATGAGGACGTCGAATGGACGACAACATCGGCCTTGTGGGCGAGCACCTCCTCGGCGCGATCGGACACGCGGATTCCGAGTGGAGGCGCACCGACGACCTCGCCCAGGTCGCGCCCGATCTTCTCCGCCGCGATGTCAATGGCGCCGACGATCGTCGCGCCCGCCCGCTCCAGGAGCGCTCGCACAATAGCGCTCCCGATCGGACCCACGCCATACTGGATGATGCGCACAGGCATATAGTCCTCCTCCCCTGAGATATTCAAACGCCGTTCCTCTTCGTGCGAAACCAGAGCGCGGGCACCCCACGGAAGGCCCTGAGAGGACTCATTCGAAGGCCATCGTGGCGACAGCGTCACGCGCCAACAGAGCGGCGCCGATGATCCCCGCATCCTGTCCGAGGGCGCTGATGGTAAAGCGACATCCCTCGAAGATCGCACGCAGTGTATACTTGCGCGCCGCTTTGCGCACGGCATCGAGCAAGATCTCCCCGGCCAACATCACTGGTCCTCCCAGGCAGACCATCTCAACATCGAGCAGATTCAGGACATTCGCGATCGCGACTCCGAAATATCGTCCCGTCTCCCGCAAAACCACGCGCGCCAATTCATCGCCGTCGAATGCCGCTTGCACGATGAGCGGAACGGTCAATGTCCCCTCCATCTGCGCGGCCAAGGGCGAGAGCGAGAACGCCGGATCGGAGAAGAGCCGCTCTCGCACGCGCCGCACGATGTTCGGTCCAGAGGCCACGGTCTCCAAGCACCCGCGTCCTCCGCAGCCGCACTCAATGCCTCTCGGTTCGACCTTCACATGTCCGAACTCTCCGGCGAATCCATGCGCCCCGCGTTGCAAACGTCCTCCCAGGATGAGGGCCGCTCCGATGCCCGTTCCGATCGTCACGTAGAACACGTCGCGAAGTCCTCGGGCAGCGCCACAGGTCCACTCTCCATACGCGGCGGCATTGGCTTCGTTCTCGAAGACAAGGGGCAGCTTGAGCGCTTCGGAGATCTCCCCGTAGACGTCGCACCCGGTCACGTCCACCAGATGCGAAGCCAGCTCGAGGCGCGGCGTCTGTCGGTTGACCAATCCCGGCCATCCGATCCCAACGGCGACGACGCGTCCACGAGCGATCTCAGAATCGCGCAGCGCGCGGAGCACGGCGATCACCTGAGCAAGAAACGCCCGTGGATCGCGCCGTTCGGCCAGGACACGACTCTGCATCCAAATGCGCCCGCTCTCGTCCACGAGGGCGGCGCGAATCGTCCGCCCGATGTCCACGCCGATGAAGAACATCGGTTCCACTGGAGTCGGACTCATGTGCGCGAACCGGACATCCGGTCAGGATCCCCCCGTGATTCTCGAATCGCATGGGGTGCCCCCTGTCGAAGGCGCGCCAACGCCCATCGGGCTTGTGCGCGCACTCCTTCGTCCTCGTCTCGCAAACACTCCTCGAGCGCTGCCTGCGCCCGCGCATCGGCGATCTGACCCAATGCCGAGACGACAGCGAAACGCACATTCCGATCCTCGATGGCGAGCATCTCCAGGAGCCGAGGCACGGCTGCGGAATCCCGCAACCGACCGAGCGCCAGCGCGATCTCGGAAACGACGAACCGATCCTCGCTCGCCAACAGTTCCCGCAATACGGGAGCGATCGTCCCATCGCCAATGAGGCCAAGCGCCTTCGCCGCAAAACGCGCCGTCACCACATCTCCGGCATCGAGGGCATCCATCAATCGCTTAATCGCCGGACCGACGGCGACGCTTCCCTTCCGCACGAGCGCCTCCAGCGCGGCCTCTTTGACTCGAAGGCTGGGATCCGCTAACGCGTCCACAAGGACAGGAATGGCGCGCGGATCGCGCGAGAAGGTGAGCATGCGCACGGCATCAGTCCGAACGGCCTCGTCCTCATCGCGCACCAGTTCCAGCGGATTGACCGGCCTCACTCCTGCCGTCAATCCCTCGATCACCCGTTGCGAGATCCGATCCTGAAGCGCGAGAATATCTTCGACGCGGGAATCAATCTTCTCGCTCCAGAGGATGTCCCCAGTGCGCGCATCCAGAAGCTGCGCCGTCACACGCAACCGTTCTCCCGACCGAAGGAAGGCACCCGTCAGCACAGCGTCCGCCTGAAGCTGCCGCCCGGTGCGACGCGGATCGTCCCACCGGTCCCCTTCTTTCCCCAACAGGCTTGCCGGACGCACGGTCACGGTCTTGAACTTCGCCAACTCGGTCGTCAGACTCTCGGCCAAGGAGCGTCCGTACACGTCATCCTCGGGATGCCCGCTCAGATTCCGAAACGGGAGAATGGCAAGCGCGCGGCGCGGTCCCTCGGTGAGCGAGAACTCCAAGGGAGCGTGTGCGTCCTCCGAGACGGTGCGTTCGCGCCGCCCCCGACCGGCGAGGCCTCGCACCTTCTGCCACAGCATACGGAGACGCGAAGGCCGATTCGCCGGGATATACGGAGCCATCACACCATCGGGCACGCGCGCGAGGAGTCCGAGCTCGACGGCCACGCGCTTCAATTCGGCGAGCACCTCGGCCATTGTCGGATACCGCGCGTCCGGATCCTTCTCGAGCGCGCGTTCGATGAGCGTTGCCAGGCGAGGGGGAATGCGCGGATTCAGCTCGCGCACGGGCCGCGCGCGTTCGTGAATGACGGCATGCATCGTCTCGACGCGGCTCTCCCCTTTGAACGGCACGCGCCCGGTGGCCATCTCATAGAGCACGATACCGAAGGAGAAGATGTCGCTCCGATGATCCACGCGCTCGCCCCGGGCCTGCTCGGGCGACATGTACGAGGGGGTTCCCAATGTCGCTCCCATTTGTGTCAGATCCGCGGTCGCCTCCGCCCCGCGCGCCTGCTCCATGAGCTTCGCCAATCCGAAGTCGAGCACCTTGACTTGCCCCCGCTCGGTCACCATGATATTGGCCGACTTGATGTCCCGATGAATGATCCCCCGGGCGTGCGCTATCGTCAGGGCATCCGCCACTTGCAGGGCGATCGAGAGCAGGCTCTCGAGGCGAAGCGGGCGTCCGCCGATGAGTCGCTTCAGGGTCTTCCCCTCGACGTACTGCATGACGATGAACGAATAGCCCTCGGCCTCCTCGATCCCGTAGATCGTGCAAATGTTGGGGTGATCCAGCGCCGAGGCCAAGCGCGCCTCGCGCCAGAAGCGACGGCGCGCTTCCGCATCCGCCATGAGATCGGGCGAGAGGACCTTCACGACGACGATCCGATCCAGCGCCAGATCGCGGGCCTTGTAAACTGTCCCCATGCCCCCGTGCCCGAGCTCTTCCAGGAGCTTGTAATGCCCCAGCGTTTTTCCGACCATCCCCCTCACGGTGCTCCGCATCCCCCGCCTAATTGTAGGGGGTATGCCCGAAGGCGAGCAACTCCCGAGCCAGGACTTCCTTGCCCGATGCGGGCCAGACGCTTAAGATTCTCTCACAGATGCCAGAGCGGGAGAGCGCAGAACTGTCGAGGAGGACAACGCATGCGCGACATCGGATTCATTGGTTTGGGCATCATGGGACGCCCGATGGCCGAGCGCCTTCTGAGCGCCGGATACGGGGTGACGGTCTTCACCCGCACCCCGCAGAAAGCGGAGCCACTTCGCGCGCGGGGAGCACAGTGGGCCGATTCCCCCGAGGACGTCGCGCGCCGCAGCGAAGCCATCATCACGATGGTCTCCGATACGGAGGCCCTCGAGGACGTCGCGTGCGGCCCGCGCGGCATCCTTCGCGGAATTCGTCCGGAGGCCATTCACGTGGACATGAGCACGGTCTCGCCGGAGGCGACCGAGAGGCTCGAGCGCATCTATCGCGAGCGCACGGCGACTTTCCTTCATGCACCGGTGCTGGGGAACTGGCGACATGCCGCCGAGGGGAAGCTCCTCATCTTCGTCGGCGGAGATCGTCAGGCGTATCACCGGTGCGAGCCCCTTTTGCGCACGCTCGGACAGCGAATCTGGTACTTCGAGCGGATCGCGCAGGCGACGCACATGAAGCTCATCGCCAATTCGTTCATCGCCGGCATGATCCTCACGCTCGCTCAAGCCTTTGTCTTTGGGCGCCGCGTCGGCATCTCCCCAGACTGCATCCTTGAGATCCTCGAAGCCTCGGCGTTGAACGCCCCGATGTACCAATCCAAAGGGCGAACGATGCGAGACCGCGACTTCCGTCCGAATTTCTACACGCGGCACATGGTGAAGGACGTGGACCTGGCCTTGGACGCCGCGCGGCGCGTGAATGTCCCGCTGCCGGTCTTGAGCGCCATTCGGGAACTCTTCGTCGCCGCTCTCGCCCACGATCTGGGCGAGGAAGACTACTCGGCCGTGCTCAAGGTCCTCGAAAAAATGGCCGGCATGACGCCGGACGAAGCGAAGGCCCTATGAGCGCGAGGCTCTCTCCGGAGCGCACGTGCGCCGTGTGTGGAGGCAGCCGCTTCGCGCCGTTTCTGGAAGCACACGGGTACACGATTGTGCGCTGCCAGGCCTGTGCGTTCTTCTTCGTTCACCCCCCTCCGGCTCCTGATGTCCTGCGCGCCCTCTACACCGATCCGTCCTATTTCCGGAGCACTGGCCCGTTCGGGTATGAGGATTATGCGGCTCTGCGCCCCACCTGGGAAGCGCAAGCGCGCGAGCGCTTAACGCGGCTGGAGCGATATGTGGAGCGAGGTGAAGTGCTTGATGTCGGATGCGCCACGGGCATCTTCTTGGCGATCGCCCGAGAGCGAGGGTGGACGGTCTCCGGCATTGAGATCGCACCGGAGGCGGCGCGGGAAGCCGAACGTCTCACGGGATGCCCCATCGCGTCCTCGCCGGAGCCTTTTCTCCGCGAAGGGCGCACGTTTGATGCCATCACCCTTTGGGAATATCTCGAGCACGTGCCCGATCCGCGTGCGGAGCTGCGGCAGATGAACCGCCTGCTGCGCCCAGGCGGAGTGCTCGCTCTCTCGACGCCGAATGCGGGACACCGCACGGTTCGCCGTGCTCCTGAGCGGTGGAAGGAATTCAAGCCCCCGGAGCACCTGAGCTTCTTCACCGTCTCGACGCTCTCCCGCTTGCTGACGAGCTGCGGGTTCCACGTGCTCAGCGTGCACCCGATCGCTCCGGACTATCGAGCGCCAGAATGGCTCGAGCGCGGGATCGCGCGCCTCGGGCAGCGCTTCGGCAATCGGCACGACCGAAGGACGCCGCTCTGGCCCCTCTTCTCCATCGCTCGACGCCTTGTGCGGTGGACCGTCATGGCGCACCACCACCTCGTTCTTTCTCCTCTGGACTACGCCGAAGGGCTTGAGGTCTATGCCCGCAAGGTGCACGAGCTGGAGTGAGACGTCGGCGCGTCCGAAACAGGATGTAGGGCGATCGGTCCGCGCGTCCGTGGAATCTTCGTGAAGGGAGAGAGATGCGGAAGCCCGTGCTCATGTACGTTCTGGAGAGCCGCCAATGGGGAGGGGCGGAAGTGTACGTGCGCCATCTCGTCGAAGGATTAGATCGCACGGCGTGGGAAGTGCGCCTGGTGTGCCCTCCGGAAGGGCCCGCTGCGCTTCTGGAGTGGGCGCGCGATGCGGGACTCCGCGTGTCGGCTCTGCCCGGCGAGCGCCCGCACCATGTGCCGTTCCTCATCCGGTTCTTTCGACGCCACCGACCGGACATCGTTCACTTCAATCTCCATCACCCATTCGCCTGCCGATACGCGATCCTGGCCGCGGCGCTCGCGGGCGTTCCGGCGCGCCTCGCAACAAACCATCTGCCGACGATCCCACCGCATGCCTACACATGGAGGGGACGTCTCGCCCTTCGATTCGCATATCGGAGCCTGCATCGAATGCTCGTGGATTCGGAGACGAATCGGCGGCGCGCGCTCGCTCATTACCCCATCGCCCCGGCGCAGCTCCTTGTGGTCCCCCACGGCATTCGCGTCGAGGATTTTCCCACCGGAGGGACACGCGCCTCGGTCGCCGAAGAGCTGGGATTGAATGCTCGCGCGCCCATTGTGGGAACAGTGGGTCGGCTTTCGAAGCAGAAGGCAACGGAGGACTTCATCGAAGCCGCCGCGAGCGTACGCCGCCGTTTTCCCGACGCGCAATTCCTCATCGTCGGTGAGGGCGAGCGTCGCGCCGAGCTCGAACGACTCGTCCACGCGCGGGGGGTGCAGAGCGCCGTTCGCTTCACCGGGTATCGGAAGGATGTGCCGCGACTGCTGGCAGCGCTGGATGTCTTCGTCCTCTCCTCGCTCTACGAGGGGATGCCATTCTCGATCCTGGAAGCGATGGCCGCGGCGCGTCCGGTCGTGGCAACGTGCGTGGATGGTGTGCCGGAAGTGGTCGTGGAGGGAGAGACCGGACTCTTGGTCCCCCCTCGCGCGCCCGAGAAGCTCGCCGAGGCCATCGCCCTTCTCCTCGCTCATCCGGAGCGAGCCGGCGAGATGGGGCGACGCGGCCGCGAACGCGTGCGTCTCCATTTCTCTCGCGAGCGCATGGTCGAGACGATCGCGCATCTCTACCGCGCGCTGCTCGCCTCGGGAAACCGGTGATCCCGCTCCCGCAGATCGGCTCGCTTCCGGTCTATTTGCGCGCGCTCTGGGAGCCCGAATATAATCACGCTCGTGGCCGGTATCGCGCACCCCCCACAGGCGACATCGGCCGACGCGAAAAGGCCGGAGCGCGCGGTCCCGCGATCGTTTCCCGTGTGGCTCATCCCGGGAGCGTTGGGACTGGTGGATGCCCTGCTCGCCTGGGGAATGTTTCTGCTCGCCTATCGGCTGCGGTATGTCCCCTGGCCGCCGAAAGCGAGCGACGTCCTCGCCCTTTTACACCCGAACGAACTCCTGGAGACGCTCACCCAAGGGGCCTTTCGCCCTTACGTGGAGCTCTGTCTGCTGGCTCCTCTTCCGCTGATCCTCTGGCTGCGATCGGCGCGCCTTTACGCTCTCAAAGGGGCATTCTCGCTGCTTGATGACGTCTTCGGCGTGGTGCGCGCCACCACGATGACCTCGCTTGTCTTGATCGTCTTCGCCTTCATGTATCGCGGGATCTTCGCGTTCCGCGAGTTCTCTTATTCGCGGGGCATTTTCCTGCTCTACTGGGGACTGCTCACGCTCGCCATCCTTGGCGTGCGCATGCTGGTGCGTCGAGCGCAAGTCTTCGCACGACGTCGCGGTCGCAATCTCATCCCGGCGGTGATCGTCGGCGAGGGCGACCTGGCCGAGCTCTGCCTCTCCGAAATGCGAGCGAAACCGGAGCTCGGGTATTGTATCCTCGGCGTGCTCTCGACCTCGCCTGCTGCGGAACGCGCGTCCCGATCCTCCCCTCTCCACCTGGGTCATGTGGACGACTTGCCGGAGATCGTCCGCCGCTGGCATATCGAACAGGTCTTCATCACCGATCCGACGCTGAACCCGGATGTGCTCTTTGAGACGATCCTGCGCTGCTGGCGCGCCCAACGGGTCAGCTTCAGCCTCGTCCCCCACCTCTTGAGCTGCCTCCCCAGCAAGACTGAGCTCGATCAGATCGGCGCACTCCCTATGCTCAAGCTCTTTCAGGAGCCCCTGCGCGGTCCGAATCGGTATCTCAAGCGCGCGTTCGATGTGGCGCTCGCGCTGTCGGGAGTGATCCTCCTGAGCCCGTTGCTGCTCCTCATCGCTGTGCTCATCAAGCTCGATTCACGCGGTCCGGTGCTCTTTCGCCAGGAGCGCGTCGGCATGGACGGACGCCCCTTCACGCTCTACAAATTCCGCACGATGCGCGCGGATGCCGACGAACACGCGCATCGGGAACTCATGGCGCGCACGATTCGCGGCGCGCTCGACCGACCGCCTCGAACCATCGAATGCGTTCCCTCATCGAATGCGGACGTTCGTCCTCCTCTCTACGGGAAAGTGCCCAACGATCGCCGCATCACCCGCCTGGGACGATGGCTGCGACGGTGGAGCTTGGATGAGTTGCCGCAGCTCTTCAACGTCCTCAAGGGAGAGATGAGCATCGTCGGACCGCGTCCTCCTATTCCCTACGAAGTCGCGCACTATTCGAGCTGGCATCGGAAACGCTTGGACGTGAAGCCCGGGATCACCGGACTCTGGCAAGTGAGCGGGCGCAATCGCCTCCCCTTCGAGCGCATGGTGGAGTTGGACCTGTACTACATCGAGCGATGGTCGCTCTGGCTCGACATCAAGATTCTGCTCAAGACAATCCCCGCCGTTCTGCGCGGCGAGACCGAGTGAGCACGCTCCGGCAAGACGGCTCCTGTTCCCCGGCGCGCCTTCGCCCGCTTCTTCCGCTCAATAGAGCATGTAACGCTGCCGAATCTGCCGAAAGGCCTCCAGCTCCTCCCGCCACGCGCGCTCGATGGCGTCGGCATCGGCGCCCTTTTTGAGCAGCTCGAGCGTGCGGCGGTGGGCCAGCAAGCGTCCGAACGCCTCGCTGTGCCAGACCTCCGGGTACAGCCGATGCAAGACGACCGCGATCTCGATCCCCAGGCGTACCGGGCGCACGGCTGCGCGCTCGGTGACGACGATGGCCACGCCGCCGCATTCCTCCCCGGCGAACAGACTCGCGTGCGGAGTGAATCGGATGGGGATAAAGCGCACCCCGGGAATGCCGCGCCGGTTCAGCTCTTCGGCCACGCGCCGCCCATCCATCCACGGCGCGCCGAACAGTTCGAAGGGCCGATCCGTCCCCCGTCCGACGGAAACATTGGTCGTCTCCAAAAGCGCGATCCCCGGATAGAGCGTTGCCGCTGTGAGGCTCCGCATGTTGGGCGAAGGATTCACCCACTCCTGCCCCGTCTGATCGAACCAATACTCGCGCTTCCACCCCTCCATCTTCACGACATGGAGGTCGGCTCCGATCTTCCTCTCGGCATTGAACAGCAGCGCCAACTCGCCCACCGTCATCCCATGTCGAATCGGGATGGGATGATAAGCCGTGAAGGAGAGGGCGTCAGGATCAGCGACCGGTCCCTCCACCTCCTGCCCGGTGATGGGATTGGGGCGATCGAGCACGATGAATCGAATGCCACGGGCAGCCGCTTCCTCCATGGCGTAGCCCAGCGTCGTGATGTACGTGTAGAACCGCGCTCCGATGTCTTGGATGTCGAAGACGAGCGTGTCCACGCCTTGCAATATCTCGGCCGTCGGTCGTCGTCGGGGCCCATAGAGGCTGTACACGGGAAGCCCCGTCTTCTCATCCACCGTATCGCCAACGGGTTCATCGGCCTGTCCGCGCAATCCATGCTCCGGACTGAAGAGCGCCACCAGCGTGACATTCTTCGCGCGCGCGAGCAGATCAATCGTGCTCGTCCCATCGCGCGCGCGCCCGGTGTGGTTCGTGATCACGCCGACGCGCCGCCCCTCGAGCAGACGGAACCCCTCGCGGCGCAGGACATCAATGCCATTGAGCACGTCCGCCGTCTCCACACTCGCCCGGTCACGCGGACGTTCGACGGAGCGCGGCATCGCCCAGGGAGCGGGCCAGAGTTCGGGCAGAGGAGGACGAAGGATGGCCGCCGCCACGATCGAGGCCACGCGCCCGCGCAGCGCGGTCACATCCCCCCGACCATCCGGATGCACGCGATTGCTCAAAAAGACGACGAAGGTCTGACTCGCCGGATCAATCCAAAGCGACGTCCCCGTGAACCCTGTGTGCCCGAATGAACCGATGGGGAAGAGATCGCCGCGGTTGGAGGAGTAGCCGGTGTGAATGTCCCAACCGAGACCGCGCCACTCGTCCGGAGGGAGGCCCCGGACCTCGATCATCCGGCGCACGCCCATGGGGCTGAGAATGCGCACACCGCGAAACTCCCCGCCGTTGAGGACCATCTGGCAGTAGATGGCCAGATCCCGCGCCGTCGAGAAGAGGCCGGCATGACCCGCTACTCCCCCGAGGGCATATGCGCGCGGATCATGTACCTCGCCGATCATCCATCGGCCCTCGCGCCGTTCCGTCGGCGCGCAGCGGTAGCGCAGCGCACCCGTCGGCGTGAACGTCGTCTCCGTCATGCCGAGCGGCCGGAAGATGTTCTCGCGGGCGAACTCGTCCAAGCGTTGGCCTGAAACCCGCCGCACCAGCTCCCCGAGCACGATGTATCCGACATCGCTGTAGAGGAACCGCGTGCCCGGTTCCGCGACGGTCCCCAAAGCGTAGATACGCTCCATCGCTCTCTCAGGCCCCTCCCGATAGTCGGCCAAATCATTATCGGCAATGAGCCCCCCGCGATGTTGGAGCAGGTGTTCGATCGTGATCCGCCCCTTCCCGTTCTGCGCAAATTCCGGGATATAGCGAGCGACGGGATCGCTCAACCGAATCTTCCCGCGCTCGACCAGGATCATCACTGATGTCGCCGTCGCCACGACCTTCGTGAGCGAGGCGAGATCGAAGACGGTATCGCGCGTCATCGGGATGGGGGCGGGTTCCAGAGCGCGATGCCCGAACGCTCGCCAATAAACGATACGCCCTTGGCGCCCGACGAGAATGACCGCCCCGGGCAGCTCCCGACGCGCGATCGCCTCCCGCACGACCTCATCAATATGCCCGAGACGCTGACGCGACATCCCCACGACCTCCGGCGCGACCAGAGGGAGCGGCCCATCGCCCCGACGCGGCGGCACGGCCAGAACGGTTCCTGTGCTGCCGACGCTGAGAATCACGCAGAGTCCGAGAGCTCGAGTCCAGCGCATCATGCTCCTCCTCCTCAACGAGGGATGTGTCGAAGAGCCCGAAGGAGGGGAAAATACCGAACCTGACCGTTCGCGCGCAACGTGGTCCGGATTCCCGACAGCAGCCCTTCTTGCCGTTCTCCATACGGTTTGGTACCCTTCGTCCGATGAACGAAGCACCGGTGGTGGTCGAAGTCACGCGCGGCCGGCTTGTGGAATCGCGCCATCGCGCGATGATGGCCGCGTGTGATCCGCGTGGACGAGTGCGTTTGGGTCTCGGGAATGTGGGCGGTGTGACCTACCTCCGATCCGCGGCCAAGCCTATTCAAGCGCTGCCGATTGTCTCAAGCGGGGCCGCGCGCCACTTCGGGATCACCTTGAAGGAGTTGGCCCTCATCAGCGGCTCGCACAGTGGCGAGCCCATGCATGTGGAGGCCGTCGCGCAGCTCCTGCAGAAGATCGGCCTTTCCGAGACAGCGCTTCAGTGCGGTCATCATCCCCCACTCGACGCGGAGACAGCGCGCCGCTTGAGGCCGGAGGAGATAACCGCGCGGCACCATCCCTGCTCGGGCAAACACGCGGGGATGCTGGCTCTCGCCCGCTTCCTCGACGCCGATATAGAGGGATATCTCGATCCCGAGCATCCGGTTCAAGAGCAGATCCGGCAGACGCTCGCCCGTCTGGCCGATTGTCCTCCCTCGGCCATCGGCATCGGAGTGGATGGATGCGGAGCTCCGACATTCGCGCTTCCCTTGGAACGGATCGCCCTTGTCTACGCGCGATTGGCGAATCCGGAAGCGGTTGACGGAGAGGAACCGCTTCGCGCCGCGCTTTGTGACGTCACGCGCGCTCTGCGCGAGCATCCGGAGATGGTGGGAGGGACGCGCCGCTTGGATACAGACCTCATCCGCGCCAGCCAGGGACGAATCCTCTCGAAGGCGGGCGCCGAGGGGGTTCACGCGCTCGGTATCTCCCCGTGCGCGCGCTTCCCCGATGGTCTCGGCATCGCTCTCAAGATCGAGGACGGAGATGATCGGCGCGCTCGGGCTCCGGTGGTCCTCGAAATCCTGCGACAGCTCGAGTTGCTCGATCCCTCGACCCTTGATAAGCTATCTGCCTGTTACGTCCGGGAGGTGAAGAACCACCGAGGCGCGGTCGTGGGGATCATCCGACCGTGCTTTCGACTCGAGGCGATATGAACAGCGCGCTCCGGCGACTCTTCCCGATCACAGAGCGCTACATCTACATGAATCACGCGGCGGTCTCGCCCTTGCCCCGACCGACATGGGAAGCGATGATGCGTCAGGCCGAGCGCGTCATGCGGCATGGAACGGTGAAGTTCTCCGAGTGGTGGGAGGACGTGGAGCGGACGCGCCGCGCGGTGGCGCGCTTGGTGAATGCGCGCCCTGAGGAGATCGCCTTCCTGCGCAATACGTCCGACGGCCTCTCGGTCATCGCCAACGGTCTGCGATGGCAGGAGGGAGACAACGTCGTCACCGCCGGATGCGAATTCCCGGCCAACGTCTATCCCTGGATGCGCCTGCGCGCGCGAGGCGTTCACCTTCGCATGGCTCCCGAGCGCGACGGGCGCGTCGAGACAGACGATGTGCTCGCGCTCGTGGATTCTCGCACGCGCGTCGTCGCCGTCAGCTTCGTCCAGTTCGCCAGCGGATTCCGCATGGATCTGGAGCGCCTGGGCGAATTCTGTCGCAAACGCGACATTCTCTTCGTCGTGGACGCTATCCAGGGATTGGGCGCACTCGCGTTCGATGTCGAGCGCTTCCACGTGGACGCCTTCGCTGCTGATGGCCACAAGTGGCTGCTTGGCCCGGAAGGGGCGGCCATTCTGTATGTCTCCTCCCGCGTGGTGGAGCGCTTGGAACCCACGCTCGTCGGGTGGATGTCGGTTCGGAACTGGCGAGATTCGATCGTCGCAGAAGAGCTGACCTATGATCTCACCTATCGCGAGGGTGCGCTCCGCTTCGAGTCGGGCACCCTCAATGCGTGCGGCCTCTGTGGCTTGGGCGCTTCGGTGGAGCTGCTGCTGGAGGTCGGCATTCCGAAGATCGAGGCGCACATTGTGGCGCTCGGGCAGGAGGCCTGCGAGCGGCTGCAGGCGAAGGGATATCGCGTGATCAGCTCGCGGCGTCCCCAAGAGACTTCCGGCATCGTGTGCGTCACGCATCCGCGATATCCGGCTCGAGCGCTCGTGGAGCGGCTTCAGGAGCGGGGGATCATCGTCTCCGCGCGCCTGGGGCGATTGCGCATCTCTCCACATTTTTACAACACGTTCGAGGAGATCGCAGAAATCGTCGCTCATCTCCCATGAAGGGGAAACCTCACGGCGACTCTTCATTGGCGCGATCCGAAGGCGCGCGGGCGCGGAGCTGGGAGGATTTCTTCCGGCTCCTCAGCTACGTGCGCCCTTACGGAGGGACGTTGCTGCTGGCGCTCTTTTTGATGAACGCCGTCGCCCTCCTCGAAGGCGCGCTGCGCAGCCTGCTTGTCCCCATCTCCGACGGGCTCCTGGCCTCCGGCGGTGTGCTGGCCTCGGCCCCCCGCGCGAAAAACCTCGTGGACTTCCATCGCTACCTCCCGCTCGAGAGCGAGCAGGGCTGGTACTGGCTCGCGGCCCTCATGATCCTGATCACCCTCGCCAAAGGAGTGGCCGAATTCTCCTCCCATTACCTCATGGCGCGGATCGGCCAGCGCGCCGTCTTCGATCTCCGATGTGCGCTCTACGATCACCTGCTGCGGCAATCGGCGCCCTTCTTCTCCCGCTATCCCACGAACGTGCTCACGGCGCACTTGGTCAACGACGTCGAGAAGATCGAAATGGCCGTCTCGCGCACGCTCGCGGACGCCCTGCGCGAATCCTTCACGCTCATTGTCTTCCTCGTCATCGTCTTCAAGCTGAATTGGAAGCTGGCGCTTTTGGCGCTCGGGCTCGGACCGCTCGTCGTCCACGCGACGGTCTATTTCGGTCGCCACTTGCGGCGGACGGGGCGGCGCGTGCAGGAGGGCTACGAGCAGATTTTGAACGTCGCGCAGGAGACGCTCTCGGGCAATCTCGTGGTGAAGGCCTTCGGGACCGAAGCGGTGGAGTCCGAACGCTTTCGTCGCGCCGCGCATGCCGTCATGCGGGCCGTTCTGAAAGCGGCGCGCACGGCAGCCCTCTCGCCGCCGATCATCGAGCTGATGGGGATCATCGCCGCTTCCGGCTTCATCCTCTACGCCCAGCGGATCATCGCACGGCGCGAGATGACGCCGGGGGAATTTTTCGTCTTCCTCTTCTTCCTCTTCAGCCTCTACGACCCGGTGCGCAAGTTGAGCCGCATTCAGAATGCGATGCAACACGCTCTGGCGGCCTGCCGGCGCATCTTCACCTTGCTCGATACGCACACGGAGCTGGTGGATCGGCCGCACGCGATCGCGCTCGCGACGTTCCGCGACAAGATCGAGTTCCGCAACGTCTCGTTCCGGTATCCGGATGCCGAGGACTACATCCTGCGGAACGTGAACCTCACGATTCGCGCCGGCGAAATGGTCGCCATCGTGGGGATGAGCGGCGTCGGGAAGACGACGCTCGTGAAATTGCTGCCGCGCTTCTACGATGTCACCGAGGGGGCCATTCTCATTGACGGCGTGGACATCCGCGATCTGCGCGTGGAGTCGCTGCGGCGCCTGATCGCCGTCGTCACGCAAGATGTCATCCTCTTCAACGATACGATCCGTCACAACATCGCCTACGGGCGACCGCAGGCCACGCCGGAGGAGATCGAGCGCGCTGCGCGCGCGGCTCTGGCGCACGAGTTCATCCAAGAGCTCCCACGGCAGTACGAGACCGTGATCGGCGAGCGCGGGGTTCGCCTCTCCGGGGGCGAGCGCCAGCGGATTGCCATCGCCCGCGCCATCCTCAAGGATGCGCCCATCCTGATCCTCGACGAAGCGACCTCGGCCCTCGATGCCGAGTCCGAACACGGCGTTCAGCAAGCTCTGCTCAATCTCATGGCCGGACGGACGGTCATCGTCATTGCCCATCGGCTCTCGACCATCCGCCGCGCCGATCGCATTGTGGTCCTGGACGGAGGCACGGTCGTCGAAGAAGGGACGCACGCCGACCTGCTCCGCCAGGGAGGGGTCTACAGCCGCCTCTACGAGAGGCAATTCGCCGATCAAGCGTCCGAAGTTCTCTCCCGGTGAGGACGCCATGGTGCGCAGTATGACCGGATATGGGAGCGCGACCTACGACGGCGAGGAGTTCTCGCTGCGCGCCACCGTCTCCAGCGTGAACCATCGCTTTCTGGAGATCCACGTGCGCGTGCCCGATGTGCTCGGCGCGTGGGAGCCCGTCGCGCGACGGAAAATCCAAGAGCGCTTCGAGCGCGGGCGTATCGTCTTCGCGCTCGATTTCATTCCCACGACGATGGCGCTGCTCACGTACGAGCTGAATCGCCCGCTGGTGATGGCGTACATCATGGCGTGGCGCCACCTCCGGGAGGACTTCGGCGTTCCGGGAGAGCTGGACGTGAACACGCTCCTTCTGGTGCGCGATCTGGTGCATCCGCGCCCGCTTCCGGAGCTTCCGCCTCAGCTCGCGGAGAAGCTCGAGGACGTCACCGAAGGGGCTCTGCGCGCGCTCGCGGAGATGCGAGCGACCGAAGGCGCGCACCTCCGACAGGATCTCCTTCAGCGGCTGGCGACCATCGCCGAGCATCTCCCCGCGATCGAGAGAGAAGCGGCAGCGCTTCCGCACGCCTATCGGCAACGCCTTCTGGAGCGCGCCGCGGAATGGTCCCGCGAGCTCCCTGTGGATCCGACGCGCCTGGCCCAAGAGATCCTCTATTTCGCGAATCGCGCCGACATCAGCGAAGAGCTCACGCGGCTGCGCAGCCATCTCGCCCAATGTCACGAGCTTCTGGATACAGAGGGCGCCGTCGGTAAGCGCCTCGACTTCCTCTTCCAGGAGATGCAGCGCGAGATCAATACGATCTTGGCGAAAGCGGGAACCGTTGCTCTCGCCACGGGAGCGCTCGCCATTAAGGCGGAGATCGAGCGCCTCCGCGAACAGGTGCAAAATGTCGAGTAAGCGCGGACTGCTCTTCATCGTCTCCGGCCCATCGGGGGCGGGGAAATCTACGCTCGTCAATCGCGTGCTCGCGCGCGTACCGGGCCTCGTCTACTCCATCTCCTATACGACGCGACCGCAGCGCCCGACGGAGGTCGAAGGGCGAGATTACCACTTCATCTCGCGCCGCGAGTTCGAACGCCTGCGCGAGACCGGGGAGTTGATCGAATGGGCGGAGGTCTATGGGCACCTCTATGGACGCTCGCAGGCGGCGCTCCGGCGCGAGCTGGAGGCCGGACGCGACGTGATCGTGAGCATTGATGTGCAAGGGGCGGCCACCCTCCGACGTCTCCCCTTGGACTCGGTGAGCATCTTCATCCTCCCACCCTCCTTCGAAGTCCTGGCCGAACGCTTGCGCGCTCGAGAACGGGATCTCTCCGGGAACGTCGAACGTCGCCTCGCCATCGCTTGCGAGGAGGTCCGGCAGTATCGCGACTTCGATTACGTCATCATCAATGACCGACTCGATGACGCGCTCGCCCTTTTGGAGGCGATCATCCTCGCCGAACGCCACCGCCGATCCCGTCGGGAGGAGGACATTCGAGAAATCCTGCGAACGTTTCCGCCGAGCACCGAATCCCGAGACGGCGTGGAGTCACCATGAGAGACCGTCCGTTCCACATCGTTCTGGGTGTCACCGGAGGGATCGCGGCATACAAGGCGCCGGAGATCCTGCGGCAGCTTCAGCAGCACGGTGCGGAGGTGCGCGTCGTGCTGACCCGCACGGCGACCCGCTTCATCGGGCGGGTGACGCTGGAAGCTCTCTCGCGCCATCCGGTCGTCGTCGAGATGTTCGAGCCGGGCCTGAACGTTGCCATCCGACATGTGGAGATGGCTCAGTGGGCTGATCTGCTCCTGGTCGCACCGGCGACGGCGCACACGCTGGCTCGCTTTGCGCAGGGACTGGCCGACGATTTCCTCGCGACACTCTATCTCTCCGTGCGCTGTCCCGTACTCGTCGCTCCGGCTATGGATGCCGAGATGTGGGAGCATGCGGCGACGCAAGAGAACCTCGCTCGATTGCACGAGCGGGGCGTCGCCCTGATCCCTCCCGAACGGGGATATCTCGCTTCGGGTCGTGAGGGCGAAGGCCGCTTGGCCGAACCGGAACAGATCGTCGCCCGCGCCCTCGTGATCTTAGCCGCCCGTCCTTACGCCCGCGATTTGGAAGGCGAGCATGTGCTCATCACGGCCGGCCCCACGTGCGAGGACCTTGATCCGATTCGCTATCTGACCAACCGCTCGACGGGAAAGATGGGCTATGCGCTCGCGCATGCGGCTCTGGCGCGCGGGGCCGAAGTGACGCTCATCAGCGGCCCGACGACGCTCCGGCCTCCCCCGGATGCGCAGACGATCTTCGTGCGCCGCGCCGAGGAGATGTATCGCGCCGTCCTCGCGCACCTGGAGGCGGCGACGGTCGTCATCAAAGCGGCCGCTGTCGCCGATTATCGCCCCGCGATCTTCTCCCCGGAGAAGCTCAAGAAAACCGACGCCGACCTCACCCTCGCTCTCCACCGCACGCCGGACATCCTGGCCGAGGTAGGGCGCCGGAAAGGCACGCGCGTGCTCGTCGGATTCGCGGCCGAGACCGAATCCCATCTCGAACACGGGCGAGAGAAGCTCATCAGGAAGAATCTCGACCTCATCCTCATCAACGATGCGGCGAGCGCTGAGACGGGATTCGCCGCCGACGAGAACGCCGGCTTCCTCGTGGATCGCGAGGGCAACGTCACCGAACTGCCGCGGATGTCGAAGTACGAGATGGCCATGCGCATCCTCGACCGCGTGCGCGATGTGCTCGCCCGACGTCGCTCGGAGGACCCCACAGGGGATCCCCGTTCTTCGGAGGGAGAGGGATGAATCGCCGCCCCCTTCCTCCCGGAATGTGCGAGAGGAACACGGATGAGCACCACCTCGGAAGAGCTTCGAACGCGCTTGATCGAGGTGATTCGAGATGTGCGGGAGCAGCTCCGGTATCTCGAAGCCCTGGGAGTGACTCACCTGGAGGACGTCTCGCATGATCCGGCAGCGATCACGGTGACGGAGCTTCTGATGTCGGTTCTCGAATCACCCGAAGAGATCTCGCCCTCTCCGGAGACGACCCCGGAGGGGGCGCACTCGGAGGGAGAGTCTATGACGAGCACGAAACGCTCAGCGCCCTCGGCGAGTGCTTCGCCTGAGCGCGCCTCCGAACAACCGGCGCTCTTTGGTGATCTCCCGCTGTTTCAGGAGGCGCCGACGACCGAAGATCGCACACTGGAGGAGATTCGCGCCGACGTGGGCGACTGTACGCGGTGCAAGCTACACCGCTCGCGCTCGACGATCGTCTTCGGCGAGGGAGACCCGCACGCGCGGATCATGTTCGTCGGCGAAGGCCCAGGGGCCGAAGAAGATGCGCAGGGACGTCCGTTCGTCGGTCGGGCGGGACAACTCCTGAACCGCATGATCGAGGCCATGGGATTCCGACGCGAAGAGGTCTACATCACCAATGTCATCATGTGCCGCCCGCCGAACAATCGCACGCCGGAACCCGATGAGATCGCGACGTGCGAACCCTTCCTCTTCCGCAAGATTCGCGTAATTCGGCCTGATGTCGTCGTCGCCCTTGGCGCGATCGCGGCCCAATCGCTCTTGGGGACGAAAGCGCCGATCAGTCAGATCCGCGGCCGATTCTTCGACGCGCACGGAACCAAGATCCTGCCGACCTTTCATCCTGCCTTCTTGCTGCGCGCCCCGGAGCGAAAGCGCGAGGCCTGGGAGGATCTGCGGAAGGTGCGGGATTACATCCGGAGTCTCTCACAGGCGGAGAGGCCGGCGCGCTGATCTCCTCGCGGATCTTCATGGGATCTCTCGGATCGCAGGGGGCTTCCCAAGCGCGCCCGGTTCACCGCGTGGCTGCTTCGATCTCCCGTACGAGATCGAGCGCCGTCCACTCGTTGCCGCGAAAGATCGCCTGCACCTTCCCATCGGGGCGAATGACAGCCGTCACGAGATTGTGGGTAATCGTCCCTCCTTCAGTCCAAAACGAGAGGCCGAAGCTCGCGCCAAATCGCGCCATCTCAATCGCCGGACTCGTGGCGAACGTCCAATGGCGAAAGTCGGCATTCCATCGCTCGCCATAGGCCTTGAGCACGGCCGGCGTATCGTACTCGGGGTCGAAACTGAGGGTGAGGAATCGCACGCGGTCGCTCTGAAACCACTCGGCCCGCCGCTTCCGCAAGGCCTCTTGCGCTTCCACAAACCGGCGGCTCATCAAGGGACAGAAATTGGGAAAGGGACAGCGGGTGAAGATGAAGGTGAGAGCGATTGTCTTCCCGCGCCATTCGCTCAGGCGAAACGTGCGCCCCTCCTGATCGGTCAGCGCGATGTCGGGAACATCGTCGCCCGGATTCATCACATATTCGATAGGCAAGGCCTTGGAGCGATCCCACGAGGGCGGCTCGCCTTTCTTCACCACTCGCAGGCGCGCGATCCATCCCTCCCTCTCGGTGACGCGGAGTTCCCCTTCGACCTCGTCCCCCGGCTCGACGCCGTCGAGCACGCGCGGGTCTTTGACAGGAAAGGGCATGGTCATCGCCGACATATAGCCGGGGATCTCCTCGTGAGCCAGCGTCACCGATTGCCGATTGGCGGCCACGGCAACGACGCGCCCCCGAATCGCATACGTGCGCTCCGAGGTGCGCTCCCGACATCCGAAGAGGGAAAGCCCTAGAAGGAGCAGGATGGCGCCTCCATACTGTACCCGCTTCATAGGACGAGGAAGTGTATACTCTCCCCGTCGCGCGTGCAAGCCACGCCGCTGTCCCCCTTGCCCGATATCGGCATCCTCAGTACAATGCCTCATCACGCACTCTCGCGGGGAAAAGAGATGTCCGGAAAGGCGCCGACATCGCGATCCGTCCTCGTGATGCTCATCCTGGCTGTCTCGTTTGTCCTCGTCCCCTTCTTGACGTGGTATCTGACCTGGTTCGGACGTCCGCTCACGGATCGCCAAATTGAGCGCTATCTCAATGATGAGGAGAAGCCGCGCCACGCCCAGCATGCGCTCTCACAGATCGCTGATCGGATCATCCGAGGCGATCCCTCGGTCCGACGATGGTATCCGAAGATCGTGAGTTTGGCCGACCATCCACGCCCGGAGATTCGGACGATGGTCGCGTGGGTGATGGGTCAGGATAATCGAGCCGAGGAGTTTCACCGCGCCCTTCAGCGCCTGTTGAGCGATACCGCCCCTATGGTCCGGCGGAATGCTGCGCTCGCTCTGGTGCGCTTCGGCGACGAGAGCGGACGTTCGGAGATCCTCGGCATGCTCCGCTCGATCCCGCTGCGCGCCCCTAAGGAGGGAGTCATCACAGTGGGCGTCTCCGTCGGAGACGGGGTGCGAGCGGAGACATCTGTGGCGCGCATTCGCTGCGCGGATGGAAGCGAGGCGGACGTGCGCGCCCCCTGGCCGGGGCGCATCGAACGCGTGCTGGTCACCGGTGGCCAACATGTGCGCGCCGGAGAGGAGATCCTCTGGCTCGCGCCCGAGAACGAGCAGGTTTACGAAGCGTTGCGCGCGCTCTATCTCATCGGACGAGAAGAAGACCTCCCCGATGTCGAGCGCTATGCCCACGCGGGTCCGGAATGGCCCGAAGCTGTCCGCGAACAAGCTCGCCGCACGGCTCACGCCATCCGACACCGCACGAGCTCTCGCACTCTGTGACGCCTCCGTGACACTCAGCCGGGCGCGCTCCGAAGATGTCGCCCACGACGAGTGACACAAGGAGCGCGCATGAGAGACACCCCCCCTTGAAGAGGTGAGAATTTCTTCTCACTTGACATCCCTGTGGAAAGCGACATATATTCTCGCTTCCTTGACAAGGAAGCCACGTGCTTGGGGAGGATGATCTATGCGCCGCATGACACGACGAGCTTTCTTAGCTTCCCTGGGGGTATCGGCATCGCTCGGGTACCCGAGTCCCTTCCGCCGATGGCGCGGGAGCGAGACTCTCTCCCTCCCTCTCGCCTTCGGCTCGGATTTGGGGCGCGAGCCCGTGCCTCAGGTGACACCGCTTTCGCCCCCGTTTCGCCTGTCGGAGAGCTGGTATCGCCAAACGGTGAAGCGACTCCAAGATCGGCTGGCCGAACGCGGGCTCGATGGCATCATCCTGAAAGATCGCTGGAACATCATCTACGTCTCCGGCCTCTTTCACACGACGACGGAGCGACCGTTTTGGCTTTTCGTCCCGACGCGCGGAGAGCCGATCTTCTTCTATCCGGGACTCGACAAAGATCTCGTCAACACGTGGTGGATCAAGGAAGGAGAATGGTACTTCGACTACCCCCATGCCGGACCGTTCAATACGCTCGCCTATAAAGCCGGCCCCAAGGCTGATCTCTTGCAATGGATGCTCAAGGGGCTGGCGCGGCGTGGGTTCGGGCGCGCGCGTCTCGGCATCGAGGAGGAAGTAGGGCCGACGACAATGAAGCGGATGCAGGACGCCTTGCCCGAAGCGCGATTCGAGGTGGCCGGGGATCTACTCCTCCGCATGCGGATGATCAAGACGCCTGAAGAGATCGAGCTGACGCGCAAGGCGATCGCCTTGCATGATCGGATGCTCGCCTTCGCGCGCGACTACATCCTCCAGCGCGGGACGGACGCGACCGACTTCGAAGTGCGCCACCGAACCGAGGAATTCGCCACGCACGAGTTGATGAAGCTCATGCAGCCCACCGGACGTCCCCATCAGGCTGTCGGTGTGAGCCTGCGCTTCGGATGCCGCGCAGGTGTGGCGACAGCCTATCCCCATCCGAACCAGTTCTTCTATGCGCGGATTCGACGCGGCGATGCCGTTCAGATCGCCGCCGTCATCACCATCGGAGGCTATGGAGGCGAAGGCTACCGCGCCCTGCATATCGAGCCGATGACGGATCACCATCGGAAGCTGTGGGACGTGCACACGGAGATGGTCCTCAAACAACAGGAGCTCAGCAAAGCGGGTGTCCGATGTCAAGAGGTCGCGGAGAAGGTCTTGGAGATCGCCGTTCGCGCGAGACTCGAACGATATGTCTACCACCGACCGGCTCACGGACAAGGGATGGAGGGACACCAAGCCCCGTACATCGCTCCGGGCGATGACACGATCCTCGAAGAAGGTATGATGTTCAGCAACGAGCCGGGACTTTATGATCCCGAGAACGGCTTCGGCTACAACCACTCGAATTGCGTGTTGGTGACTCGAGAGCGCGGTGTGGCGTTGAACCAGACGCCGCTCACGCGCGAGTGGTGCTGGTTGAAGCTCTGACAAGCGAGTTCGGATTCATATCGAGATGAGGGAGGTGACGGATGCGACTTCCGAAAGAGAATTCGCGGATCGTTCTCGCGCTCACCGTCCTCCTGGGATTCACCCTCTCCGTCTGGCCGCAAACGTCGCCGCAGGAGCGGCGCAGCATTCCACCGGCTCCGGATCGGCGGCCCGATGAGGGCGAGGGACCTTTCGCACGTCTGATCATCCGCGGGGCCACGCTCATTGACGGCACAGGCGCGCCGCCCATCGGCCCTGTGGATATCGTCATTGAGGGGAACCGCATCCGGGAGATCCGAAGCGTCGGATATCCGAGGGTGCCGATTCGCGAAGCGGGCCGACCCCAGGGCGCGACGCGTGAGATTGACGCACAGGGCATGTACGTGCTGCCCGGATTCGTGGACCTGCACGGGCATATCGGGGGCGCCGCGCAGGGCACGCCGGCCGAGTACGTCTATAAGCTCTGGATGGCGCACGGAATCACCACCGTTCGCGATCCGGGCTCGGGCAATGGCGTGGACTGGACGCTGCGCGAGCGCGAGCGCAGCGCCAAAAACGAAATCGTCGCTCCGCGCATCTTCGTCTACGTCCGCCCCGGAATGGGCTGGGATCGCGGCCCGATCACCACGCCGGAGCTGGCGCGCGAATACGTGCGCTGGGCCGCCGCCAAGGGCGTGGATGGGTTCAAGCTCACCGCCTACGACCCGGAGATCATGGCCGCCCTCATAGACGAGGCCAAGAAGCACGGATTGGGAACAGCAGCTCATCTGGCGCAGACGGGCGTCGCGCGAATGAATGCCCTGGATGCCGCACGGCTGGGACTGACGACGCTGGAACACTGGTATGGCCTGCCGGAAGCGCTTCTGGCCGATCGCACGGTTCAGGACTTCCCCCCAGACTACAACTACAACGATGAGCAGCATCGCTTCGGACAAGCCGGGCGCCTGTGGAAACAAGCCGCACCTCCGGGAAGCCCGAAGTGGAACGCCGTCATCGAAGAGATGATCCGCCTGGGACTCGTGCTCGACCCCACCTTGAGCATCTATGAGGCAAGCCGCGACCTCATGCGGGCGATGCGCGCCGAATGGCACGACACCTACACGCTGCCCTCGCTCTGGGAGTTCTATCAACCGAATCGCGAAGCTCACGGCTCTTTCTTCTTCTACTGGACGACCCAAGACGAAATCGAGTGGAAGAACAATTATCGCCTGTGGATGGCCTTCGTGAACGAATACAAGAATCGCGGAGGACGCGTCACGACCGGATCCGATTCAGGATTCATCTTCAAGCTCTACGGCTTCGACTACATCCGCGAGCTGGAGATGCTGCAGGAAGCAGGCTTTCATCCGCTGGAAGTCATCCGCTCGGCCACACTCTGGGGGGCGGAAGCACTCTTCAAGCCCAAAGGGAAGCCGATCGAATTCGGAATCATCCGCCCGGGCATGCTCGCCGATCTGATCATCGTCCCGGAGAACCCGCTCCAGAACTTGAAAGTTCTCTATGGCACGGGCGCTCTCCGGCTCAACGATGACACGCGTCGGGTCGAACGCGTCGGTGGCGTGAAGTACACGATCAAGGATGGGATCATCTACGATGCGAAGAAACTCCTGGCCGATGTCGCCCGCATGGTCGCCGACGCCAAGCGGCATCAGGTGCCACAGGCCAACGCCACATCGAAGTGAGGCGCGTACGGAAGGGCGGCGGCCATGGAGAGAGGAGATCTCCACGCCTTTTGAGAGGGCGTGGGCGCTCTCATGCTCATGTTCCCGCAAACAAGCGGGAGATTTCTGAAAGAAAAGGAGGAGGAAGATGATGATACGTGGGTGTCGTCCCATGCGAATCTTCAGACCGAGGTTCCCGACAGCTCTGTTGGCGGTCCTCTGCCTCGGAATCCCCATGGGGGGACTCGCTCAAGTCCAGGTTGGCTCCATCGCGGGAACTGTCAGAGACGCCCGCGGAGCCGTCCTTCCTGGCGTCACGGTCACCGTGAGCGGACCGGCGCTCATCGGAGGCCCCCGCACGGTGACCACGGACGAAAACGGTTACTACAAGTTCTTCGACTTGAAGCCCGGAACCTATACGCTGCGCTTCGAGCATCCGGGCTTTAAGACCCACGTCCGAGAGGGCATTGTCATCACATCGGCTTTCCAGGCAACGGTCAACGTCCAGATGGATGTGGGAGAGGTCGTCGAAGTTATCACCGTCAGCGGAGAATCTCCTGCCATTGACACGAGCAACGTGGTGACGCAAACGGTGATCACTCAAGACGTCCTGGAACGCATCCCCAATCCGCGCGATCCGTGGGTGCTCGCCCGCATGGTGCCCGGCGTCGCCTCCGGCCGATTCGACGTGGGCGGAACAGAGGGAATGCAGCAGTACGCGCTGACGATTCATGGCTCGCGGGACAGCGATAAGAAATTCGCCATTGACGGATTGGAGATCAACTGGCCCGGAAGCACCGGAGGCGCGACGGCGATCTACTACGACGCCGGCATGTTCAAAGAGGTCAACTATCAGGTCGGCGCCTTGCCCGCGGAGATCTCTCAGGGAGGCGTCTACATGAACATGGTGACCAAAGACGGCGGCAACGAGATCCACGGCTCCATCCTCTTCTTCGGAGCGACCGACGCCATGCAGGCCAACAACGTGAGCCCCGAGCTGAGGGAGAAGCTGCTGGCGCGCGTGCCCGCGCGACTCCGGCAGCGTCCGGATGTGAAAGCGGGAAACCCCATTAAGAATGTCTACGACCTCAACGGCAACGTCGGCGGTCCGTTCATCAAAGACAAGCTGTGGTGGTTCGTCTCCTTGCGCCAGTGGGGAGTGGATCAGCTCGTCTCCGGCGCCTTCAATCCCGACGAGACACAGGCCATTGACGACAACCGCATTCGCAATGCGTCGGCGAAGGTGACGTGGCAGGTGAACCCGCAGCACCGACTCTCGTTCATGTACAACCGCAACGAGAAGAATCGCTTCCACCGCCGGGATACACCGCCTTTCTTCATCGAGGACAAAGCCTCCTGGCTTCAGGATCAGCCCGGCTACAGCGCGCACATCAAGTGGACCTACACCCCCTCCGCGAAATGGGTCATTGACTCCGGGGTCGCCGGAATGCACATCGTCTTCCCGCTGCGATATCAGAAGGACGTGCGCCCCACCGACATCATGAAGGAGGATATCACGCTCTCGACGCGCAGCAATGCCGCGCTCTACAACTACGTGAACCCCAACTATCGGATCTCCGTGGACTCCGCCGCTTCGTACGTGACCACCGGACTGGGCGGAGCGCATAGCTTCAAGTTCGGGATTCAGTTCATGCGCAGCCTCTTCCGCCAGATCTACACGATGAACGGCGATCACGGCTTGATTTTCGACAATGGGCGTCCGGCGTTCGTGCGTGTCTACAATACGCCCATCGAGCAAGCGAACTATCTCCACCAGTTCGCCTGGTTCGTGCAAGATGCCTGGACCATTCGCGGGCGACTCACGCTGAACCTCGGCCTGCGATACGAATACGCGCTCGGCGTCATCCCTCCGCAACGTTCGGCCGCTGGGACGTTCGTAGGCGAGCGAAACTTCCCGGAGATCCGGAACGTCCCGAATTTCAAAGACGTCGCTCCCCGGTTCGGACTCTCTTGGGACATCTTGGGAACGGGCCGAACGGTCCTCAAGGCGAGCGCCAGCCGGTATCTGCAGAATGTCGGCATGGCGTACCCGGTGAGCGTGAATCCCCTGGGATTGAGCGTCGAAACCCGCAGTTGGACGGATCGCAACGGGGACGGTCTGGCCCAACGGGATGAGATTGGCCCCGGTCCGGGATTTGTCGGCGGATTGACGACGCGTATGGATCCGAACCTGGAACGGCCGTACTCGTGGGAGTACTCGCTCGGCATCCAACAGCAAATCTATCGCGATCTGGTCGTCTCGGTCATCGCCTGGCATCGCGACAACCGACGACAAGTCGGACGGGCGAACATGGCCGTCCCGCCTTCGGCGTATATCCCGGTGCGCCTCACGCTGCCTACCAATCTGCCCGCACCTTTCGCCGGACAGACGATCACCGTCTACAACCAAGATCCGGCAACGCGAGGCCGCGTGGATTTCTTGCTCACGAACTTCAAAGAGCTGGATAGCGAATACAACGGCGTGGACATCACGTTCACCAAGCGGATGTCTGACCGATGGCAGCTCCTGGGCGGTCTGACCATCGGACGGGAGCGCGGCGCCTTCCGAGGAGACCTCGTCTATGGCTTCGACGATCTGAACAATCCCAACTTCAACATCAACCGCAAGGGCATCGTGGGCAACGATTCCCCGTATATCTTCAAGCTCGCCGGGACGTATCAGCTCCCCTGGGGCTTCGAGATCAGCGGCAACTTCCAGCACTTCACCGGCTATCCTCTGCGCCGCATCTTCACCGTGACCACGGCGCACATCCCGAATCTGACGCAGGTGAGCCAAGCGATCGATCTGGTGGAGCGCGGAACGGTGCGGTTGCCGAATGTCAATCTCCTTGACCTGCGCATCTCACGCATCTTCGCTATCGGCGAGAACTGGCGGATCGAACCGGCGCTCGACATCTTCAACGTGGGGAATGTAGCCACGACGACAGCGGAGATCGAAGCTGTGGGCGTAGCGCTCGGGCAACCGACAGTGATCGTCGCCCCTCGCCTCTTCAAGCTGGGGGTGAAGGTCAACTTCTGACCGCGCGAATATGCCGGCACAAGGGGCTGATCGCCTCATCGGGGATCAGCCCCGCGCCTTCTTCACAACACCCCGGCATGCGCTCGCGCGCTGCGACCTATGGCTACCGCGCGCTCGCGATCTGGAACCGACCGATGAGGATCTCCCGACGGTTTGTGGAAGGAGTCGCAGAAACGCCGACCTGCCCGAATCCATAGAAGAACCCATCGGCGCCTCTCACCATGGGAGAGAGACGGCCCGTCGTCTCCACCTCACAACGCGTTCCTCGCTCGCTCACTAAAAGGAGAGATGTGCGGCGAGACATCGGATCCACCCGATTGATGGCGATGGCATCATCGGTCGGGAAGACAGCATGAATGTGACCGAATCCCCACGGCACTTTCAGCCAGCGCTGCCTCCACGGCATGAGCGTCTCAACTTCTCCCTTCGCCTCGACAAGCAGAAGCCGTCCGGCTCCGTCCGAGAGCACATGCGTCTCCCCCAGTTCGCCAACAGATTCCTCATCGAGAACGCGCTCTGCGAGCTTCTCGCCATCGAGGGAGAAAATGTACAGGAGCCCTATCTCCTTAGCCTTCTTGTCCTTAGTCTCCGTCTTCTTGCCCCACCAGCCCCACCAGTTCCGAACCGTGCCGATGATGCCAAGAGATGGTGCCATCATGCCAAGATTCGACCCGATCACGAGGAGTCGAGGATTCTCCAACGCGTCGAGCATCACGGTGCGCTGTAGCTCTCCCGACGTCCCGAAGAGGAGAAGAGCCCCCTGCCACCTCCCTGCATACCATTGAGCCGTCGCGTAGATTCGACCCTGCGCGTAAACGAGCGACATGAGCTGCACCCACTGCGCTCCATCTGCGATGACGGCAGGTTTTTCAAAGACCCGCACCATCTGCCCGTTCGCATCGTAACTGACAATCTGCGGCGGAGAAGAGACGACGCGCCCTCCGCTCTCCCTCTGCCAAGAGGAGAATCCCACATACATCGTCCCGCGTTCGTCCACCGCCAGATGAAGAGGCCCGACTCCCGCTTCGATAGAGACGGGCAGCGACAGACGATGCATCGAGACAAGCTCCACGCGGCACCCCTGCCCAGCGCCAGGAAGCGCAGCCGTCATGACAAGACCAAACGCGAGAATGGCCAAAGGAACTTTCCTCATCGTTCACCACCTCCATCCACATTTGGAATCGAAACAGCCGCTCATTCGGATGAAACAGACCTCATACGATCCCTTCGAATCCGGTGGAGATTGACAAACACCGGAACCACCATACCAACTGACTCCATTTTCGCCACGCACAATGTCGAAATCGAAACAGACACTGCAGCCCCCTTCAGAGTTACAACAGAGGAAAGATTGACCAACGCACTTAAACTCACAGGAAAACTGTTGCGCATGATTCGGCCCTGCTGCAATGGCAGCCCGTGATCGTGCCGCCGGAGACGGAAACGATCCAGCAACGAGCAAAAGAACGATCCCCAAAGCCCTTCGGGCTACCCTAGACGAAGGAGCCCGCCGTGCGGAGTGAGCTGTCCAAACACCATCGAGAACCGGTTTGAGCTGAATGAACTTTCGAGCCGTCCTCATAGGTTCTTCCCTCCTTTGTGGCATTTCTTACTTCGACGGCCCGAAGTATATTGTCTGTCTGTCTGTCAAGTCCCCTGCTTCACCCGAAATTGCCGATTGGGATGGCATCCCCTCCATTCGGCTTCCTGCCATCTTCGATGAACTGACCGCGCCCCCGCCACCTTCCAGAGCTGCAAAACGGTGTCGACAAAACGCCGAGGATGCGCCCAAAGACACCGGAACCCGCAGGGCAGTTCGAGGAATAGGGTACCGCCGCATGTCTTCTTATCTGATCTTTAGCATGGTGACGACACGGACAGCTTGACCGTTGACGAAAAACGGCTCGAACTCCCACTGCCGCAATTGCTCCTCCGCCTGCGGATCGCGCTCCCCGTTGTCAGTGAAAACAAGGGCCCGCACGACCCGACCTGTCTCATCGATCCCTAGAACCGCTTGTTTTGCTTGCCCTGCGTTGATCCCCAGTTCCACGCGTCTACGCACCTTCAACCGATGGAAAGGCACGGCGTATTCTCCCGGACTCGCAAGCGGTACAGCCTCCTCCGTCTCTTTTATGCGAACCGCTGCTCGCCATACTGTCCCCGCAACGTTCCTCGGTCCCACTCCCAACTGGCCTTCTGAGAACAAAAGCGGCGCACTCACCACAGTATTGATGATGGAGCGACCATTGACCACCAGATGCACGCGAACCCCCTCGGGTACAGAAAGATCTAGAAAAACCACACCCTGCAGTGAGCTTGGGCGTCTCACGACCACATCCGCGCCATGAACGTGGAGCAGATCTTCTGGCAACGGACCATACCCTCCCGCGAGGGGGAACAAAGGAAATGAGGACAATGGCAGTCTCTGGTTTGCCTTCAACGGCATGCCATAGAAAACTCCTCCGACGATTCGCACCTCTCTCTCCTGACCCTTTCTCTCCTGATTCCGAATGACGATCAAATCATCTTCAGCCAGGCCCTCGCATAGGACACGGATAGCTCCACGAGCGTCAACCTTAAAGCTCCGGGACAACAGTCGCGCGCTCGAGCCAAAAGGCTTATCCCTCACCTCCTGAGCCAACGCCAAATGCAAGGGACCAACGAGAGTGAGTGCCAAAGCCCTCACCATGCTTTGGAAGATGCATCTCTTTAGATTCCCTGGACTCCATCGCATAACTCACTCCTCCACACAGTTCAGGATAATTTTATCACGACAAGATGCAAGTGGCTCACAGGCATATTGGTCCAAGGCAAGTTCCATCAAAATGTACCGATAACCCTCCATTTTCATAGAAGCAGATCTCTCCCCAGCACGGTATGGCACAAAAGACGGGACCGAGAATTGAGCCACAATATGCCGTATAGCTGAATTGAAAGCAATCGCCCGAGAAAGTTATCTCCACCGTCCATGATGGCACTTCGCAGATTATTTCTTGTCTCCCAGTAGAGAGTATGCAGCCCGCGACCTTGCCGAAGGAGTCCGGGGAGAGAGCCCGACTGGCAGGAGTCCACACCGCGGATTGAGCCACCAGGATAACCCCAAGAGCCGTCTTTGGCCCAATGACCCTTCGAGCCGTCCTCACAGGTTCTTCCCTCCTTTGTGGTATTTCTTACTTCGACGGCCCAAATTATACTGTCTGTCTGTCTGTCAAGAGCTTTTCTTCACTCGAAGGGCTCGCCGATGGGGGCAGCCCCCTCTGCGCCCACGATGAACGGCTCGTGCAATCTCCTGCCACATTCCCAGCGAACATGTGATAGCGGCACAGAACGACCTCCAGACAGAGTTACCCATGCTTCCCAACTCCACTTCACGGGAAGGCCGCCCCTTTGCCTCCGCCTGTAGGAAGACCTCGATCCGAGTGTGGGCCCGCGCCAGGATCACCGGAGTTCATGCCTGATCCGTGTCAGAGGAGCACGTGCCAAAGAACCGCCGCCACCACGCCTCCTACAAGGCTGCCGAAGAATACTCGAAGGAGCCGAAGTTCTCGCCCCGCAGCGCGCGCAAATGCCCTATCCAGAGGATAGAGCGTAATTCCAAGGACGAACACGCCAACGCCAAAGGCATAAGCCTCTGGAACAAAGCGCCCCAGCACCTTTATGGTGATCGCCGCCAGGAAGCCACTGATCGGTATGTTCATCACATACTTTTTAGGAACACCAAGCCGCCACATGTTCACCCTCCCAAGCCTCGTACGCTAAATATGCTGTCCCGATACATCATATCACAGCCCGTTGGCTACCATTCGAACCATCTCAAAGAACAGCGCTGGGGGACATTGCTCAGATTTCGTGATGTTTGCCCTGATCAGTGTGCCGGTTATCCCGGAGCTGGATCATTACGGTAGCTAAGAGGCGGGTTGTGGCTGTTTCGCTTTCCAACCAGGCTTTACACTGAGCAAGCAGGTTATCGGCAAAATCTCAAAGGCAGCCCCCTCCTTCGTTCCGCCACTTAATCGGGAAACAGGTAGAAAAGGACAGCAGCACCCCCAGCTCCGAGAACAGCTCCCAGAAAATACCTGGCGAATTTGAGCTGTCTTCCCGCCGCACGCGCAAATGCTGCGTTCAACGGATAAAGGGTCGCAAACAGTAAGAGAAACCCAGCGCCATAGGCAAACCATTCTGGGCCCACGCGCTCGAGCAGGGCCTTAGTAATCGCGCCTATTAAACCGCTAATCGGTATGTTGAGCAAGTATATCTTTCGGACACATAGGCGCATAAACATCCCCTCCTTCCGGTGCGGTGCCACTTTGCTCCTTTGAATCGTGGCTTTGCAGCCCAGCGGAGAACATCGTAAGCCACCGTAGCCGCAAAGTAGTAACTTTTGACGCTAACGCAGAAGTTCATTGAGAGTAAGTTCATTGAGAGTACAACTCATAGTTGCCCCAATACGCATACCGATTACCGATAGTGGCGATTGAAAGCGCGCTATGAACGCAAGGCCGACCCCCATCTGGCTCTCCTGTGCATCGGCTGTGCCTTGATATGCTGGAAGTTCATCCAGACTATGGTCTCGCGAGGTGCTCTTTTAATAAGCCACGCAGGATCCAAAGACAGGCACCGAACGAAAAAGAGAAACCCGTGACCAAAGAGATCGAGAGGGCCTGCAGCTCTTTCATAAGGCGCTGATTCGGAGGTAGGCCTGCCTCTGAAAGCTTCTTAAAACGTCTGTGCATCCTATAATACACACTCCAAGTGAGCGGGTATAAGATCAATATGCTCAACACCAAGACTGCCCTTCGTAAAAGGAGGGAATAATAATCCACGATGACTTGGACCACGAGTGCGTATTGGAGGAGAAAGAGCGCCGTTATTAACCAGAACATCACAATCGGATAATCAGGCCCAAAATTGTACCGCTCCCATTTTCGCTCAGCCCAAAGCGACAACCTTCTCATACCGCTTCACTCCTTGTTGGTGGACTCAAGGTACAAAAGGTCGAATTTACACATCACAAAAGCCCACGAGATCAAGAAATGCCGCAAAAAGCAATAACGCCAGTGCAGCGGCGCAACACGCCGTGCACCCCAATAATTCACATCCAATCTGCCAAAGCAGAGCAAGAAAGACAAGGGCGTCACAAATGAACTCTGCTGCGTCTTCCTGCAGCACACGAACGTAACGCGCCTTCACCCATGAATTCTGCTGTTCCATGCTGTCCGCCCACCGGTTTAGACTCTTTATTAACCGGTTGGCGAAACCTTGAATGCCCACCCCTTCCAGTTCCGATATCACCCTGACTTTCCTTGCGGGTGACAAGGACAACATTTCTCGGATCCTCGTTGGTGGAAGCGAAACTCCGAAAGCCGAAAGGTCCTTCGAAATGCGGCGGAGTTGGTCTTCCCGAGGCACGAAATTCAAAATCTCTTGGCGACACCCGCGCATCATCTGTTCTAACGCTGGAGTTAATTGAATCTCATCAAAATGCGCGAAAAGTAATCTGATATTCGAGGCTGTAGCTCTTACGTCCTCAGCCCTGATCGAACCGGTGGAAGATAAAGTGTTGTACACCCTCCCGAGCTCAGTAGTCACATGATCTATCACGGCATTGCTCAAACGGCTGGGGTCCCACCCGCGTACCCGCGAGAAACAAGAGCTTTGACCAGCGACGGCGACTGAGGGATTGTCTAATCCCTTCAAGACCAAGGAGACGCTCCCAACAATGGAGGTCCATAGGAAGAGCCTTCTGTTAACGGAGTTCGAGTTCTCGATCATCTTTTTCCCAATCACCACCCTCATCCCCTCCTCAGCTCTTGCTCGGAGCTCCGCAACTGCCTGTGGACTGCGGTTCTTCCCGTGGTGAATGACCCTTCGAGCCGTGCTCATAGGTTTTTCCCTCCTTTGTGGTATTTTTTACCTCGACGGCCCGAATTATACTGTCTGTCTGTCTGTCAAGCCCTTTTCTTCAGCAGGACATGGGTCCAGAGAACACTCAATTTCTGTGGCCCCAGGATCATGGGTGTCGGCCAGCGCTACGGGCAACGTTCGTGACACTGTTCCACCAGCGAGAGGAGTTCATGGTATGCTTCCTCATCCTCCCGGAGATAGCCGGAGTGGACCCAACAGATGATTCCGCTTGGGGAGACAACGACGGTCTGTGGGATAGCCGTGATGCGATAAGCCCTCCAAAGAGCCCGCTCCGGAAGAGCGACGATATCGAACCCCAGATCACGGCCCTGAGCCCAGGATTGCGTCTCTTCGCGAGGGTCTCGAGAAACCGCTAGAATCTCCCAACACTCTCGACGGATTTTACCGGACAATCGCTCCCAGAGGGAAAATTGCTCATCGCACACCCGGCACTTCGGGGAGAAAAACAGCAACACATACCCACTCCGACCAACATATGAGACTGCTTTCCCTCGGCCTTTAAGCGTGATCGCTTGGAACGGCGGGACTCGGTCCCCTGGCATAGCCTCTGCAGGTCCGGATAACCCTCCGCTGAAACGCTCCAGATCGGCACGCAACCTGAGGTTCTGCCATAACAAGGCAGTTGAAAAGAGAAGTGCCACAAGGGCCACCACCCACACGACTACAGAGCTGAGGTCTGGCGTGCGAACCGTGCCGCCCATTGTGCTCACAGCTTGTCCGAAGATACCGCCTTGACCTTCAAAGCTCCTTCACAGACGGCGATTACGGCCCTGGCCCGAAGGGCCGGACGAGCGACAGCACGCGCAAAGGCCATCGCCACATGGAAATCCCGTCGGCCTAAAAGTGAAAATGGAAGCTCGAAAGAAAACACCCTTTCATCAACCTCATAGGCAAACGAGAAATCTCCCACTGTGATGAGATTTCCCACCGATATGTCTCCCCGGAAATCCTTCGCCTTATTGATCGTCTCCACGACCTCCTGAAGCGTTGTGAAAGCGTGAGGGGTTTCCAAAAGACTGTGAACGGCCGTCACGCCCAGTAAAAGGGACGCCTTCACACGATCCGGCTCCAACTTCCTGATGATGTGCTCGGCTTCGATAAGTGACGACATCGCCTCGTGCTGCTCTCCTGACGAGAACTGACGAAAGGCAATCACGATGAGGAGGTAAGCCTTCAATGAAGGTCTCATCGGCCGGCGCACGTAGTCGAGAGCCTCTGCGAGATTCCCCTCTTCGATCGCCTTCTCGGCTCGAAGATAGTTGGAGAAAGAGAGAATCTCCTCGCGGCGCTCTGGGGAGAATTTCTCAGCGATCTTCGACACTCGTTCGAAATCGCCTCTCCGAATAGCCTGGTTCAGGGCGAGGAACAAGAAACGGTCCCTCCCTTCCTGATTTGGAGCCCTCTCCGCTTTCTCCAACAGGCTCTCCACATTCTCCCGTTGAAGTGGGAGCGAAGAAGATTGCGACACACTGTTTTCCAACGATGACCGCTGCCTTTCAGGGATAAGAGTGGCGAGCGCATTCCGCTGCCTTTCAAGCTCCTCGGCAAAAGCTGGAAGGAAGCGATGACACTGAGGCAAGATCAAAGTGATGAAAAAGAAATCTCCACGTGGCCCCCAAACAGGTCCAGGACCCGCATATCGCTCCGGAGCTAACAAGGGTGGGATTACGCTTTGGAGAAACGGCACCGCTACGTCGGGATCGGCCGAGCTCTGCCGATATCCCGGCAGCGAGCGCATCCGAGGGGCCGTCTCCGTCAGCTCTAGAGGAAGCGGGGGAGAGAAGGCATAAGCATAAAGCAGGAGAAGCTCGTTCACATCCTTCGCTCCCTGGGCAGCCACCTGAGAGGTCACTTCGAGAAAGAGCCGATCGGCCTGCGTCTTATCCTTCTCCCGCAGATCGAGGAGAAAGAGCAAGCCCTCCCCGCTCAGGAGGCTCCTCATCCTCTTCCTCGCCATATAGCCGGCCAGATTCGCGTGGTCGTCAATCAACCCCCGTGCGAAGTGCACATAGCCCTCCTGGGCAGAAGAAGTCTCCTCCGACGAGAGCAATCTCTCATCCAGCCGATCGAGCAGCCTTTTGGCCAGTTCCTCGTCATGTCGCGCAATGCGGCTGATGATCCGCTTCCGCAAAGCATTCCACCGATCCGGCTCCTCCGTCTGTTTCGCATCACGTTTGAGCATCTCCTCAAACGCCGTGATGAGAAGAACCTTGGCCCGCTCGGGATTGTCGCGCTCGAGGATTTCAGCGATCCGAACGATGAGCCCGAGGCGTTCTTCAGGATCTTCGATGTCGCGCAGCTCCTCAGGCAGCGACGAGAGCATCGCCAGGGCGCTCTCTCGCGGATTCGAGTTTTCCTCCTGCTGCCCAATCGAATCCCCCCGGCTCCCATTCCAAACGAAGATCATGAAGATCGCACCAATCACGAGCACACCAAACGGGACAATGCGACAGAGAACCCCCTTATACATACGCCCTCCTTCCGCCATAAGACTCTGACACGTTTGCCGGGCATCTCTCTTGAATCCACTCCGAACGGCATCAAGCAAAAGCATGAGCGAATGTTTCAGTCGGCGCACAATCCCGGCAGTTCTCTATTACGATTGCCGAAGCTTCTTCAAAAATCCACAACCGGTACGCCCCCTCTACGATGAATAAGGGGGCGTACCGGGTTCAGTTCGATGGATTTCTCAGTCGAGTAAGGTAGGTATCCAGCAGTTGACAACCTTACAATCTCCCCCTCTAATAACCCCATACTCACCTGTGCTGGGATAGTAACAGTTACATTTCGGAGCGGCTTCATCGTCACCTTGTGCCCACGTGGGAGCGGACAACCAAATCACGACTAAGAACAGCGTTGCCACTAAAAGGATCCAAGGAGCGAACCGTCCCACCTTTCCGATCATGGTGTTACCCTCCTGCGCATGATCTGAACTCCCGACGGCCCGAATTATACTGTCTGTCTGTCAAGAGCTTTTCTTCACTCGAAGGGCTCGCCGATGGGGGCAGCCCCTTCGGCTCCTGCCACTTTTGACGAGTAGCCACCGCACTCCTCTGCCCTTCAGCCAAGCAGCAAGCACGCGGTATCCGCCGCTTCCTATACCCGTCTGGACGATGCTGATGCTCCCCCCTCTCGATGTGCCCCACGGGTGACGTAGACGTAGATTTCCTCCAAATTCATAGCGCATGCTTCCGCATCCTTGAGCCCGGCTTCCCGCAAGCGCTCCATGAGGGCAATATCCCAATTGCTCGTCACCAACTGAAGCTCACCCGTGGCGCGATCGTACTCCACCGCCACCCACTCGTCAGGATTCACCCGAAGCGGATCGCGGCATCTCCCCCGAATGCGACGCCACCTCTCAAGCAACCGCACCTTGCCCTCGATCAAAGACATCCTCCCTCCCTGCAAAAACGCCACCCGGTCGGCCAAGTCCTCAACATCAGCCATAATATGAGACGTCAGAAGAACAGCCGGATGGAACTCCTCCCGCATCGTGCGGACCAGGTGAACGAACTCGCGGCGCATCCCCGGATCAAGCCCTGCCGTCGGCTCATCGAGAATGACAAGCCGCGGCCGAGGACTGAAGGCGGCGACCAGCCCCAGCTTCGCCCTCATGCCCTTAGAGAGCTCGCTCACCTTCTTCGTCACATCGAGTTCGAACTGCCCGATCAGCCTCTGCGCCAAGCCCCAATCCCAGCTCGGATAAAAGCTCGCGAAAAACTTCAGCACATCGCTCGCTCGCATCTGCCGGAAGAGAGGCGCCTCTTCCAGAAAAAACCCCACCCGCTGCTTGATCGCCACAGAGTGCGAATCCCAATCCATACCGAAGAACCGAACCCGACCTCCACTCGGCTTCACAATACCCAGCAGGCAGTAAATCGTCGTCGTCTTCCCCACACCATTAGGCCCCACCACCCCAAGCACTTCACCCGCAGCAATATGGAAACTCACCCTCAAGGAGAAGTTCTTGTAGTGCTTCTCCAGCTCTTCAACTTCAAGCACCGCAACATCAGACATAAGATCCCTTGCGCAAAAAGATGCGACTGCCTACATAAGAGATCAAAAGAGAAAGCCCCATCACGATCGCAGACACAAGACTCACTCCTTCCGGCGAGAGGATAAAGTCTATGAAGCGAAGAGCCTCCTCCTCCGAAATAATCTGTATGCCGAAGATGCGTCGGATGATGAACCGCAAGATGATGATCAAAGAGATTCCTCCCCCTACCAGGTTAGCGATCGCGGCCGGAGAGTTCACACACAATGCCACCGTTAGACTGACGGATGCAGAGAAGAAGCTCATCAGTAGGACACCCCAACCCACGTGGATCTGGAGACGCGCTATGTCCCCCCTCCCCTGCAGAATCAGTCCAATGGTTGCAATCGCAAGTAGTGGAAGGAAGGCTAGTATGGAAGAGATGACCCCCGCCAGCATCGTCCCAAGAAAGAGAGTCTCAGCCCTCAGCGGCAATGCGCAGAGCACACGAAAGGACCCCTCGGCTTTTTCGCGTCGAATTATTCCGCCGCCCATCGCAACAGGCATGCCGAGGCCAACTCCAAACGACAAACCAGTGGAAACGGTGAACAGAAACAGCGCGGGTACCTTCCCGAAAATAGATAGTACAGTTAGCACAAGCACAGCCAGGACAAAATGCCCCACATAGATAAGGAACACTCGCCGATACTGGCGATCAAAGAGAATATAGTGCTTGATGATCGCCTTCAGGGCTTCCCCGTTCAGGATCTTCAGATCCGTCCTCGCAGCTCTTTCTCCTTTTTTCTCGAAACCCATCATGCCGCTTTTCACAGCTTCCTGAAATCTCGCCAACATAAGGGTCGCCCCGGACAACCACGAAAGCATGTCCGGTGCCCGGGGCTGACCCAAGGCGAGCCGAATGATACATCAATGCAGCACACATTCGATACAGTCGGCACAGTCCATCACTAAGTCTATTGCAGCTAGTCGAGATCCAACCAAAGCTACGATACATGTTGTACCAAAAGTCGCCCCGCAAGAACTAATCAGAGTGGCTATGCTAAGACCATAGCTAACAAGAGCGATTCCGCATCCGAAACAGTCCCATCCGCAGCCCACCGCCAAGACCTCTTGTACAAGCGTGAGAGATGCAGTTTTCGCTGATCTTCGAGCGATCTTTTCTCTCGCTCCCTGAATGAGGCTGTGTGAGTCAAGAATAAGGGGAAGCATGCGACTCTGTGCTAACCCTCGAGCGATCTCGACCAGTTGGGGAAGGTTTCTCTCAAGCTGCTGCTCATCCACGACTACTTCCTTATCGCCGAAACCGATCGAGACGAGCTTATAGTAGGCGTGTCCTCGGAAGTCCTGCTTCGCAAGTTTCACAGTGAATGTCTCTTGAAGATCGGAGATCTCGACATGGCCCTCGTCCCGCGTCACTTCTGCTCGATAGTGAAGCTCGCCCCCTTTGCTGCTGCGGTACGTGCCTTCAATGTGTACGCCCCCCTGCACGTGGCCGAATATGAAATCAACCGTGTCGCGAAACTCTCCCCATGTCCTCTCGACATGCACAGAGCTCGGACCCATTTGGGAAATGACGATGGACTGGATCCGACTCAGCTTTGGCAAAGAGGTGAACGAAGGAGCCACCACGATCAATCCTGTGGCCATGCTGCGGTGAATGAACGTTCGAGCCGTGCTCATAGGTTCTCCCCTCCTTTGTGGTATTTCTTACTTCGACGGCCCGAATTATACTGTCTGTCTGTCAAGAGCTTTTCTTCACGTGAAGGGCTCGCCGATGGAGGCAGCCCTCTCTTTCCCCCTCACGGCAAGCCCACTCGGGGGGATGTCCGAAGCGCGCTCCTTCAAGCGCCACGCGGTACCGGTACGGATGCCGTCACCGCAACGCAGCCTTGACGACCTCGGTCTTGGTCCCTGCCTCGGTGGTGATCGTCCTCACGAAGTAGAGGAATCCATCGCGGCCCACCGCGCGTAACGCCCCCACGTTCTCCACCTGAATCGGTTCAACACCGGTCCCCTCTCGCGAGACGAGATACAGCGTGTATGTGAACGGTTGAAAAGCAACCCACGATCCCCCTTTCAGCGCGCGCTTCTGCCAACCGCTGTCTTGCGTCACCACAGCCAGAAGAACGTGGGCGGGGTCAAGAAGAGCACAGTAATCAACCCATGAACGGGATGCCCTCGACCATTCCGTCAGCGGCTTGAGATCTGCCAGGCGAAGGTCCTCCTCCCCCCGCCTCTCCCCTTCCAAGGAGAACCGCTGAAGTCGCAAAGTCTCCGGACTGAGCCAGTAGAGCTCCCTACCCCGGACGACCAATCGCCGATTTCGCGAGATCGCACGCTCCTTCTCTTTCATCTCACCGGTGGAGAAGGCGGCGAGCACTCGCCCATCAGCACCGAGCCGGTAGATCCACACGCGCGCTTTGGAAGCCCCCAGGTACTCGGACGCCCTCACACCGGCCAGGAACACCTCTCCTCCGTCTCCCGCTTCCACTGTCTCGGCCATGAACTCGGGCACTTCAAAAGAACGACGGAGATGCCCCTCGCCGTCGAAGATAAGCCCCCGTGTGACCAACCGGGCTCCTGTATCCGACGCTCCACCGATGACCACCAGCTCACCGCTGGGGGCGATGCCAAAATCTATGAAGC